>Ga0335085_10005256_pt1 | contig 20951 bp, 16 predicted proteins | sample Lox_Sample_45_FD_206712 | JGI IMG/M metagenome (GOLD analysis project Ga0335085, IMG submission 206712) | Soil microbial communities from Loxahatchee National Wildlife Refuge, Florida, United States - Lox_Sample_4.5 | ecosystem: Environmental > Terrestrial > Soil > Wetlands | place: USA...
ACCGGCTCGGCAAAACCATACAATTGGTCGGCGACGACATCTTTGTGACCAACACCAGGATTTTCAGCGAGGGCATCAAGCGCGGCATCGCCAATTCGATCCTGATCAAGGTCAACCAGATCGGAACCCTGACCGAGACCTTCGCAGCGGTCGAGATGGCCAAACGTACCGGTTATACCGCGGTGATCTCGCATCGTTCCGGCGAAACCGAGGACAGCACCATTGCCGATATCGCCGTTGCCACCAATGTCATGCAAATCAAAACCGGCTCGATGTCGCGTTCCGATCGCATGGCAAAGTACAATCAATTGTTGCGTATAGAAGAAGACTTGGGCGACACTGCCACGTATCCGGGACGCGACGCTTATTACCAGTTGGACTGATGCGTGCCGTCACACTGATACTGCTCTCTTTGCTGCTGCTGTTGCAGTACCCGCTTTGGCTGGGCAAGGGCAGCTGGCTGAAAGTGTGGGACTTGCATCGCCAGATTGAAGCGCAACAACAGGCAAATCACCTTGCTCAGGCGCGCAATGCAGTGCTGGATGCCGAAGTGCGCGACCTCAAACAGGGTACTGCTGCCATCGAGGAGCGTGCGCGCAACGAGTTGGGTATGATCAAGCACGACGAAGTGTTTTTTCAGGTATTGGACAACAGTCCTACCCAAATTGCAGGCACACAAGCGGACCGTACATTGGTTGCCGCAGACATCAGGCACTAGATGAATTCCATTGCAGGCCCCCTTTTGAAATCCGGATGGAACCGAATCAGCGCTTTCTGGCGTATTCTGTAAATTTGGGATGGCTGGACAACTTTCGGGAGTTTTGTTTATGACGCAATACAGCAAACGCATGGTGGTAGTTCATTGGTTGACGCTGGTACTGTTGATCGCAGCCTGGTATCTGGGTGACAGCCTGGGTGAGGCGACTGACGACAGCAAGGCGACATTGGCCGGATACGTCGTACATATCGCGGTGGGGGGCACGGTTTTGTTGCTGACCTTTTTTCGCTTTTATTTCCGCCGCAATGACGGGATACCGGCGCCAATGGGCGACACGGCGATGGACAAGCTGGCCAAGGGTGTGCATTACCTGCTTTATATTGTGCTGTTCGTGTTGCCGGTGAGCGGCGTGGTAATCTTGCTCACCAGCAAGGCGGGCCCGGCATTATTGGCGTTCGATGCGAATATGCTGCCCAAGGAGCACGGTTACAGGGGTGTGTTGGCCCATGAAGTGCATGAACAACTGGTCAATGTGCTGATCGCGCTGGTGGTGATACACATACTCGGCGCGATCAAGCATCAGTTCATCGACAAGGACAGTTTGATGGAACGCATGACTTTGCGCAGAAAGAGCTGACCCCGGTCGGACGTGAATGTCGAGGTCGGCTGTGAATGCGGGGCGGATTTGAAACGCGCCCCTTTTCATTCTAGTAGCGGGCGGATTGCAGCACCCAGCCTACCCCGCCCAACGCGCCGAAGAAAATCGCCAGGTGCGCCCAGCTCCAGAACAGGTAGCGGCGCGACAACTTGTCCTGGTCCAGATTGCTGATCATGAACAATTCTCCTTCGCGCGGCCGGCAGATGATATTGATATCCTGCTGTACCTGAGCTTCGCGCATCATTTTTGCCACTTCGCGCCGGGCGGCGGATCGCGCCAGCATCCATTCCTGCATGTCCAGCGTGCCGTTGCCATCGAGGTCGAAACGCTTGAGCAGATCCGGCATATCCTTTTTCCATTCGGCGAGCAGCGCGTTGAGTTCCTCGCGGGTATCGAATTGCAGGCTGCTGCCGCCCTGGGTGCGAAACCGGCCGATCACATAGAGGTTGTCGTTCTCGATCAGTTTCCACTCGGTATAGCGGTAATCGCCGTCATGCCACTGGTCGCGGTGTCGGGTGAGGATCTCCGCCTGTTCGGGGTCGACCACGCATTCGCCGGTTTCGTCTCGCAGTATGAAAGTGTCGTCGCTTTCGCCGTGGTCCACGGTCTTCCATTTGTTTTCGGATTCGCGTTTTTCGATCTTGTAGCGATACCACAGGCATGGCAGGCGGCTGAGTTGACCCAGAAGCGGTTCCCCGAACGGGTGGCCGCGTCCGGTGAGCTCCACGTAGCCCTGCACGGCGGAAGCGATCTTCGAGGTGGGAGTATCGCGTATCGTGCGCAGCCTGCGCAGCGCAGACTGCCAAGCCAGTATGCTGATGGCCGCCATGATGGAAAGACAAACCAGCCATCCGTTGCGCGAATCGATTCTTAGCCCGATCAAAAGCAGCAGCAACTGCGCACCGGAAGTAACCAGATGCGTGTATTCGCGGCGGATCGAAACCAGCATGGCGAATTAACAGGAGACTCGCACAGCGAGACGTTTGCTTCCTCTCCCGCTTGCGGGAGAGGATTGAGGAAAGGGGACAAGCGTGAATGGCATCAATGCCGTACCTGCTAGCTGAACAGGGATTTCATGTCCACATCGGCCTTTTCAGAGGCGGTAAATTCCAGCAGCGGCTTCTCGCCGAAATTGAACAGGCTCGCGATGATGCTGGCGGGGAAGACCTCGATCTGCACGTTGTTGATGTTGACCGATTCGTTATACAGTTCGCGGCGGTCGGCAATGCCGTTCTCCAGCGAAGTGATGCGGTTTTGCAGCTGCATGAAATTCTCGTTGGCCCTCAGTTCGGGGTAGGCCTCGGCCACCGCGAAGAGATTGCCCAGACCGGCCCGCAGCGCACCTTCCGCCTGGCCCAGCGCGCCGATATCCTGGCGTTCGCGCGCGGCATGCACCTGCGAGCGCGCATCGATGACTTTCTGCAACGTGCTTTGCTCGAATTGTTTGTATTGCTTGCATACCTCGACCAGCTTGGGCAGTTCGTCATGGCGCTGTTTGAGCAGCACATCGATGTTGGCCCAGGCCTTGGACACGGCGTGTTTTACATTGACGAGATGGTTGTACAGGCTGATGCCGTAGATCAGCAGCACGGCAACGACGCCGAGAAAAATCAACATGCTCATACTTACCCCCTTTGATTGAATGAGTTCGATCCCTTGCGGTCGAATTGTGCCATGCGGGCGAATTTCATGCATGCACTGTGCTGCGCACGCCATTTGGTCCGCCATCGGGTATTGATTCGATGCGCTGAACTTGTTACGGTAACGGCCATGCTAGGGATGCCATTCCAGGATGTCGCAGGTCCGGAGGGAATATGAAACTTGCCGTACTCGGCTGCTTTGGGGGGATCGGTGGCGTGCGTCGCACCACCTCGCTGTTGCTGGACGAAGATATCCTGATCGATGCCGGCACCGGGGCGGGTGATCTGAGTTTGGAGCAGATGGCCGGAGTGGATCACGTATTCCTGACCCATTCGCACCTCGATCATTGCGGCTTCATACCGCTGCTTGCCGACGCAGTGGCATTTTTGCGCAATCGGCCGCTGCTGGTGCATGCATTGCCGCAAACCATCGCCGCGCTGAAGCAGAATCTGCTGAACGGGGTGCTGTGGCCGGACTACAGCGTGCTGCCGACGATCGCCGATCCCTACATCCGCCTGGTCCCAGTCAGGATCGGGGAAACCACCTTGCTGGGTGACCGGCGCATCACGCCTTTGCCTGCGCGACACGCGGTTCCCGGGGTCGGATACCGCATGGATAGCGGGACGGCAAGCTTCGTGTACTCCGGCGACACCACGGATTGCGGGGAATTCTGGGCCGAGCTGAACAACATCGAAAATCTGCGTTACCTGATGATCGAAACGACTTTCCTCAATGAGAACGCCGGCGGCGCGGCTCGATCCGGGCATATGACGGCTGCGCTGCTGGCGCAAGGGCTGGCGCGTCTGCAGCGTCCGGTGACACTGCTGATCACCCACATGGAACCGGGCAAGGAAGACAGGCTCATGGCGGAAGTATTTGCGGCCTGTGGAAAATTCCAGCCGGTGCGGCTGGAGCAGGGGCAGCTTTTTGAATTCTGAATTTCGTCAGAAGGGCTTGATGTAAAACGTCACGAGCGAAGGCAGAATAAGGCGCGAAAGGATGAAAATCTAGCCGCTCGGACACGGTGTTGCGAAGCATGCCTCGTGCGGGAAGAGCGGCCTGCATCTGCTCCCGCAATCGGCCGCCTACGCCAGTAACGTGTCGCAGATGCGGTTTGCACATAGTCTGTCGCTACACGACCCCGTATTTTGAATCCTAGTGCAACGCAGTATGTCGGGCGCATAAGCAATGACTTGGCCGGCGTCTTCTGGCAGCCCAGTCAGATGGCTAGTCGTGTCATCAGTAGTCTTACAGGGTCAATATCCCGTCCGGACAACTCTGCGCGCGCTCCAGGCGAGCGATGCTGGGCATCAGGTTGAGGCCGGTTTCCCTGTTCAAATCCAGCGCTTTTTCCCTCAGGTCATATAGGGAGATTTCAACGGGATCGCCGAGCGCCGCCAACGCGATCGCGTTTCCGCTTTCGCCGGAAGGGAAAGCCAGCACGCGATCATCGAATGCCTCGGCGATGCGCCTGATGCTGGCATCGAAGCGGCGATCGCTGGTGAGCAGGTTGACGGACAGGATACCGTTGCGGCTCAAACAGTTCCGGCACCCGTGATAGAACGGCACGCTGTTCAGCGCGCCGGAACTCGCGTTTTCGTCGTAGCCATCCACCAGGATCAGGTCGAATTTCCTTTCGCTGCTCAGCACGTAATCCACACCGTCCCCGATGACCAGGTCGATGCGTTTGGGATCTTCGGGCAGCTTGAAGAATTGCCGCGCGGCGTCGACCACGGCGGGTTCGATCTCCACCACGGTCAGATGCGCGAGCGGATAGTTGCGATACAGGAACTTGGTCAGCGACGCCGCCCCCAGCCCGATCAACAGCACCTTGCGCGGAAAATGCGAATCTTCGCGGAGCAGCAGCGAGGCCATCATTTCGCGGGTATATTCCAACTCGAGGTTCCATGGCCGGGCGATGCGCATCGCGCCCTGTATCCAATCCGAACCGAAATGAAGATAGCGCACGCCGGCCTCTTCGGAGATGTTTATGGGCGTTGCCAATCTATCTTTTTAACCAACCATTCAATAACCAGCGCGCCCACTCGGTCACATCGCTGGCGGTCATGCCGATCGTGATGCCCTGTTCCGCCAGCGCGTCGCCCGCGGCGCCGTGAAGGTGAACGGCCAGCAGCAGCGCGTCGTCTGCCGTCATTCCCTGCGCGATGAAGGCGGCGATCATGCCGGACAGCACATCGCCCATGCCCGCGCTGCTCATGCCGGCATTGCCGGTCTTGTTGACGAACAATCTTCCGCCGCGCGTGACGCATACGCTGTCCGCGCCTTTCAACACCGCGCCGCAAGCAAACCTTCGCGACAGTTCGCGTGCCGCCGCGATACGGTCCGACTGGATTTCATGCGCCGTGCAAGCCAATAGTCGCGCCGCTTCGCCGGGGTGGGGCGTGAGCACGCAGGGCGATGTCCGGCTGCGCAAGTCGTCCTGCAGGTCGGCATGTTTTGCGATCAGGTTGAGTGCATCGGCGTCCAGCACCAGGGCCGTGTTGCGCGGGAGCAACTCGTACAGAAGCTTTTGAGCGGCGATCGAAGTGCCCATGCCGCAACCGGCCGTGAACACATCCACACCGGGCAGTTGCAACGCGGATTTCGCGTCGTGCAGCATCAGTTCGGGCTGCACCAGGTCCACTCCGGGCGCGTTCTCTGCCAACAGGCCGACATGCACGCAACCTGCGCCCAGCTTGAGCGCGGCGCGCGCCGCCAGCAGCGGAGCGCCGATCATGCCGTTTGCGCCGCCGATGACCGCGACCGTTCCAAACAGCCCTTTGTGGCTGTCGCGCGGGCGTTTCGGGAAGTTCGAGACGAGTCGCTCTTTGCGAAGCATGGGGACGCGATCGTTCATTTTTCATGAATCATTCATAGAGGTGGTGCATAGTATAATCGCGCTCCGGATATTTATGATGGTCATCGCCATGTATCGAATATGTTTCGGCTCTGCTGCTTTGTCTGGCTTTCGTCTGGAAAAACTGTGCAATGCGCTGAAAACGGCGGTCCCCGGCGCGGTGATCGCCGACACCCGCCACATTTACTTCATCGCTCTGCGCGAGGGTGGAACCAAAGGTTCCGGGCGCCCAGCGGCGTCCCCCTTGCGGGGGCTGCACGAAGGCGGAAGCAAAGCGTCCGATCAGCCATCGGCCTTTCCTTTGCAGGTGGCCCATGGTTCAACCTTCAACAACGAGCAGGCACGGCTGCTGGACAAGGTGCTGGGCCTGGATGACCATTCCCGCGAACCGGAGCATCCGGACTCGATGCAGCGCGTGCTCGTGGTGCCGCGACTCGGAACCATCTCTCCCTGGTCTACCAAGGCGACCGACATCGCGCAACATTGCGGCTTGTCGGCCGTGCGGCGCATTGAGCGCGGCGTGGTGTATTACCTGGAAAGCAGTTCTGGCGGTCGACTGGGTAAATCAGAACTGGCGGCAGTATCGCCGCTTTTGCATGACCGCATGACCGAATCCGTACTTGAGGGCGTGGAAAGTGCCGCAGATGAGATCTTTCGACACGGTGCACCGCAACCGCTTGCCAGCGTTGATGTTCTCAAAGGGGGGACAGACGCGTTGGCGAAGGCCAATATGGAGATGGGTCTGGCTCTTTCCGAGGACGAGATCGGCTACCTTGCGGATAATTTCAGAAAGCTGAAGCGCAACCCGACCGATGTCGAGCTGATGATGTTCGCCCAGGCAAATTCCGAGCACTGCCGCCACAAGATATTCAATGCCGACTGGGTAATCGACGGCGACGCGCAGGAGATGTCGCTGTTCGGCATGATACGCAACACCCACTTGGTCAGCCCGAAAGGCACGATCGTGGCGTATTCCGACAATGCTTCGGTCATCGAGGGCGCGCGCATCGAACGTTTCTATCCGCGCGCCGACGGCGGTTATGCATACAGCGACGAACTGACGCATACGCTGATGAAAGTCGAGACACACAATCATCCGACCGCCATCGCGCCATTCGCGGGAGCCGCGACGGGTTCCGGCGGCGAGATACGCGATGAAGGCGCCACCGGCAGCGGATCCAAGCCCAAGGCCGGTCTGGCCGGTTTCTCCGTGTCCAACCTGAATATTCCCGGCTTTGAGCAGCCCTGGGAAGCACCCTATGGCAAGCCTTCCCGCATCGTGTCTGCGCTGCAGATCATGCTGGATGGTCCCATCGGCGCAGCTGCATTCAACAATGAATTCGGCCGCCCGAACCTCGCGGGATATTTCCGCACCTTCGAAGAGAATGTAAGCGGCGAGGTGCGCGGCTATCACAAGCCGATCATGCTGGCCGGCGGGATCGGCAACATCGCGGCGATCCATACCAAAAAGCACGAACTGCCGATCGGCGCGCTGCTAGTGCATCTTGGCGGGCCGGGCATGCTGATCGGCCTGGGCGGCGGAGCCGCTTCCAGCATGGATACCGGCGAGAATGCCGAGAATCTAGATTTCGCTTCGGTGCAGCGCAGCAATCCCGAGATGCAGCGCCGTGCGCAGGAGGTGATCGATCGCTGCTGGCAGATGGGTGCGAACAATCCCATCCTGTCGATACACGATGTCGGCGCAGGCGGCATGTCGAATGCGTTGCCGGAACTGGTTCACGGCGGCGGACGCGGCGCGCGGTTCGAGTTGCGAAAGATTCCGCTGGATGAGGCCGGCATGTCTCCGAAACAGATCTGGTGCAATGAATCGCAGGAGCGCTATGTGTTGGCAATCGTTCCGGAACGGCTCGAGGATTTCCGCGGACTGTGCGAGCGCGAGCGCTGTCCGTTCGCGGTAGTCGGCGTGACGACACAGGAAGACAACCTTACCGTGCATGACCAGGAATTCGGCAACTATCCCGTGGATATGCCGCTGCCGGTATTGCTGGGCAAGCCGCCCAAAATGACGCGCAATGTGGTTCGGGAGATTCCGCGGCTGGTTGCCTGCGATATCAGCCAGATCGATTTGCGCGAGGCGGTCGAACGGGTGTTGCGCCTGCCGTCGGTGGCGAACAAGACTTTTTTGATCAGTATCGGCGACCGCACCGTGGGCGGCATGACCGCGCGCGACCAGATGGTCGGCCCGTGGCAAGTGCCGGTGGCCGATGTTGCCGTCACGGTGATGGGTTTCGGCACGCATCGTGGAGAGGCATACGCGATCGGAGAACGGACCCCGCTGGCGCTGGTGAATGCGCCGGCATCGGGCCGCATGGCGGTAGGCGAAGCGATCACCAACATCGCGGCTGCGCGCATCGAACAGATCGGAGACATCAAGCTGTCCGCGAACTGGATGGCTGCCGCGGGGCATCATGGCGAAGATGCCGCGCTGTTCGATACGGTGCGCGCGGTCGGCATGGAGCTTTGCCCCCAGCTCGGCATCAGCATCCCGGTCGGCAAGGATTCGATGTCCATGAAAACAACATGGCTCGAAGAGACGGTCGCCCCCTCTCCAGATGGCGGGGGACGGTCGGGGAGGGGGAGTATACGTAAAGAAGTGATTGCTCCGCTTTCGCTGGTCGTTACTGCATTCGCGCCCAGTCCCGATGCGCGCGAGACCATCACTCCACAGATTGCCCCTTTTCTGGATACCACGCTGCTGCTGATCGACCTGGGGCAGGGAAAAAAACGCATGGGAGGCTCCGCGTTGGCGCAGGTATACAAACAGGTCGGCGATGTCGCGCCGGACGTGGATGATGCGCAGGTGCTCAAATCGTTCTTTGGGCTGATACAACGGCTGAATGAGGAGGGCAAGCTGTTCAGCTACCATGACCGTTCCGACGGTGGCGTGTTCGTCACGCTGTGCGAAATGGCTTTTGCCGGCCACATCGGCCTGACGATCAATCTCGATGAATCCCACGGCGACACGCTGCGCGCCCTGTTCAACGAGGAACTCGGCGCGGTGATCCAAGTGCGCAACCGCGACGTGCAGCACGTTTTGGAACTGGCGCATGATGCGAGGCTGAAGGGCGTGCACAAGATCGCAGCATTGAACAAGACCGGCTTGATCGAGATATCGCGCGGCGGACAGACGCTCTACAGGGAAAGCGGCGTGAACCTGCAACGCATCTGGTCCGAGACCAGCTATCAGATGCAGAAGCTGCGCGATAATCCGGAGTGTGCGCAGCAGGAATTCGACCGTTTGCTGGATGCCGCGGACCCCGGCCTGCACGTCCGATCGACCTATGAGTTGAACGAGAGCATTTCCCCGCTGCTGCTGCTTACAAAGCCCAAGATTGCCATCCTGCGCGAACAGGGTGTGAATGGCCAGACCGAAATGGCCGCGGCGTTCGACCGTGCCGGGTTCGCCGCGGTGGACGTGCACATGAGCGATATCATCAGCGGGCGGATCTCATTGAGCGACTTCAAAGGGTTCGCGGCATGCGGCGGGTTCTCTTATGGCGACGTGCTGGGCGCAGGGGAGGGCTGGGCAAAATCCATCCTGTTCAATCCGCGCGCCCGCGACGAGTTTGCGGCGTTTTTTCAACGCAAGGACACCTTCGCGCTGGGCGTATGCAACGGCTGCCAGATGATGAGCAATCTGCAGGAAATAATCCCGGGGGCCGAAAGCTGGCCGCACTTTGCGCGCAACCGCTCGGAGCAATTCGAGGCGCGTTTCGTGATGGTCGAGGTGCAGCCCTCGCCGTCGATCCTGCTTAACGGGATGGGCGGCAGCCGTATGCCCATCGTAGTGTCGCACGGCGAAGGCTATGCCGATTTTAGTTCCGACATCACGTCCGCAAGCGGGCATGAGTCTTCACTGAAACTTCGTTTTGGCGACAGCAAACGCCTGAAGGCAGCACAAAAGCTGGTTGCGTTGCGCTACGTGGATAACCGTGGAAATCCGACTGAGACCTACCCGCTCAATCCGAACGGGTCGCCCCAGGGCATCACCGGCATGACGACACGGAACGGGCGTTTCACCATCATGATGCCGCATCCTGAACGGGTGTTTCGCGCCGTGCAGAATTCCTGGCATCCCTACGGGTGGCAGGAAAACGGCGCGTGGATGAAGATGTTCCAGAACGCGCGCAAATGGGTGGGGTGATCGTTCGCGAATGGCGGCTTCAGGCGGACTAGGGTTGTGACACCAGTTTGTAATTCTTGGGCACGGAAAACTCGCTGTCGTGAACCGGCTCGACCTTGAGTTTCTTTACCTCGAAAGTGAAAGACAGGATCGGTTCAGCCCCTTCTTTCGTTTTGTCCCCAGTTTTCTTTTCCCCGAACATCCCGGTGATGCTGGAAACGAGGTCGCTCGAACTAGAAGGCACCGAGGATTTGTCTTCTTTTTTCGCGGATTCCTTGGGTGCGCACGCATCGCCCTCCATGTTCCAGGCGAGATGGGTGGAGATGGGATAGCCCTTGATCTTTTCCAGCTGCTTGCCCGCATCGATAAGCGCCTTGAGATCGCCCGGCTTCAGGGAACTGGCGAGATACGCCGAGATCATCTCCGCCGCTTTTGCGGGGACGATCTGCGGTTTGTCTGCGTTTGCGACAGCCCCGTTCAGGGCGCGGGAATAACTCTCTTCCACTGCCAGCGCATCGCGCATCGCGGAGGATAACGGTGTGGTCCAGATATCGATGTTCAGAGTGCTGGTCGAGTTCCGCGCCGAATTATCGCGCAGCTTGACCACCCACGCTGCCTGGTATTCCTCGGTGTCAAAACCGTTGATGGACTTTTTCTGTCCGGTGGATTTGACGGTGAAGCTGGTGTGGGCAATATGCATCGTGCAGCCTTCTTCATGCTTGGCCTCCGGTTTGGACTGCTCTTGCCTGGCAGGCGTTTGTTTGGACGGTTTGACGCATCCCTTTAACGGACATTCGGTGTATTCCTGCTTGTCCGTGTTGAGAGACCACAGCAGTTTGCGGTCTATTCGGGTTATCTTCGTTGCCGACGGAGTGCTGACCATGTTGACCAGAAAACCGGAGAACGTGCCCGTCCCCTTGAACGTTGATTCATCGCGGCTCATGTTGGCGCGCACATATTGCCTGTCATTGCTCTCGAACGGGAACATTCCCATGATACCGTTGCTGACGATCTGATGTTCGATGACTGCGGTTGGGTGGAGGGGTGTGTTGTCAGTCAAATTGGCTGCCGGTTTCGTGGCGCACGCGGCGATAACGGCAGAAATCAGGAATATTCCCAAATGTTTGCGTTGCATACATACCCCCACGTCATTTGCGAAGCGAGTATTATATATGGGCGAAATCATGCCTAGTGTGAAAAAGATATCCTTCCTTACTTCCTTTGCTCTCCTGAAATTGGACGCTCCGGATCATCTCCAAAATCAAACGTCCGCTAGACAACGAAAATGAATCAGTGGGCGAAACTGTTGATGATCAGCGTGTCCCTGCTTGCGCTGACCATGCAGGCAACTGCCGATTCTCTTCTTGATTCGGAAAGCGCGCTCGCTGCGGAGCGCGCACTGGATGCGGGGGATTATGCAAAAGCCGCCAAGTTGCTCAGGCCGCTGGCGGAACAGGGGCTTGCAAAGGCTCAATTGAACCTCGGCCTGTTGTATGCCCGGGGGGATGGCGTACCCCAGGATTTCAAGGAGGCTGCGAAATGGCATCGGCTGGCTGCAGACCAGGGGAATCCCAACGCACAATACAATCTTGGTTTGATGTATGACCAGGGCAAGGGCGTTGCTCAAGACATTACCGAGGCGGCAAAATGGTATCGGCTAGCCGCAGAGCAGGGTATAGCGGAAGCGCAGGACAATCTCGGGAATATGTATGCCGAAGGCAACGGGGTTGCCCAGGATTACAAAGAGGCGGTGAGGTGGCATCGACTGGCCGCGGAACAGGGTTTTGCCAACGCGCAAAACAACCTTGGTACGATGTATTACCTGGGTCATGGCGTCGCTAGGGATTACTCGAGAGCAGTGGGGTGGTGGAAGCGGTCGGCAGAACAAGGGCTCGCCAAAGCACAATTCAATCTGGGATTGATGTATGCCAAGGGCTATGGTGTGGTCCAGGATGACGGGGAAGCGATGAGGTGGTACCGGCTCGCCGCGGAGCAGGGCCACGCCAAGGCGCAATTGAATCTCGCGGTGATGTACGGCAACGGGCAGGGCACGGCAAGGGATTATTCGCTGGCCTATATGTGGGCATACGTCGCCGCTGCAAATGAAAGTGACGGCGAAGTGAAAAAACTTTCAACCGCGATTCAGGCTTATGTTGCGAAGCAGATGGATATAAAGCAAGTATCCGAGGCGCGGGAAAGCGCCAGAAAATGCATCGCAAAACAATTCAAAGGGTGCGAGTAAATTGAGAATGCTGGTCGGTCAAACTGTCATCATCTCTGACCATGCAGATCATTTTAGTGGATCGATAGCGGTTTTGATTTTATAGACCCAAACATGCAACGCCCGTTCGCCACATAAAATGTCACTCCCCGTTCCTGCTGAACAAACCAGTCTAACCCACCCGAAATACCGGGCGGACATCGACGGTCTCCGTGCCATTGCCGTTCTGTCAGTTGTCGGTTTTCACGCATTTCCATCTTGGGTTCGGAGCGGCTTCATCGGGGTGGATATATTCTTTGTCATTTCCGGCTTCCTGATTTCTTCAATCATTTTCGATAATCTGGAACGAAATCGCTTCAGTTTCATTGAGTTCTATTCACGCAGGATCAATCGCATCTTCCCCGCGCTTATGGTTGTGCTAGCCGCATGTTTGGCATTTGGCTGGTTTATGCTATTTCCCGATGAATATACTCAGCTGGGCAAACACATCGCAGGTGGGGCTGGATTTGTCTCCAACTTTTTGCTGTCGAGCGAAAACGGCTACTTTGACAACCCCTCGGCGAAAAAGCCGCTTCTGCATCTGTGGTCGCTGGGAATTGAAGAACAGTTTTACATCGTCTGGCCGTTGCTGCTGGCTTTGGTTTGGAAAAGCAGGCGTGGATTTGTTGCGGTAACAGCGACCATCGCTGTGATTTCGTTCGCATTCAATATCTACGCCACCAACAAGGATCCCGTTGCCGCTTTCTATTCCCCAATCTCGAGGTTCTGGGAATTAATGCTTGGGGGATTACTGGCCTATGCGGTTTTGCACAAACCGGATCTTATCCAGCGGCACAAGGATGCCCAGTCCATTCTTGGCACTTTGCTGATTGCCATCGGTCTGTTATTTCTGGATAAGGAAAGTGCGTTCCCGGGATGGTGGGCATTGTTGCCTACCTTGGGTGCCTTCCTGTTGATTTCTGGCGGGCCAAAAGCATGGCTCAACAGGCATGTCCTAGCGAATAAATGGCTGGTATTTGTCGGGCTTATCAGCTATCCGATCTACTTGTGGCACTGGCCGATGTTGTCATTTGCCAGAATTGTCGAGGGGGAGATACCCTCGCGCGAAATTCGCATTGCAGCCGTGCTGATTTCAATGGTTCTTGCGTGGATGACCTACAGGTTGATTGAAAAGCCCGTGCGATATGGCCGACATGGAATGACAAAAGTTGCCGTGTTGTGCGCCTTGATGACCTCGATCGGTTTTGCCGGCCTTGGCGTATACCTGCATGCTGGATCAAACTTCATGAACGATATTGGAAAGGCTCAAGACCTGTTTGAGAAACCCGCCCATTACACCCATTGTTCCGCAGGTCCGATCAAGCTCTCCTATTGCTCGCTCTCGTCCAATAGACCGCCGACTTATGCGATTTTTGGCGACAGCCATGCGGCCCACCTTTTCCCCGGTATTGCGGAACAGGATAAAAAGGATACTTGGCTGCTGATCGGCAATTACAGTTGCCCGCCCATTGTCGGTATCCGCGTCAAGCCCCCGCCGAGCTTGCCTCAGGATTGCCAACAGAGGAGTGAGGAGGCGCTCGAAGCAATATTGAAATTGCAAAGCATACACACCGTCATATTTTCATTTACCAACACTTATACTTCGGACACAGCCTTCAGCGCCCGTGAGAAAGCGGCGAATTTTGACTCATTTTCCATTCAGTTCTTCCGTCCAGGGGACGTCACCGCGACGGACAAGGTCGGCTTGTTTTACACCGCTCTTGAACAGACAATTGCGGCGCTCGAGCAAAGAGGCAAATCGGTCATCGTCGCGATCGACGTCCCGGAACTTCCATTTTTTCCGCGGGATTGCCTAAGGAAATCCATGTTTCCTGGAGTCAACGATCCTTGCGTGCTACCGACTGCCGATGCCCTGGAAAGTCAAAGGAACCTGAGAAAGATGCTCAACAGGCTTGTTTTGGAACATCCCAAGGTGCGCCTGTACGACCCGTTCAATTTGTTTTGCGACAAGGAGAAATGCAACTTCGAAAATAAAGATATGCTGTTCTATCGTGATTCGGACCATCTAAGCCTGCGTGGAAGCCGGTTCGTTGCGCAGGACTTTCTGGGTTGGTTATCGAAGCACTGAGTGAACATTGCACCTGGATAGGCTGGTTGCCGGCGTTTGCAGCATTGACGGGCTGGAGTCCGTGCCTTCCAGAAGCCAGGATTGTGTCCTCCATTGTCCGCCATCACTGGCAGCTGCCGTAACTGATTGTCTAATCCTGATCGTTATCCCCTGAAGGTATAATGCGCGCCTTTGTTGCGGCACTGTCCATAATTATATTGCGGAGCTGTCTTGTTCAAGCTGATCGGTTTCATCGCAGGCCTCTACTTCCTCGATTTCTTTGGCGCGCTCTTCGGACTGTTTGTCGGATCAATCATCGACCGCATGGTGGTCTACGGCACCGGCGCGATCAATCCGCTGCAGAACGCGCATCGACAGGCTGTTTTTCTCGAGACGGTATTCGTCTCGATGGGCAAGCTGGCCAAGGCGGATGGCAGAGTCTCTGAGCAGGAGATCGATCATGTCGAGGAGTTCATGCGCAAACTCGGCATGACCCGGGAACATCGCTTGCAGGCGATCGCGCTGTTCAAACAGGGGGCCGACCCTTCGTTCGACATCAGCCCTACCTACCAGAGATTCATGTCCGTCTGCGGCCACACCCGGCATCTGAAGCAGGTGTTGCTGGTCTATCTGATCGTGCTGGCGCTGTCGGACGGGAATCTGCATCCCGCCGAAGAAACATTGCTCGGCGATATCGCAGCGCGTCTCGGTTACGCCCCGATGGCATACAGACAGCTGGTCGATATGGTGCGGAATCAAACCCGTTTCGCGGCGGGACGGGAGACTTCCGCGAACGCGCTGGACGATGCCTATAAGGCGCTGGGCGTGAGCGGGGACAGTGCCGACGCGGAGGTCAAGCGCGCATACCGAACACTGATGAGCCAATATCACCCGGACAAGCTGATCGGGCAGGGCATGCCGGAAGACATGATTGCGATGGCGACCGAGCAGGCCAAAGAGATTCAGCTGGCTTATGACCTGATCAAGAAGAACAGAAACATCTGAGATGAGAATATTTCTGATCCGCCACGGCGAAAGCGAGGGCAATGTCGTCCATCAGATCAACGATATTCCGCAACGCATCGTCAACCTGACTGCACGGGGCAGGGCACAGGCCGAGGAAGCGGCCGACAAATTGCGCAACATGCGTTTCACCCATGCCTATGCTTCGGAGTTTCCGCGCGCGCAGCAAACCGCGGAGATCCTGTTGCACCACCATGATCTGCCATTGCATATCGACGCGCGCCTGAACGAGCGCCGTTCAGGGATGGACGGCCAGCATGTCGATCGATTCAACGATTACGTGCGCTCTGATTATTTGCGCATCAAACCGCCGCGGGGCGAATCGTTCCTGGAGCAGATGGAACGTATCCGTGATTTTCTCGAAGAGACCGCGGCGTATCACGCTGATGCAACGGTATTGGCGGTGTCGCACGAGAACCCGATCGCCGCCGCGCTGGCCTTGACCGTGGCTGATCCGGAACAGGTGATGAGGAACAGTGTGGAAAATTGCGGCTGGATCGAATTGGAATGGCCGCCTTGATGGACAGTTACAGGCGCAGCATTTCGGCAATGCACGCGTGGTATTCCATCCTGTAACCGATTTTACGACCCTATTTGACGCAAACCCTGAAGCTTAGCTGGAAATTCGGGTTGGGCGTTACGGCACTGCTTCCGTAGAACGTGCCCTTGGGATTGGCGCGGATGTTCGTGATCGGAGGGGAGGTCGTATCGCAACCGGTGATCGGGTCGAACGATGGCGTCGCTGTCCAGGTTGTCCCGCCATTATTCGAATAGGAAACATCGGTCGCAGGGTTGAAGGTCAGGGTGCTCGATGGCGTGCCCTGCGTGAACGACACCGGACTGCTGTTCAGCAGCGTGTTGGCCGGAATCGGGTCGGTGATGACGGTTGTATTGATATCGGCCGGTCCCCCCGAGTTGGCGGTAATGATGATGTATTGGGCAAGCGAACCCGGGATGAATTTCGGAAACGTCGTTCCGTTCACCGGGTCCGAGAATGGCACCACAGTCTTGAGTATCGTGATGGAAGGCAGTATGCGATTCCCGTTCACAAACACACCGAATCCGCTCGCCTGGGCTATACCGGTCGCTTGAGTGGTATTTGCGGTGCGCGTACCTATGGTCGGGTAGCTCCAAGCGCTGCCGTTGTATTGCCCGATGATGAAAGTGGCGGTAGTCGCGCCGCCATCGATGTTGCCTGCGTTAAAATTAAACGTTGGGTTGTATGTGGAAAAGGCGAGGGACCCGCCGGGAGTCAAAGTCCAATACAAGTTCACATCCGAAGCCGGATTGATGCCGGCGGCACCCGCGGTGGTGGCGGGAAAGTCGGGTGTATCGGTGCGGGCCGTCAGGCTGCTGTTTGCCAATGAGGAAGTCACGCCAGCCATGGTTACAAGCACCGGTGTGTAGAATCCAGCGATACCGACCGGGAAAGTGCAGCTGTTGGTACCGGACGGGTAATGGATGGTGAGATTGCCAAGCACATATTTGGCGGCACTTGCCCCGGCTATGGCGGTGAGACAACTGGATGTTATTTCCAGTGAATTTGCGCCGGTGGTGACAATGCCACTGCTCAAAGTCAGTACGCCGCTTATGCTCGGACTGCCGGCCAGTGTCGCGCCCAACGCATCGTTCAATACCAGGTTTGCGTAGATGCCGTTTCCGGACAGGACGTGTGCCGCGGTTCCGCCGCTCAGCGTGATGCTGCCGGTGGTGGCGGTCTGCGTGCCATTGTTGATCACATTGCCGTTTACGGTTTGAATGGTAGCAACGCTGGCCAACGTTATACCGCTGTCCAAGGTCAGGTCACTGCGAACAATGAAGCTGCCGGCTGCGGTCTTGGTGCCGCTGCCGCTCAGCGTGAGTTTGCCATATCCCGGAGCGGCTTCCGCGGCGACACTTTGATTGGTGCCGTTGTACATGACGGTACTGGTCGCTCCCAGTGCATGAGTGTTGTAGTTGGAGGGAAAGCTGTTTGTGCTGCCTATCGCCAGCGTGGCGCCGTTGGCAACGGTGATCGTGCCACCGGCCGCAGTCCGGTTGAGTGTGAAGGCACCCAGGTCCAGCATTCCACTAGTGACGCTGAGATTGCCAGCCACTGATTCGCTGAGCAGCAGGGTCGTGCTACCGGCGCCGGTATTGGCGATCGTCAGATTGTTGAAGGTGGTCGTTGAAGGGCCGGCTATGGTTTGAGCATCCGAACCATTGAAGTTGACAGTGCTGCCGTTACGCGTGAATGTTCCGCTATTGGAGAAGCTGCCTCCGACCGACGCGGTGCCGTTGCCCGCGTTGAATGTGCCCGCAATTACCAGGTCTCCGCCGATATTGGTCGCGGGATTGTTGGTATTGCCGGCCCAAGTGGAGCCGCTATCGACAGTCAGGCTGCCCAGCACGGTGACCGTTCCGGCGGCGGGGGTATTGGTGCCGCCGCCCCCGGCGATCACCAGGTTAGGGTAGGTCACGCCCGTGGTAGGAACAGCCTGGTTGCCGTTGCGGTTCAGCGTCACGGTAGCAGTGGAGTTGCCCAGCGCATTGAAAGTTCTGGCCGCACTAGCGGCAGAAAGCAGATTAGCGTTGATGAATTGCAGGTTGGGCGAGCCGGAGATTTCGGCCTTGCATGCGCCGTTACACGGGTTCCCGCCGGTGCCGTTCAAGTCCAGGTTGTCGAGCAGCCAGGTTCCGTTTCCCGATAAGGTTGAAATGAGGTTAGTCCCCACGAGATAGATGGTGTTGGTGCCAGTCGACGCCTGCATGTTGATGGTGCCGTTGTTGACGATGTCGCCACCGATATAGATATCGGAGCCGCTGGCTCCTGCGGTCGTCAGCACCCCATTCACGGTCAGCGACGCCAACACGTTGGTGTTGACATTCAGCGTGACGGTATTGCCCAGCGTGATGGTGACTGTATCGCCTGTAGCCGGGACATGGCCGCAATTCCATGTGCCTGCAGTACCCCAATTGCCGGTCGCTTGGGACGCGCAGGCTGCCGCGTGGACGTAGCCGCCCCACGACCCGAGAGCGGCCAGAGACGCCAGCAATACATATTTCCTTAAGATACTAATCATATTTGGTACATGCCCGACAAGCGGGCTGAAGACATTTTGCTCGGACGCAAACCACTTCAAAGAAATCAAATGCCATTCATGCGTGATCCCTACTGATTCGTTCCACGCAATGTGATCTCCACGCGCCGGTTCGGCTGCAAACAGACCACCTGTCTTTCCTTGTTCGCCTTGGTCGGGCAATCGACCAGCGGTTGCGATGACCCGACCCCGCTGGCATGGATCTTATCCGCAGGGATCCTCTTGCGGATCAGGTATTGCCGGATGCTCTCGGCGCGCTGCTCGGACAGCAACTGGTTGCGTTCAGGGTGCCCGTCGCTGCGCAGGCGGTCGGTGTGGCCGACCAGCACGACTTCATCCAGCGTATGGATCTTCTTGATGCGGTCGGCCAGCCTGTCGATGAGCGGCAGCGCGGACGTTTCCAGCGTCGGTTGGTCAAATGCAAACAGCGCATCCGTCGAGATCGTGATCTTTTCAATGACGGGCGCGCAAACTTCGATGGCGGTCTGGGCTTCATCGATCAGGTCTTCCGCGCTTTGCGCGTAGGGCTGCGCATGCTCCCAGCTGGATTCCAGTTTCTCGTGGCCGGCCCAGACCAGATAGATTTCCGCCTCGGCCACGGGCCGCTGACCGCAGGAGAACTTCTCGTTCTTTTTCAGCGCGGCGATCCTGTTCCAAAGATCCGGCCGCACCGCTTCGCTTCCGGCAACTGGATTCGGCGTGTCCATGCTGATTCCGGTTTGCTTGTTGTCGAGCGCATCCAGCAATGCACCGGCCTGTTCGATCGCGGACGGGACGATGCCGGTGCCTTCGTTTTCGTGATATTCGCCGAGCGCAAGGTCCAGCCATGCGCGCGCCTTCGCGAGATGGTAGTTGTTCTCTCCGAGCGCGCCGAACGCCAGCCTGTCGGCGCGGCGCTGCAGGGATTCGATCTGCTGCAATTGTTCCGGCAGCGCTTCACCGGCAGCCAGGGCGGGATGAAAGGCCCCTGACAGGAAGATGAGCAGCAGAAATGACATTATTCCAAACATGCGAGAGGTACCGGTGATCTTTAACGTGTATTGCGAATCTGTTAATAATTTGTTATAGCTACACCATCGCCGGTACCTGTGGTCTTTCTCCCGCTCAACGTGATCTCCACTCGCCGGTTCTGCTGCAGGCATATCTCCAGCTTTTCCTTGCCCATTTTGGTCGAACATTGAACGATCGGTTCGGCCGAACCCACTCCGCTGGTGTGTATCTTGTCGGACGGGATGCCTTTGCCGATCAGGTATCGCCTGACGCTTTCGGCGCGCTGCTCGGACAGCGACTGGTTGCGCTCGCGATGCCCGTCACTGCGCAGACGGTCGGTGTGCCCGACCAGAACGACTTGTTCCAGCGCATCCATCTGCTCGATGCTCTTCGCCAACTCATCGAGACGCGGATACGCATACGGTTCCAGCGCCGACTTTTCGAAGCCGAACAACACGTCGGTGGAAAGCGTGATTTTCTCATCTAAAACCGGGGCAACATCCGTGCAGTTATCTATTGCCACTTGTGCCGAGTAGATCCGGTTTTCGGCAGCGCGCAGGTAAGGTTCTGCATGGCTCCAGCCTTCTTCGGATTTCTCATGGCCGGCCCATACCAGATAGACCTCGGCTTCCGCAGTGTGGCGCTGCCCGCAGGAAAACTTTCCTTGCTTTTTCAGCGCTGCGATCCTGTTCCACAGATCGGGACGCACTTTTTCGCTGCCAGGTACTTGTGCGGGCGTGTCCATGCTGATGCCGGTTTGCTTCCGCTCAAGCGCATCGAGCAGGGTTTCCGCCTGCGCGATGGCGGCTGGGACGATGCCGCTGTCGTCCTTGTCATAGTATTCGTCAAGCGCCAGATCCAGCCAGGTGCGTGCCTTGGCGAGATGGTAACTGTTCCGATCGAGCGGTTCGAAAGAGAGTTTATCGGCGCGCCGTTGCAGCGCATCGATCTGTTGCGATTCATCCGCGGCCAGCGAAACGGAGAGATTGCCCGACAAAACGAAGAGCAACATCGGGCCGATCAATTTGGGAATTTTGGCCTTGTGCATTGGATACCTTGGAGGGCGATTATTGCACGCAGACCCGGAATCTCAAACTGAAGCTCGGCTGCGGCGTACCGCCGACGAAGGTGCCTTTCGGTTTGATGCGGATGCGTTTGATGGAAGGATCGCAGCCGTCTGCACCGGCCACGGGCACAGCGTTCCAATTGCTGCCGGTCGCGAATTGCGAGAAATCCAGATCGTCGCTCAGGTTGTTCAGCGCGGTGTACGTGTAGGTCAGCGTGCTGCTGGTCGCGCCTTGGATGAATTGCACCGGACCGCTGTTCGCGCCCGATATGTCGTTCACGAACAGCGCGGTATTCGGTGGTAAGGAATCGGTGACGGAAACCGTATCGACATCTGAAGGCCCACCGGCATTGCTGGCCGTGATGGTGTACTCCACGATCGCGCCGGGAATATTCTTCGCATTGGGAGCGCTCACCAGCGGGTTGGCGGTTCCGTTATACGGATAC
>Ga0335085_10005257_pt1 | contig 20950 bp, 16 predicted proteins | sample Lox_Sample_45_FD_206712 | JGI IMG/M metagenome (GOLD analysis project Ga0335085, IMG submission 206712) | Soil microbial communities from Loxahatchee National Wildlife Refuge, Florida, United States - Lox_Sample_4.5 | ecosystem: Environmental > Terrestrial > Soil > Wetlands | place: USA...
GGCGTTCTGCTTTCTCTGGATGTATTCGGGGTGATGGCGTGGCAGCGTCCCGTAGATCTGGCGCACACGGGGCAGGACATTGTGGCCATGGCGAAGCATTGTGATGTGCTCTCGCCGATGATCTATCCCTCGCACTTCTTCGGCATGGATGGCTACGACCACCCCGGAGACGCGCCCGAGCATTTCATTGGCGAATCCATGGAGCGGTTTGAACTGATCACCAAGGGCAGTGGAGTGACGATCCGCCCGTGGCTGCAGGCCTTCGCCTGGCGGACCAAGACCTACTCACCGAAATACATTGAGACCCAGGTGTTGACCGCGAAGAATAAAGGCGGGATAGGCTTCTTGTTCTGGAACGCGAACAACGACTACAGCAAGCCGTATGCGGCGATGCCGGAAATGCGGGCTGCCAAGGGGCAGTATTTCCGCGGGGATGAAGTGGGAGCCGTGGTGAGGGCAGGGCTAACCCCGCCGGCGGGCGTCGCCTCCGCCAAGTAACCGAGGCTATTCCTCCTGAGGCTCTCCTCTGGTGCCGAGAGGCTAAGGGCTCAGAGGTCAGGCGTCGCAGGCCAGGACCGGTGCACCGTCCCGCAGTTACCAAAGGTCTGGCTTTCTCCGCTCTGCATCTGGCGATTCCGCGAATTCTGTGGTCTCATCAAGTCTTGCCGGAAGTGTGGTTTGCGGGATCGGAATGACCTGCTTCTTCATTTTCATCTTCTTCTTCGTCTCGGGGTTCTGCAGCATCCTCTATGAACTGGTGTGGCTGCGCCTGTCGATGGCGCAGTTCGGCGTAACCAGTGCTTTTGTCTCGATCGCGCTATCTACGTTTATGGCGGGACTGGGCCTGGGCTCGTGGCTGAGCGGTTGGCTGATCCGCAAGTACGGTGACTGCATTCAGTTCCCGGCGCTGCGCCTCTATGCGCTGGCGGAATTTCTGATTGGTGTCTCGGCCCTCACTGTTCCTTACGAGCTTAAGTTTGGCCGGCACCTGCTGGAACAGATTGCCCTGTCATCTTCCGTGAGCTACTACCTGGCTTCTGGCGCGTGGATTGCGCTGGTGCTGATTCCTGCCTGCACTTGTATGGGCGCCACGATTCCGGTGGCGATGCTGGCCATCAAGCAGATGGCGCAGACGGAAGATGAGCGCTCGTTCAGCTTTCTTTATCTAGCCAATGTGCTGGGGGCGGTGACCGGCGCAATTGTGCCGTTGTTCCTGATTGAGCTGTATGGATTCCATGGAACTCTGAAGATTGGCGCGAGCTTGAATGGAGTGCTGGCGGCGAGCGCGATGGCATTGACACTGGGCGTTTCCGTCGTCAGTGCTCAGAGTCCGGCCTCGGGCGCCGAACCCATTCCGATCTCCCGCGACCGGCGGATTCTGGTTCTGCTGTTCGCCACCGGGCTGACCAGCATGGGCGTGGAAGTGGTATGGATACGGCAGTTCACCCCCTTCCTGGGAACATTGGTATATGCCTTTGCGTCGATTCTTGCGGTCTACCTGGCGGCGACCTTCATCGGATCGCAAATTTACCGCCGCTGGAGCCGGGAGCAAGAGCAGGCGGGCGCGTTCCTCTGGGGTTTTCTCGGAATCGCGGTGCTGTTGCCCCTGGCGGCGGCGGACCCTCATTTTGATCTCTCCCACATGCAACGGCTGCTATTGGGGATTGCGCCGCTTTCGGCGGTGATGGGTTTTGTCACGCCCATGCTAGTGGACCGCTGGTCGCGGGGAAGGGCGGAGCAGGCGGGCACCGCGTATGCGGTGAATGTGGTGGGCTGCATCCTGGGGCCGCTGCTTTCGGGTTTTCTATTGCTGCCCCATTTCAGCGAGCGTTGGGTGTTGTTCCTTTATGCGCTTCCCTGGCTGCTGATGGCGGCCTCGCTGGGCACGATTTCCCGCCCCAGCCGAGAGCCGGGCCTGGGGCAACGCGCTGTAGGATACGGGCTCGCCACGCTGGCGTTAATTGTAGTGTTCAAGAGCCGCAGCTTCGAAGACCGCTTTCGACCGGCGGAGGTGGTTCGCGACAACACCGCAACCATCATCGCGACCGGCGAAGGCATGCAGAAGCGGCTGTTGGTCAACGGGATCGGCATTACCGAACTGACTCCCATCACCAAGATCATGGCGCACATGCCGCTGGCCTTTCTTGACCATCCTCCGCAGAAGGCGCTGGTGATCTGTTTCGGGATGGGTACCACCTACCGCTCGATGATGTCGTGGGGGATTTCGACGACGGCGGTGGAGTTGGTACCGAGCGTGCCGCGCGTGTTCAGCTACTACAGCCCGGCGGCAGAAGCGTTGTTCAGCTCTCCGCAATCGCATGTGGTGATTGATGACGGCCGGAGGTTCCTGGAGCGAACGCAGGAGCAATACGACGTGATTACGCTCGATCCGCCGCCGCCGGTCGAGGCTGCGGGATCGAGCCTGCTTTACTCGAAAGAGTTTTACGCGACGGCGCGCGAGCACTTGCGGCCGAACGGAATTCTGCAGCAGTGGCTGCCGTTTGGCGACGCGACCGTGCGGGCTGCGGTGGCCAAGGCGATCAAAGAATCGTTTCCCTATGTTCGGGTGTTCCGTTCCCTGAACGGCTGGGGCTACCATTTTCTGGCCAGTGCGGAGCCGATTGCCCATTTGACGCCGGCGGAGTTGGCAGCGAAGCTGCCCCCCGAAGCCGCCAAGGACATCGTCGAGTGGGGACCGGAACGCGACGCCGAGCATCAGTTTGCCGACGTGCTGAAGACCGAGCTATCGATTGATCAGGTGATCGGGCTGGCGCCGCAAGTTCCTGCACTGCAGGACGACCGGCCAGTGAACGAATATTACGCTATTCGCAACAAGTGGCTGAACCCGCGGCGCTGGTATCTGCTGTGGTAGGTGGGGAGTTTTCCACCGCTCTTTGACAGTAAAGTTGCCCCGAAGTCGCGCTCTCCTCGGTTATAATTCTTGGCAAGTTCGCTCATCCTGTGCCTGCCCCTGAACGTTCTGGTAGGTCCGCCAGCTAGGAAGACGCGCACGGAAGTTCGCAGAACCTTCGGCTGCAACCGTACATCTTAGAACCTGACCGCGAGGAGCCCGCATGGCGATTCAGAAGACGGATAAAATCTGGCACAACGGAAGACTGATCAACTGGGATGACGCCAAGTTGCACGTGATGTCGCACGTGGTCAACTACGGTTCGTCGGTGTTTGAGGGGGTGCGCTGCTATTCGCTGCCCACCGGACCGGCGATCTTCCGGGCAGCCGAACACATTCAACGTCTTCTGGATTCGGCAAAGATCTACCGCATTGAGACTGATTTTGCCCGCGAGGAGCTGGTGGCGGCCATGGTCGCCGTGGTGAAACATAACGGAATATGGCCGTGTTATATCCGGCCGATCATCCTGCGGGGATACGGCGAGGCGGGGGTGAATCCCTTTAACTCACCCACCGAGGTTTACATCTGCAATTATCCGTGGGGCAAGTACCTCGGAACCGATGCCGAGCAGGGCGTGGATGTGTGCGTGTCGTCGTGGACGAGGATCGCGCCAAATACGCTGCCGGCGATGGCGAAGTCGGGGGCGAATTACATGAACTCGCAGCTCATCAAGATGGAAGCCATCCTGAACGGCTACGTGGAAGGCATCGCCCTCGACGCCAATGGATACGTCAGCGAAGGCTCGGGCGAGAACCTGTTCGTGGTGCGCAATGGAGTGCTGCAGACCGCGCCGCTGGGCAACTCGGTGCTGCCCGGCATCACCCGGGACTCGGTGCTGAAGATCGCGAAGGAGTTGGGAATTCCGGTGGTTGAGCAGGGCATTCCCCGCGAGATGCTGTACCTGGCCGACGAGGCGTTCTTCAGCGGTACGGCGGCGGAGATCACGCCGCTGCGCTCGGTGGACAAGATCACGGTCAACAAGGGCGTGACCGGGCCCATTACGAAAGCGATCCAGAAGGAGTTTTACGGAATTGTGCAAGGGACGAAGCCGGATAAGTTCGGATGGCTGACGCCGGTCCCTGTAGAGACGGCGGTGAGCCGGTAAGAATCGTCGGTATTTGAGGTTTTAGGCCGCCCGGGCGACGGGCGGCCTTTGTTTTGCCCTTCGGGACGAGGCCCGTCCCATTACTTAGGTCATCTTGGGCGGGGTGACGATTCGGGCGATGATAGTCCTTCGGGGGAACGTGTCGATGAATATTGACGATCTGCTGCGCATCGCGATGGAGCGGCGAAGCTCCGACTTGCACCTGAAGGTGGGAAACTATCCCCACCTGCGCATCGATGGCGAATTGGTTCCACTGACCGACCAGCCCCGCATCAGCGCCGAAGATATGCTGACCATGGCGTTCAGCATGATGTCGGCGCGGCAGAAGCAGAAATTCAAGGAAACCACGGAAATCGATATGGCCTACGGCGTCGCCGGACTGGGCCGCTTCCGTGTGAACGTTTTCCAGCAGCGCGGACAAGTCGGACTCGTCCTGCGCGTTATTCCCACCAAGATTCGCGCACTCGATGAACTCTATCTGCCCAAAGTCGTCGAGCAAATTTGCGACATGCCTCGCGGACTTATCCTGGTCACCGGCGTCACCGGTTCCGGTAAGTCGACCACGCTCGCCGCCATGGTGGACCGCATCAACTCCACGCGCGCGGAACACATCATAACCATCGAGGACCCGATCGAATTTCTGCATCGCGACAAGAAAGGGTATGTAAACCAGCGCGAAGTCGAGGTTGATACCCCTTCCTTCGGTGCGGCGCTGCGCGCATCTCTGCGTCAGGATCCGGACGTGATCCTGGTGGGCGAAATGCGCGATATTGAAACCATTGGAACGGCGTTGCACGCCGCCGAAACCGGCCACATGGTGTTCTCGACCTTGCACACGCTGGACGCAGTGGAAACCATCAACCGTATTATCGCGATCTTCCCGCCGCCGGAACAGAAACAGATTCGCCTGCAGCTGGCGGCAGTGTTGCGCGCGGTGGTCAGCCAGCGCCTGGTAAAGCGCTGCGACGGCGAGGGCCGCGTGCCGGCCGTCGAAGTTATGATCAACACGGCATACATACGTGAATGTATCTTAGTACCGGAGAAAACGCGGGCCATCCGTGACGCGATTTCCGCCGGAACCTCACAATATGGCATGCAGACCTTCGATCAGTCGCTGTGGGATCTGTTCCAGGCGGGCCTGATCAACTACGAAACCGCCTTGGAGAACGCCTCCAACGCTGACGACTTCAAGCTGCGCATGCAGGGCATCTCTTCCACCAGCGATATCTCGCGCAATGCCATGCAGCAGGCGGGCTTCGGCGGCGGCCGCTAAGACTTTTCCTCCTGAACACAGGCGCGCTTCGGCGCGCCTTTTTTATTAGGAAAATAACCACTCAGGACGCGAAGGAAGGGCACTGCAATTTTTTCGGGGTTTAGGGTAACGTTGGGTCATGGGATTTGGGCGACCACGCAAGCTGGGAACGGAAGAAGATCTCTACACCTACGCGATCGGGGCGCTGGGCCGGCGGATGCGCTCGGTGGCCGAACTCAAGCGGCTGATGCGTCCCCGCGTCGAGGCCGAGACGGAGTACGGGCAGACGCTGATTGAGCTGGTCATCCGCAAACTCAAGGATCAGGGATATCTGAACGACGCCAAGTACGCGGCCGAGTATGCCTCCAACCGCCGCGACAACGAGAAATTCGGACGCATGCGCGTGGTCACCGACCTTAAGACCAAAGGCGTGCACGGAGAGGTCATCGAAAAGGCGGTTGAGTCTTACTACGACGAAGTGAGCGAAGAGAGGCAGGCGCGCGACTACCTGCGGCGCAAGCGGTTGGAGAAGCCCAAAGACCAGAAACAGGCTGCGCGCATCTTTCGCCAGCTCACGCGAGCGGGGTTCGGGTCGAAGACGATCTTCCGTATTCTGAAAAAGTGGGATGTGGATGATGAGATGTTGAGCACACTGGAATCGGAAGTCCCGGAGTAATCCGACCGCCCCCGCGCCTGCAGTCTTTTCAACCGCATCGTTTAGAATTGATGATTCATGCTGACAGGCTCACAGATACGCCGCAAATTCCTGGATTACTTTGTCGAACAGGGGCACAAAGAAGTCCACTCGTCGCCGCTCGTCCCGCAGAACGACCCCACGTTGCTGTTCACCAACGCGGGAATGAACCAGTTCAAAGACGTATTTCTCGGGCTGGAGAAGCGCGCTTACAAGCGGGCGACGACCTCGCAGAAGTGCGTGCGCGCGGGCGGCAAGCACAACGATCTCGAAAACGTCGGCTTCACCAACCGCCATCACACGTTCTTTGAGATGCTGGGGAACTTCTCCTTCGGCGACTATTTCAAGAAAGATGCGATTGCTTTTGCCTGGGACCTGATCACCTCGCCGGCGTGGTTCAACATTCCCAAAGATAAGCTCTACGCGACCATTTTCAAGGGCGAGGCCGGAGTTGAGCGCGATGCCGAAGCTTACGAGCTGTGGGTCAAGCAGGGAGTTCCGAAAGATCGCATTTACGAACTTGGCCTGAAAGAAAATTTCTGGCAGATGGGCGACACCGGTCCCTGCGGCCCGTGCAGCGAGATTCACTATGACATGGGAGCCATCGCCTCCGACCAGGGACACAGCGATTGCAAATTCGGCTGCGAGTGCGGACGCTACGTCGAAATCTGGAACCTGGTCTTTATGCAGTTTGACCGCGACACCTCGGGAAAGCTGACACCTCTGCCCAAGCCGTCCATCGACACCGGCATGGGCCTGGAGCGGATCACTGCCGTGCTGCAGGGCGTAGTGTCGAACTACGATACCGATTTATTCATTCCGCTCATCGAGCGAGCGGCACAGTTGACGGGGACGTCGCTCAAGAAAGAGCTGCAGAAAGAGGCGCACACCAAGTCGGCGGCATCGTTGCGGGTCATTGCTGATCACTCGCGGGCCGCGACGTTTCTGATCTCCGACGGCGTGATTCCTTCCAACGAAGGCCGCGGCTACGTTCTGCGCAAAATCATCCGGCGCGCGATTACACACGGGCGCTTACTCGGGCAGACGAGGCCGTTCTTGCACGAGATGGTGTTTGCGGTGCGGAACCTGATGCATGACGCTTATCCCGAACTCAACGAAACCGTTGACCGGGTTTCAAAAGCGGTGTTGGCGGAAGAGACACGCTTTGCGAATACGCTGAATGTTGGACTGGAAAAGTTAGAGCAACTGATCAGCCAGTCGGCCGATCGGTTGGTGGGATCGGAGGCGTTCAAGCTCTACGACACTTTCGGAATGCCGCTCGATTTCATGCAAGATGCGGCGCGCGATCAGGGCATCGTCTTCGACCAGGCCGGTTTTGACTCCGCCATGGAGGAGCAGCGACAGCGCGCCAAGGCATCCTGGAAGGGCGCGGCCAAGCAAACCGCGAACCCTGCGTATCAGAAGCTGCCAACATCGGTGTTCGAAGGCTACCGGCAAACGCGCTTGAATAGCTGCGAGGTGCTGGCAATTCTGAGTAACGGGCAGGGAGTACAGGCGCTCACCGCGGGCGAAAAGGGCGAGATCATTCTCGACCACACGCCGTTTTATGCCGAGGCGGGCGGTCAGGTTGGCGATCGCGGATGGCTTTATTCCGACGACCACAATACCGTCGTTGCAGAAGTCACGGGATGCTATTACCCGGTGCAAGGAGTGCGCGCGCATCAGGTTGTCGTGAAGTCTCCGATTCGGGTCGGTGACAAGATCGACGCCGTCGTCAACACTGAAATTCGTGAATCCACCATGCGCAATCACACGGCAACGCACCTGCTTCATGCGGGACTGCGCGAGGTGCTGGGCAAGCACGTGAAGCAGGCGGGATCACTGGTTGATCCCGGGCATCTGCGCTTCGACTTCTCGCACTTCACCGCCGTCGCTGATGAAGAACTGCAGGACATCGAGGACATCATCAACAAGGAAGTCCTGCGCAACCAGAAGGTCGAGATCATCGAGAATGTGCCGATCGATGTCGCAGTGAACGAGTATCACGCCATGGCGCTTTTCGGAGAGAAGTACGGCGACAAAGTCCGCGTCATCAAGATCGGTGATTTTTCGACCGAACTCTGCGGCGGTACGCACACGGGCGCTACCGGCGAGATCGGGCTGATCAAAATTTTGAAAGAGGGAAGCGTGTCTTCGGGCGTGCGCCGGGTCGAGGCAGTGACGGGCGAAGGTTCGCTCCAGCACTTCCGCAAGGATCATGAGCTTGAGGCTGTGGTTGCCGGCTTCGCAGCTCCCAACCTTGCGCAAAAAACCCGCAAGGATGGGGCGTCCTCAGGTGAAGTTGCTTCCCTCACACCCGCCGAGGCACTGAAGCTGGAGCTCGAAAAGAAAGATGGCGAGATCAAGCGCCTGGTGCGGGAACTGGATCAGGTGCGCATGAAGTCGGCGTCGTCGTCCGTTGCTTCCGTCGACGAGAAAATCAAAGACGTGCAAGGCGTCAAAGTTCTTGTGCACCGGGTGGACAACCTCGAACGTCCGCAAATGCGGACCCTGGTGGACCAGTTGCGTGACAAAATCGGTTCCGGCGTCGTCGTGCTGGGATCGGCAACCAATGGCAATGTCGCACTGATTGTCGGTGTAACCAAAGACCTGACGGGGAGAATTCAGGCGGGCAAAGTGATTGGGCCGGTGGCGCAGAAGGTTGGGGGCAAGGGCGGCGGCCGTCCCGATCTCGCCGAGGCCGGAGGCAAGGACCCCGGAGCTCTGGATGCGGCTCTGGGTGAGGCTTACGGGGTGGTCGAGGGGTTGCTGAAGTAAGCCGTCAGCCGTCAGCACTCAGCCTCGCGAGAGAGGATGCGCCGTAATACTTGTCGTCAGTGTTAGCATCCATTCGTGGGATCAGCCTTGGTGAATTGCGAACTGGCTGAGTGCTGACTGCTGCGTGCTTATGGAAGAACGCATTCGCTTCGTGAAGCATAAGGGTCAAGCGATCCTGCTGATTGATCTCAGCGGGCTCTCAGCAGAGCAGATCGTCGCCGTGGTCAATGATGTCCAGCGCAGGATTGCCGCGCTGCCGGCGAACTCTGTCCTCACCCTCGCAGACTTTACCGACTCACACGTGGATAAAGCCGCGGCCACGCGGATCAAAGAAGCGCTGACGCTTGATCGCCCGCACGTAAAGCGCTCAGCGTGGGTAGGAGTCGAGAGCCTGCCCAAAGTCTTCTACGAAAATTTCAAAGTGTTTTCTCAGCGGGAGTTCCCAACGTTCAAGACTCGGGAAGAAGCCATGGAGTGGCTGGTGGGGGAGTAGCTTCCGTTTCTCAGTTCCATTTCCTAGTAAACACTTCTGTTTTGCACCCCTCGCGCAGCCCGGATCGGAGAACCGGGAGCCGCTCCTTCAGCTTCTCCACTTTAGCGTCACCGGCCCGGTCATGGGGTGCTTCATCTCCCCGCCGTTCTTGCGCGAATCCAGGTACGCCTGCTTCAGCTGGAAGTACCACTTGGCGGGGCGGTCAGCGTCGTCGATCAGCATCAAGTGCGGGTTGTGCTTCAGGCCTTCGGATTGACGCTCCATGGTGCGGCGGTCTTGCTCGACGAACTTCGCGAAGACCCATTTCAGCAAAGCCGCGGCGAAGGGCACCCAGCGAAAAAGGTTCCATGCCGCCACTACATCAATGCGGCAGCGGTCGCGGGTGATGGGCGTGACTGTGGTCAGACTGGCGAACCAGTATTTTCCCGCGCGGATGGTTTCATAGCGCAAGTTGGGCAGGACAAAATCAATCGTCGTGGTGATCGAATCGGCATCGGCGTAAAGCCGCAACAGCTTGTACGGGGCGCTGTTGGAACTGGGGGTGTGCGCGCTCATGCGAAAGCCATTGGGAATCGGCTCGAAATTCTTGGTTTTCTCGTGAATGCTCTCGCGCTTGCGCCACCACCAGGCCTGATGTACGAAGGGGCCGTGCGCAGGATCCATCAGACCGATGATGCCGTGGTCCACCGAGCAGGGAAGATCGGCAGTCAGGTACGCGAGTTTGTATTTGTCGCTGAACGCTGGCACGCGCGGAGCGGCGGTGGCGGGATCGGTGCGTTGCGTGAACCCTGCGCCGCCTGGTCCGGGCTCGGGAATGAAGACCCAAATGAAGTCGTCATGCTCTTCGCAGGCGAAGCTTCCCGCATAGATGCGGTCGATTTTCAATTTCTGATCGGAAGTGAGCGAGGGAATGAGTTGGCATTGGCCGGTGTGCGCGTCAAACTTCCATCCGTGATAGCTGCACTCCACCTCGCCTCCGTCGAACCAGCCACAGGAGAGGGGCATGCCGCGGTGGGGGCAGGCGTCTTGCAAAGCGAAGGCTCGGCCGGAGCGGTCGCGTCCGACTACCAGCGGCGTTTCCAGGAGCATCGCTTTGCGCAATTCGTTGCGCGCCACCTGGTCGCTCGCAAGGGCGCGATACCAGAAGCCATGCAGCATGAGCGAGTCGGGCGTCTGGCGTTGAAGTGGGCTGTCAGGCATGGACAGTCGAGGCTACTACAGATGGGGCGTCTGGCTCCAGCGTGCCGCCCGCAGCTGTTTTCCTAGTCCGCTTAGGGCAAAAGCCTTACAATGCCCTGTGAGATATATGTCTTCTCGAGTAGACGATCTATCTGGCTTGAAGGACGACATGGTGGCCTTCATCGAAGGCCATGGTATGCGCCGTTTCCCCGGCTATGTGGACTATGAGGACGTGCAAAGCGTTCTCTGGAAGCCGCAGGATTCTCCTGATGGTTGGAAGGACTTTGTCGAAATGGCGAAGGCAGCTGGGGCTCCCTTCCTGACCATGGATTCCTGGTCGTTGGATCGCGAGGAATTGGACGAGTTGATCCAGCGCCTGTCGAATGCCGAATTCACCAACGACGAGGACGTCGAGGAAGCCCGCTGGCTCCGGACCTATTCGGGAAAAACCGGGTTTGTGCAGCTGGGCTTTGCCCATCAGGGCGTGATGATGGTTTATGAGGCCTCGACCGAGTGGTACGAGCGTTACCAGCGCCTGGTGGAATTTACCGAAGATTTCGCAGGCATCCCCATCGACGAGCCTGATCAGGACGACGAGCCCTAGAATCGGGTCATTGAGACATTGAATCGATGATTCAGTGTATCGGTGCTCTAAGCTCAACCGCATGCGCTGGCTTCTCAAGACTGCAGATTCAAAACAGGTGGAAGCACTGGCTTCAGAACTAGGCCATAATTCGGCCCTGGACCTGGCCGATCCCAAGCTTGCTTGCGCCGTGGCCCGCCTGCTGGTGCAGCGGGGGATCGACGATCCCGGAACGGCGGCGCGTTTTCTTGCGCCCTCGCTCTCTAACCTGCATTCTCCTTACGCAATGAGTGGGATGAAGGCGGCGGTCGATCGCCTGGAGGCAGCGATCGAGCATAAAGAAGGGATTCTCATCTACGGCGATTATGACGTAGATGGAACCACGGCGATCGTCATCCTCAAAACTGCGATTGAGCTGTGCGGTGGGAGCGCGGATTTTCACGTGCCACACCGCATCCGCGAAGGCTACGGCATGAAAGATGACGTGATCGAGCGGGCGGCGGCTGCGGGCGTGCGATTGATCATCAGTGTGGATACGGGGATCCGGGCTTTCGCAGCGGCCGAAACAGCCAGCCGCCTGGGCGTAGAACTGATCGTCACGGATCATCATTTGCCCGGAGAGCAGGGAGTGCCGACTGCTCTCGCCGTGCTCAACCCCAACCAGCCCGGATGTGAGTATCCGTGCAAGGCCTTGTGCGGCGCGGGGGTGGGATTCAAGCTGGCGCAGGCGCTGATGGAACGCAGGCTGCAGGCGCCGGATCTGTCACGCGTGCTGACTTCGTTCCTGAAGGTGGTGGCCATTGCCACGGTGGCCGACGCGGTGCCGCTCACGGGGGAGAATCGAGTCTTCGCCAAGCTCGGGCTGGAGGCGCTGCAAAGGCCGGTGAATCCGGGGCTACGGGCGCTGATCGACGTGGCACAGTTGGGGAGAGCACGTCCCCTGACTGCCGGAGAAATTGCATTTCGCATCGCGCCCCGGCTCAACGCCGCCGGACGAATGGACGTTGCCAAGGATGTGATCGAATTGTTCAGCGTGAAGGATCCGGCAAGGGCCAAGCAGATCGCCGACCGGCTGGACCAACTGAATGCCGAGCGCCAGGAAGAAGAGCGAAGGATTCTGGACGCCATCTACGCCCGGGTGGAGGAGGAGCCGGCATTGCGCGACTCCTATTGCATGGTGATTGACGGCGATGGTTGGCATCGCGGGGTGATCGGTATCACCGCCACGCGGGTGGTGGAGAAATATGGACGTCCGACGCTGGTCATTTCTCGTGATGGCGATGAGGCGCACGGCTCGGGGCGCTCGATTGCGGCGTTTCACCTGCTCGATGCGCTTGAGTCCTGCGGGGAATTGTTCGACCGCTACGGAGGGCATGCCCACGCGGTGGGTTTCTCATTGCCGGTTTCGCGAATGGCGGAGTTGCGCCACCGCCTGGATGAATATGCGCGAGCGCGTCTGACACTCGCCGATTTTGCGCCCAGCCTGAAAGTGGATGCGGAGATCGAGCTGGAGCAGGTGACTCCGGCGCTCTATCAGGCGTTGTGCAGGCTGGAGCCGTTTGGCGTGGGCAATCCCGAGCCGGTATTTTGTGCCCGGCAGGTGCGCCTGGTGGCTCCGCCGCGCACGATCAAGGACAAGCATGTAAAGCTGAAGTTGGGCGTGAAAAGTTCCAATGGCTGGCGCCCTGCAATGGTTGCCCTGGGCTGGCACATGCAGGAGAAGGTGCAGCAGGCGAACCTGCTCGCTGGGGACCAGATGGATGTGGCCTTCAGCGTGGAGTACAACGAACACCCTGAGTGGGGAGGGTTGGAGCTATCGCTCAGGGACTTCGTGTGTGGCCGGGGGTGACCCGACCCAGGACGTCTGAGGGATGCCTTGAGCAACGCATTGATCGCCTCTCTACGCCCGATCCGCCTCAATCCAGTAGACTAAAAGCAAGCAGATGCCCCTGGAAATTCCACGTTTGCGGCGCTGGTTTGCGGGCGGCGCGATTGCCGTCGTGCTGATGGTCTCGGGCGCGTACTTCTATGCCCGCTACAGGGTGACGAACGCGCTGAAGCAAGTTCCGCAAAAGATTGGAATTGATATTCAGCAGAGCGCCCAGGGATTCACGATTTCGAAGTCCGAGCAGGGGCACACGCTGTTCAAAGTTCAGGCAAGCAAGGCGATCCAGTATCGCGAGGGCGGCAAAGCCGAACTGCACGATGTGGCGATCACGCTGTACGGCAGCGATCACGGCCGCTACGATCAGATCTACGGCGCGGCCTTCGACTACGACCCACAGTCGGGAGATGTTACCTCCAAGGGCGAGGTGCAGATCGATCTGCAATCGAACCCGGAGGGCGAGACGGCGCCCGATCAGGCCGCGCCGAAAGAGCTGAAGAATCCCATTCATTTGAAAACCACCGACCTGGTGTTTAACCAGAAAACGGGAGATGCCTACACCAAGGCAAAGGTGGAATTCCGGGTTCCGCAAGCGACCGGATCCGCCGTGGGAGTCAGCTACACCTCGAAGACCGGCGTGCTGGAGCTGCATTCGCAGGTTCGAATGCAACTGACAGGCAAGACCGCGGCGACGCTGACCGCGGGGCACGGAACCATCGAAAAGAATCCGCGGGTGGTGCTGCTCGACGGCGTGAGTTTCTTCGACGATACCGATAAGTCCCAGGCCAGGCAGGCGACGTTTTACCTGCGCGAAGACAATTCGCTCGACCGGGTCGTCGCCAGTGGAGAGGTGCAGATTGAAACCGCGGGAATGCAGGTTACGCACACGAGTTCCGATGAATTGGAACTGGTCATGTCCAATGACGCAAAGAACCAGACGTTACACACCGCAACCTTGACGGGAAATGTGCATTCCGTGCTCGAGGGTGATCAACCGATGCAGGGAGATGCGGGCAAAGCAATCGTGGATTTTGCCGGGCAGAACGTGGTGAGCAAAGTACACGCGATGGAGAATGTGAAGCTGGTGCAGCGCCAAAAGCCCAAGGCGCAGTCCGAAAACGGGCAGGACACGGAGCTATCTGCAGCCGCGATGGATTTCGTTCTCAGCGATGGGCGCCAGCTCAAGAGCGCTCAAACCCTGGGGCCAGGACAGTTGACCATCCGTCCCCTGGGGCCTCCGGCGGGGCAGCAGACGGTGGTCACCGCAGGGAGGTTCGAGGCTAAGTTCGACGACTTGGGACAACTTGCCTCCGCGCATGGAGCCCCCGATGCACGGGTTGTGAACAGCAACCCCGGACAACCCGACCGCGTGAGTACCAGCGCGACATTGGACGCTACCTTCCTTCCTGGCGTGGGAGTCGAAACTATCACCCAAGAGGGGAATGTCGCTTATGTGGATAACGACCGGAAGGCTTGGGCGGATCGGGGCCGCTATACCACCGCCGACCAGATTCTGGTACTGACCGGGTCTCCGCGAGTGGAGCAGGGCGGGATGACGACCACTGCGAAGGTCATGCGGATGAACCGCGTGACCGGGGATGCTTTCGCGGAAGGTGAGGTCAAGAGCACGTACAGCGATCTGAAGGCGCAGCCGGGTGGCGCATTGCTGGCGACTTCAGATCCGATCCACGTTACGTCACGAAACATGACGGCGCACCGGTCGCCGGCGGTTGCGCTGTATACGGGAGACGCGCGGCTGTGGCAGAACGCCAATGTCGTGGAGGCGCCTTCGATCGAGTTCGACCGCGAGCACCGCTCGGTCGTGGCGCACGATTCGCCTACGCAGAGGGTTTCGACGGTCATGCTGCAGGCGGACAAAGGTGGCAAGAACACGCCGGCGGTGATCACTTCCGGCCGGTTGACCTATCAGGACGAAGAGCGGCGGGCGCATTTTGAGGGCGAAGTGATCGCCAAGAGCCAGGATTCCACCATCACTTCCGAGGTGATGGATGTCTACCTGAAGCCGCGAAGCGAATCGGGGGGAACACCCAGGAATCCACTCGGCCAGGGGGACAGAGTCGATCGCATTGTGGCCGAGGGTCAGGTTGTGATTACGCAGCCCAAGCGGAGGGGAACGGGAGATCAGCTGGTCTATACCGCCGACGATGACAGATATGTATTGTCAGGTGGTCCGCCTAGCATTTTTGATGCCGAACGGGGCAAAATCACCGGGGTTTCGTTGACTTTCTTTAGGACGGATGATAGGGTGCTCGTGGAAGGCAACGAAGCGTATCCAACCATAACGCATACGCGAGTGGCACGATAAATGCACACGCTGGCCACCGACGAAATCGGCAAATCTTATCGTGGCCGCAGGGTCGTGAACGGCGTCAGCCTCCGGGTAAATCAGGGCGAAGTCGTTGGTTTACTTGGGCCTAACGGGGCGGGCAAAACCACTTCCTTTTACACCATTGTAGGCCTGATTCCGCCTGACACAGGCCGGGTGTTAATCGACGGAGAAAACATCACCGACGTCCCCATGTACCTGCGGGCGCGGCAGTATGGCATCAGTTATCTTCCACAGGAAGCGTCGGTGTTCCGCAAGCTGACGGTGGAAGAGAACATTCTGGCGGTGCTGGAGGCGCAGCCGATTTCCTGGCACGAGCGTCGCGAAAAGATGGAAAAGCTGATTGATCAGCTGGGGTTGGAGCACATCCGGCAGAATCGCGGATATGCGCTCTCGGGCGGCGAACGGCGCCGAGTCGAGATTGCCCGGGCGCTTTCGATTAGTCCCACATTCATTTTGCTGGACGAACCGTTTTCCGGGATCGACCCGATTGCCGTGCTCGACTTGCAGAAGATCATTTCCGATCTGAAGGCGAGCGGGATCGGGGTACTGATCACCGACCATAACGTCCGCGAGACGCTTTCGGTGACGGACCGGGCGTACATCATCAACGAGGGGCGGATTTTCCGTCAGGGGACGCCGGAACAGCTGGGAGGGGATCCCGAGGTGCGGCGGGTATACCTGGGAGAGAGCTTCTCGCTGGTATGAAGTCATTGTGTACGAGTGCGCAACAGCACTAAGGTCACCTGTAGTTGGCGATAGTTGGTGGCAAAGATGCTGGGCGCTTGATTTAATCAGGTTGTAAAGATTTTGTGGTCCTATTTTGGAGCGGACGTTTTCGGCCCGAGACATGGGCCCGTGGCGCTCCCGAAGGCTGGCAGATCGAACCATGGTGCTGTTGCAACCCAAGCTTCATCTGAAGGTTTCGCAAAGGCAGATCCTGACCCCGGGGCTGGTGCAAATGGTCAGCGTTCTGGCGCTCAACAAGCTTGAGCTCCGGGACATGATCACGGCCGAGATGGTGGAGAACCCGGTACTTGAAGAATTGGAAGACGCGGTTCCCCTGCTCGACGACGTCAACCGCAAAGAGGAAGAACGCGACCGTACTGCGGCCCAGGAAGAAAGCCCGGTGGTCGCCGAAGAAAAGAAAGATCCCTTCGAAGAAATTGATTTTGGCTCCTTCTTCCAGGAATACCTGGATCCGGGTTTCCGCAGTCCGGGCGAAATGGAAGAGGTTGAGCGCCCCTCGTTCGAGAATTTCCTTTCCAAGCCAGGCAATCTGACCGACCACCTGATGTGGCAGCTGGGCGCGGTGACCATGCGTCCGGAGGTAAGGGAAGCGGCGGAGCTGGTGATTGGAAATCTCAGCGAAGATGGCTACCTTATCGCGAGCGATGAAGAGCTCATGGGCGTGCAGCCTCCGGCGACGCCCGAGGAAGACGCGTCGGTCGTCGAAAATGTGGTGAAAGAGGCGGCCGCGCTCGGCCTTTCCGCCACGGAGGAAGAAATCGAGCCGGAAAGCTTTGGCGAGGCGGCGCCCGAGTGGGAGGCGACCGACAGCCCGAGCCTACCCGAGAGTGAGCCGGTCGCGATAGCGGCGGCTCCGAGTGGGGAAAGTGCAGCGGCTGCCAAACCGGCGCGTGCCCCGCAACCGCAGTTCAAACCCAGTTTTTCGCTGGCCGACCTCCATGAGGCCATTGGCATTGTGCGCCTGTTGGATCCTCCGGGAGTCGCTTGCCGCGATCTGCGCGAATGCCTGCTTTCCCAGTTGCGTTATCACCAGCAGCAACTGCCCTCGCACAAAAATGGAAATGGCGAGACCGCTCAGCTCCTGACCGACGCCATGGCCATCGTGGACCAGCACCTGCGTGCGGTGCAGCTCAAGCAGTACAAGGAAATTGGCAAGGCGATTGGACGGCCGGTGGAAGCCGTGCAACAAGTTCTTGATTACATTCGCACGCTCGATCCGCGGCCGGGGCTGCAATACAACAAGAGCCAGGCGCGGCTGATTGAGCCCGACGTGGCGTTCGTGAAACACGGCGACGAGTGGCTGGTCATCATGAACGACGAAGATGTGCCGCAGTTACGGCTGAATCCCGCCTATAAGCGCCTGCTGGCCCGCGACACCAACGACAAAGACACGCGCAATTATGTGAAAGAACGCTACAAGAGCGCCATCCAGCTGATCAAAAATATCGAGCAGCGTAAGCAGACGATCATGAAGGTGTGCTACTCGATCGTCGCGCGGCAGCAGAATTTTCTCGAAAAAGGGATTGATGAACTGAAACCGATGATGATTAAGGAGGTGGCCGAAGAAATCGGCGTGCATCCTTCGACAGTCAGCCGAGCCGTGGCCAACAAGTATGCTCACACTCCACAGGGCGTATTTGAGCTGCGCTATTTCTTCAGCGAGAGCGTCAATGGCCCCGAGGGCGGCAACACCTCGTTGCTGATCCTGAAGCGGAGGGTCAAGAAACTCATCGAGGAAGAGGATCCCACCCGGCCGTTAACCGACGAGCAGATCACCCGCATCCTTCAGTCGCAGGGGATCCAGGTCACTCGCCGGACGGTGGCGAAGTACCGGGAAGACATGCGCCTCCCGAGCACCCACCAGCGCAGAGTGAAGAAATAAGTGGCGCCGGCGTCTTCGCCGGCCTGGTTGCAAATGTAGTGCCCAAAACGGAGCAAGTTCAATTTTTAGGAGGGGCGCTCATGAACGTGGAATACACCGGCAGGCATTATGAAGTGACCGCTGCCATCCGCAAGGAAGTCGAATCCGGCCTCGCAAAAATCCGCAAAATCTTAGCCGATAAATTTGAAACCAAAGTGATTCTGGCGGTCGAAAAGCACCGTCACAAGGCGGAAATTACTATCAGCCCGCGCAATGGGCCTCTGGTCGGCGCCGCCCAGGCTGGAGACATGAAAGCCGCCGTCGGAGAAGCGCTCGAGCACCTGGAAAAACAGGCCGTGCGCTACAAAACGCGTTGGCGGACGAAAAAGCGCCAGGCGGGAAGAAAGTTTAATGGGAATGGGAAGACGGAAGAGCCGATGGTCGATCTGCAGCCAGCGGTTGGCATCACCGAAGACACTGCGGTTCCGATCGTGGTGCACAAATATCCCGCCGTCGCTAAAACAACTGAAGTCCACCTGGTGCGGTCGGAAGAGGCGGTGGCGATGCGTCCCATGACGCTGGAAGAAGCGATCAAAGAAGCCCACTTCCGCGATCGCGATGTGTTTGTATTTCGCGATCCGAAAGGGAAAGTCATGGTTCTGCACCGGACGCGGGATGGGAAGATGGAGTTGATTGAAGCGCCCTAGAAGCGGGCGTCAGTCGTCGGTCTTCAGTCGTCAGGAAACGCAGGGGCACTCTTCGGCGTGCCCTTTGTTATGGCCTCATTTTTTCGAGCAAAGCCGCCTGGCTGTGGCGGAAGCGAGGGCGATTCACGACTTTGAATCCGGCCTGCGCGGCTTCCCGAAGTTCTTTCTCGAATCTCTCTGTTGAGACGTGACCCGCAGGTTCCGCTAATAGAAGTTGCGCTCCGGGTTTCGAGGCCTTCGCCGTCTGCTGGAAAAATTGCGAACTGTCGGGCATTTCGTGGACCATGGCGAAGGCGAGCGTAAAATCCACTTTTCCTGCCATGTCGTCCATTCCGAGGGATTGCTTCTCGGCGATGCGGGCATCGACGCGTTCGGCAAGGCCGGCTTTGGCCAATCGGCGCTTCAGGCCTTGAATCATCCTGGGTTGAACGTCTACGGCAATCACTCGTCCTGAGGCACCGACCCGGCGCGCAAGTTCCAAGGTGAAGAAGCCCATGCCCGGCCCCGGTTCGAGGACGGTCATGCCCTCGCGGATGTAGGGATCAACCACCGCGCGCGGATTCTGCAGTAGACGGCGCAACGGCGAAGCCAATAGATATCCAAGCCACCACGGGCAAATGCGCTCGCTCATGAACCATTCTCCCGATTATGCGTCGTGATTACAAATGCCGGGAACTGTCAGCGCGCTGCCATCAATTCAAATTCTTGATCGGCCCAATCACTAAGATTTGGTTCCTTGATTACCCGGCTTTTGCTATAGTCGCTCATCCCCAGGATTTTCTCTGACGCAAGTTTATGGGCCGGATCACCATTTTATTTTTCAGGCGGCTATGGCTGCCCGTGCTGGTGTTTGCGGGCTTTAGCACGGTGTGCGTCCTGGTGTACATGCGACTCGAGGGCCTGGGGCCGCTCGACGCCTTCTTCTGGATCATTCATCCGCATGCGATTGAGTACCGCACGGCGCGTCCGGCAACCAAAGCGTTTTCGATTTTCGTCTATGTCGCGGTCTTTGCCTTTCAGGTATGGATTGCCGAGCGGGTACTGCTGACGATTTTCAGCCGCCACGGGATGGAGGCGTGGAAAGCCATGGTCAACGATATTTCCATCGACAAACTCAAAGATCACTTCATCATCTGCGGATATGGGCAGGTGGGGCGGACGGTGGTGGATCAACTGCGCAAGCTGCAAGTGCCGTTCGTGCTGATCGAGACCAACGAAGGCCTTTATCGCGAGCTGTTGAAAGATGGCCTGCTGGTAATTCAAGGAGATGCCAAGCGCCACGATGTCTTGCAAACAGCGGGCATCGAGCGGGCGCGCGGCATCTGCATCGTCATTGATAATGACGCGGACAATCTTTACATCACCGTCACGGCGCGGGCGCTGAATCCGCAGGCCAAAATCATCACCCGCGCGGGACAGCAGCGCTATGCCAATGCGATCAAGAACTCCGGCGCTGACGAAGTGGTGATCCCGGAATATGAAGGCGGACTGATGACCGGGAGAATGATTCAAAAGTATTACCCGGTGCAGACCAACCTGGAGTAGCTCAGGCCCCGAATTCTACCGTGTCAGCGCCTGGTTGACCTCATTCCAATCAATCGCATGTAAGAGTTCCTGCACGCGATCGTCGGCGCCGTGAATGCGGATTTCTATGTTCTCGATGAAGGGCGTGTTCTGGGGATGGGCGAAGACGAAGTGATACCAGCCCTGCTCCGCGTCCCACTTGAGTGGATGCCAGTTGCCGAAGGCCAGGAGATAAGCACTGGTGCCGGGATCGGGGACGTCGTTGTTGATCTTGTAGGCAAACGCCGCGCCGGGAATTTGCAGGCCGTGATTGCCGGGAGGTGGAGGGGCGATGTCACCAATATTGGTGCGGTTGAAGTGCACGTCTACTCTTACGTGCATGAGACCTTGCACCTGATGGCCGAGTTTTGCTTTGGCCGAGACGTCGGATTCCTGCATGAGCTTCTGCATGAGCGGCATGATCTTCGTGTTAAAGCGAGCCGAGCCGCGGCGCACGTTGTAACTGCGTTGCATCAGTTCGTTGACATCCAGGGGAGTGCCCGCGTTGGGAGCGACGCTGACATCGTCGTCAATGGTGTAGTCGACGTGCTCATCCCAGTCGTCACTCTGAAATTGATCGAGCACCTTGTTCATGACGGCGGCATAGTGGTCGAGAGCTTTCTGCTCCGCGGGGGTTGGCTTGCGCAGTTGGGCTTGGGCCGCGCTGGCAGTGATCACGATCAGGGTGAAGAGAAACAAGCGCGATAGTCGGGCCATAGGACGGCGATCTTAGCAGGGTGATTTAAGGAAGCGGGAGTCGCAGGTCAGGTGCCCCTGGCCGGTTGTCGGCTTGCCGGGGCGCGCGCCTAGGCGTCGCGATGAACGGTTTCGAGGGCAAAGGC
>Ga0335085_10005258_pt1 | contig 20948 bp, 18 predicted proteins | sample Lox_Sample_45_FD_206712 | JGI IMG/M metagenome (GOLD analysis project Ga0335085, IMG submission 206712) | Soil microbial communities from Loxahatchee National Wildlife Refuge, Florida, United States - Lox_Sample_4.5 | ecosystem: Environmental > Terrestrial > Soil > Wetlands | place: USA...
GTCGAAGACGTTCGCGGGGACGCCGCTCCCGGTCGTGGCCATCGCCACCGCCACCTGGGCGAGGCCGAGGCCGATGACCATCACCACGGGCCCGATCACCACCGGGGGGAGGAGGCGGTCGATCCAGGCCGTGCCGTACCGCCCGATGGCGGCCGCCACCGCAAGGTAGACGAGGCCGACCACCACGCAGCCGCCCATGGCCTTCGCGACGAGCGCGTCGCTCGCCGGGACTCCGAAGGACGCCTTCGTGATGGAGAGGATGGCCGCGATGAAGGCGAACGAGGACCCCAGGTAGGCCGGGATCCGGCCCTTCGTGACGAGGATGTAGAGGAGCGTGCCCACCCCGCTCGTGAAGAGCGTGACGGCCGGGTGGAGCCCGACGAGGAGCGGCACCAGCACCGTCGCGCCGAACATCGCGAAGAGGTGCTGGAGCGAGAGCGGGATGGACTGGAGGAGGGGCGGACGGTCCTGGATGTCGATGGTGCGCGGGGCGGTCATGGGAGGCGTGGTCGTCACTCGGGCTCCATTCACACGACGAGGAAGTACACGACGAAGGCCACCGCGGCGGCGAGCATGAGCGGTTTCACGTCGCGGGCGCGTCCGCCCAGGACCTTCAGCACGACGTACGAGACGAATCCGGCGCCGATGCCGTTCGTGATGCTGTAGGTGAAGGGCATCACCGTGAGCACGAGGAACGCGGGGATGGCCTCGGAGGCGTCCTCCCAGGGCAGGCTGCCCACGTCCTTCATCATGAGGAAGCCGACGAGCACCAGCACCGCGCCGGTGGCCTGGGCGGGCACGACGCCCGCGAGGGGCGAGATGAAGAGGCAGAGCGCGAACAGGACGGCGGTCACGACCGAGGTGAGCCCGGTTCGACCGCCCGCCGCCGCTCCGGCGGCGCTCTCGATGTAGGTCGTCGCCGAGGACGCGCCGGCCGCCCCGCCCGCGACCGCCGCCAGCGAGTCGATCATGAGGACCGTGCCCGGACGCGGATAGTTGCCCTCCGCGTCGAGGTAGCGGGCCTCCTGCCCGACCGCCACCACCGTGCCGACGGTGTCGAAGAAGTCGGAGAGCATGAGCGAGAAGACGGTGAGGGCCGCGGCCCCGGCGCCCATGGCGCCCACGAAGGAGAAGCTGAACCTCCCGAGCTGGGAGAAGTCCGGCAGGGCGAACGGCGAGGTGGGCAGCACCACCTCCCAGGGCTTGAAGCCGGCGGCGTCGCCGAGGGCGAGCTTCGCCACCACCGCCACGGCGGTGGAGGCGAGGATGCCGGCGAGCAGCGCGCCCTTCACGTTCCGGAGGACCAGGAAGCCGGTGAAGAGGAAGGTCAGCACGAAGAGCAGCACCGGGAACCCGGTCAGGTGTCCACCGCGGCCGAGGGCGACGGGCACCGGGTCGGCGCCGTTCCGCGAGACGAAGCCGGCGTCCACGAAGCCGATGATGGCCAGAAAGAGGCCGATGCCGACGCCGATGGCCTTCTTCATGCTGAGCGGCACCGCGTGGACGACCGCCTGGCGGAGCCCGGTGCCGACGAGCAGGGAGATGACGAGCCCCTCCGCCACCACGATGCCCATCGCCTGCGGCCAGGTGAGCCGGGAGGCGGCCACGAGCTGGAAGGCGACCACCGAGTTGAGGCCCATGCCGGCGGCGAGCGCCAGGGGAAGGTTGGCGAGGAGCCCCATGGCGAGCGTCATCACCGCAGCGACGAGCGCGGTGGAGGTGAGCACCGCCGGGAACGCGAGCTTCGCGCCGGTGGGATCGGCGACCTGGCCGAGGATGGCCGGGTTCACGAAGACGATGTACGCCATCGTCATGAAGGTGGTGGCGCCGGCGAGGATCTCGATCCTCGCCGTCGTGCCGCGGGCCCGGAGCCCGAAGAACCGGTCGAGCGCTCCGGCGAATCCATCCGTGGGGGTCGTCATGCGGCCCTCAGGTCTGCGGGTGGTGGAATCCCAGCCTGCGCTCCAGGTCGGGCGGGAGCGCCGGCAGGGCGGAACGGGAGATGAGGAACGTGGAAAGGTCGTAGAGGTCGCCGAACACGCGGTTCCTCTCCACGGTGGCGAGGAGGTAGCGGTGTCCGGAGGAGCCGCCGGTCCCGATCTTGGTGCCGATCATGCGGTGGACCATGAGCGCGTGGCGGTAGCGCCAGGTGGAGAGCATCTCGTCCACGTCCACGAGCAGCGTGAGGAAGCGGAACGGCAGGTGGAGGATGGGCTGGTCGCGGTAGAGGTGGATGAAGAGCGCCGCGCGCGTGGCGCGGTGGGAGAGGCGACGCCGTCCGTCGGCGACGAGCCGATCGTGGGCCGCCTCGTCGAGCACCGCCGCGAACGAGGCCTGGGTCGCCGAGAGCTCGCGGTGCTGGGCCTCGCGCTCCGCCGGCGAGAGGGTGGGGTTCCCCTCGATGAGGGCGCGGTCGCTCGCGATCATCGCGCCCACAGCCGCGCCGTAGCGCTCCCAGAACGCGTAGCCCGGCACCTCCAGGAACGGCGTGCGCTCGAGCCAGCGCTCGACGAGGGCGAAGAGCGACGGGCCGGCCTCGGACGCGCGCAGGGCGTCGCGCTGGGCGTCCGAGAGCTTGCCGGCGGCCGGCGAGCGCTCCATGGCCGCGCGCCCCGCCGACCGGAGCCCCAGCCAGTTCTCGATGAGCCGGAACTGCACGCTCTGGAAGCCGGACGCCGGCACGAGGAGGTCGCGGAAGTCGAGGAAGTCGAGCGGCGTCATGGTCTCGAGGACGTGCAGCTGGTCCACGAGGATCTTCTCGATCTCGACGATGCGCTGCAGGCGCGACACCGCCACGCCCACGCTGCGCTCGTCCACGAGATCGGCACGGAAGAGCCCGACGAGGTCGGAGAGCTCGTGGAGGATCTGCTTGAACCAGAGCTCGTAGACCTGGTGCACGACGATGAAGAGCGTCTCGTCGTGGGCGGGACGGCCCAGCGCCGCGCTGCGCGGCGCCTGGCTCGCGAGCAGGGTGTCGAGCTTCAGGTACTCGCCGTAGTCCACCGGCTCGTGGGGCTTCGCCACCGTGTCCCTCCGGGGAGCGGGAACCTACCCGATTCAGCCGCCCTCGGGGTAGAGCTTCGCCATGCAGTCCGGGCAGAACCCGTGGGTGAAGGCGATGCCGGAATGACTCGAGAGGTAGCTCTCGATCTGCCGCCAGTACCCGCCGTCGTCGCGCACCTTCTTGCACGAGGCGCAGATGGGCAACAGGCGCGACAGCGCATTCACCTCCGAGAGCGCGGACCGGAGCTCGCTCTCCACCCGGTCGAAGCCCAGGTAGAGGAACCCTGCCGAGGCCGCCACGTTCACGAACATGAGCGCGAGGGCGATGAAGACGAGGGGCGCCCCCTGCACGAAGCGGGTCTCGATCGGCGGGCCGACGAGGAAGAGCAGGGCCCGGGACGCGCCCATGGCGGCCCCAGCGAGGAGGACGGCCGAGACGACGCCCTGGGCCCGGCTCCGGCGCGCGCCGGCGGAGAGGAGAGGCTCGAGCCCGGCCCGGACGAGGAACCAGGCGCCTGCGAGCTCGGTGAGCCCCAAGCGAACGTTCGAGGGAGGATCACGAAGGGCGAGGTGCAACGCCGGAACGGCGGCGAGGACGGCGATGTCCAGCACGCGCGGCAGCCGGCGCGGGAGCGCGTGGAAGCGCACCAGGCCCTCGAGCATGAGGGCATCGCTCGCGACGATGAGGAGGTTGCTCCCGGCAGGAGCGACGAGGAACGGCAGGTCATCCCGCGCTGCGGTGAGCGCGGCGGCGAGCAGGATCGCCACCTGCGAGCCGAGCCAGGCGTCGAGGCCGGGCTGTCCGGGGCGCAGGCGTCTCAGGCCCGCCAGGAGCGCGACGACGACGAGCTGGAACGCCGCGGCGACCAGCACCACCGTGCGCGGATCGACCGACATCGGTGGCGGGGACCGTAGCGCCACCGGGCGAAGGTGTCGACGACGAGTTGAGCGGGGTGCGCGACGCGGTGCGCTGCCGCAGCCCGCGTGGGCGACCTCGGCGGGACGGCGCGACGGCCCCGCGTTAAGCTCGGTCCGTGGCGAGGAAGCTCGGGGAGATCCTGGTCGATCGCGGCGCGTGCACGCCCGAGCGGGTGCTCGAGGCGCTGCAGAACCAGGTCATCTTCGGCGGCCGGCTGGGCACGAACCTCCTCGAGCTCGGCGCGGTGAAGGAGGACGACCTCGCTTCGGCGCTCGCCCTCCGGTACGGGCTGCCCGCCGTCTCCGGCGAGGACCTCGTGCCCGACCCCGAGGCGCTCCGGCTCCTCCGGCCGGAGGTGGCGGACCGCTGCGACGCGGTGCCGTTCCAGGTCGAGGACCGGAAGCTCGTCGCGCTGGTGGTGAACCCGCTCGACTTCTCCGCGCTCGACGAGATCGCGTTCGCGACCGACCGGAACGTCCTCCCCGTGGTCGCCCCCGAGGCGCGGGTGTGGGCGCTCCTCCTGCGCCACTACGGGATCGCCCGGCAGCTGCGGGGCATCGCCGTGAACTTCGACCCCGCGACGACCGTGCGGCCGCCTCCGGCCCCCACCGCCCGCCCGGCCCAGGCCGACGGCGACCTCATGGACCAGGCGGACTTCGACGCGCTCTACTCCCGGTCCACGCCGCCGGAGGGCGAGGAGATCCTCGACCTCTCCGAGATGGTCGAGCCGCCGAGGAAGAAGGAGCCCCTGCCCGAGGTGGAGCTCGAGGCGTCACCCCCGCCGCGCACCGCGGGCAAGCCGTTCCGCTCGCGCGCCACCCAGATGGCCCTCCAGGCGGTCCTGTACCGGCCCACCGCGGGAACTCCCGCGGCGCCCACCGGCGGCGCGACGACGCCGCCCGTCCCTCCCGCGCTCCGGCCGCCGCCGCCGACCGTACCGGAGAGACCGCCCGACGAGGGCTGGGTGGCGGACGGCCCCCAGGCCGCTCCACTGGGCTTCGCGGACGCGCTGCGCGCGCTGGAGGGCGTGGAGGACCGGGACGCCATCGCCCGGATCGTGCTGCGCCACGCGCAGTCGCGCTTCCGGCGCGCGGTCCTGCTCACGGTCCGCCAGGGCGCGGCCTGGGGCTGGGCCGGCCGAGGGGAGGGTCTCGACCCTGCGGTGGTCCACCGGGTGAGGATCGCGCTCGGCCAGCCGGGGGCGATCGATACCGTGGTGTCCACGCGCGCCCATCACCTCGGACCGCTCGCCAGGACCGAGGCGAACGTCCGGCTGCTGAAGCAGCTGGGCGGCGGCGTGCCGAGGAGCTCCGTCCTCCTTCCCGTGCTCGCCCAGGGACGGGTGGTGAACGTGCTCTACGCCGACGCGGGCCGGGGCGCCGACGTGGACGCGGACGCGGTGGGGGACCTGCTCATCCTCGCGTCGCGCATCGCCCAGAGCTGGGAGCGCCTGCTCGCGAAGGTGCAGTGACGGCCCGGCGCGCCCGGGACGGTCACATCGGTCGGCCCGACGCCTCTTCGGTTCGCGTGCTAGGTTGACCGGCCCTCCCAGAGGAGACCTCCATGATCCGGCTCCGCTCCGCCCTCGCCCTCGCCTCCGCTCTCTTCCTGGCGAGGACCTCCACCGCGGCCGGCGCTTCTCCGGCGCCCGGCGCCCAGGCGCCCGCGGCGAGGCCCGCCCCGTCGGCGAAGGCGCCCGCCGCGCCCCAGCGCGTCACCTCGGTGGAGGGCATCACCGAGTACCGGCTCGCGAACGGGCTCAGGGTGCTGCTCTTCCCCGACCCGTCGAAGCAGACCATGACCGTGAACGTCACCTACCTCGTCGGCTCGCGCCACGAGGCGTACGGCGAGACGGGCATGGCCCACCTCCTCGAGCACATGCTCTTCAAGGGCACGCCCCGCCACTCCAACATCCCGCAGGAGCTCACGGCGCACGGGGCGCGGCCCAACGGCTCGACCTGGTACGACCGCACGAACTACTTCGAAACCTTCCAGGCCACCGAGGCGAACCTCGGCTGGGCGCTCGACCTCGAGGCGGACCGGATGGTGAACTCCTGGGTCAAGAAGGAGCACCTCGACACCGAGATGACGGTGGTCCGGAACGAGTTCGAGATGGGCGAGAACGATCCGGCGTCGATCCTCGAGGAGCGCGTCCTCTCCACCGCCTTCCTCTGGCACAACTACGGCCACTCGACGATCGGCGCGCGCAGCGACATCGAGCAGGTGCCGATCGAGCGGCTCCAGGCGTTCTACCGGCGCTACTACCAGCCGGACAACGCGGTGCTCCTCGTGGCCGGGCGCATCGACGAGGCGAGGACCCTGGCCCTCGTGCAGAAGACCTTCGGCAGGATTCCGCGCCCGACCCGGACGCTCCAGGCGACCTACACCGCCGAGCCCACCCAGGACGGCGAGCGGAGCGTGACCCTGCGGCGCGTGGGTGACGTCCAGGTGGCCTCGGCGGCGTACCACGGCCCGGCCGCCTCCCATCCCGACTCGGCGGCCCTGGAGCTCGCGGTGCTGGCGCTCATCGACGCGCCCGGCGGCCGGCTCTACAAGGCGCTCGTCGAGGCGAAGAAGGCGGTGAGCGTGGGCGGCTACTTCATGTCGCTCGACGAGCCTGGCTTCCTCTACCTCTCGGCGGAGGTCCGCCAGGACCAGTCGCTCGCCGACGCCCAGGCGGCGTTGCTGGGCACGCTCGATGCGCTCCCGAGGGAGCCGCTCACGAAAGAGGAGGTGGAGCGGGCCCGGGCCAGGATCCTGAAGGAGGTGGAGCTCTCGCTCAACGCCTCCGACCGCGTGGGTATCACGCTCTCCGAGTGGATCGGCGCGGGCGACTGGCGCCTCTTCTTCCTGAACCGCGACCGCATCCGCTCCGTCTCGGTGGAGGACGTGAACCGCGCGGTGACCGCGTACCTCAGGCCCTCCAACCGCACCACTGGCCTGTTCTTCCCGACCTCGAAGCCCGAGCGCGCCGAGATCCCACCGGCTCCCGACGTGGCGAAGCTACTCGCCGGCTACACGGGGGACCCGGCGGTCGCCGCCGGCGAGGCGTTCGACCCGGCTCCCGCCGCCATCGAGGCCCGGGTGAAGCGCACCACCCTGCCCTCCGGGCTGAAGGCGGTGTTCCTGCCCAAGAAGTCGCGCGGCGAATCGGTGACCGTGGTGCTCGACATCCGGCACGGCGACGAGAAGGCCCTGTTCGGCAAGGCGGCGGTGGCCGACCTGTGCGCCGACATGCTCCTTCGCGGAACGACGAAGCACACGCGCCAGGAGCTGGCCGACGCGTTCGACCGGCTGAAGGCGCGCGTGTCGGTCGGGCTCCCCCTGCCCGGATTGCTCACCGTGCGGGTGGAGACGACGCGGCCCAACCTCGCGCCGGTGCTCGACCTCGTCGCCGAGGTGCTGCGCTCGCCGTCGTTCCCGGCCGCCGAGCTCGAGACGCTGCGGCAGGAGAACCTCGCCGGGATCGAGCAGCAGCGGAGCGAGCCGCAGGCCATGGCGCCGACGGCGCTCGGCCGCCACCTCTCGCCTTACCCGAAGGGCGATCCGCGCCACGTGTCCACGCCCGACGAGATGATCGCGGACTACCAGGCCGCCACGCTCGAGCAGGTGAAGGCCTACCACGCGGACCTCCTCGGGGGCTCCCACGGCGAGGTGGCCGTGGTGGGCGACCACGATCCGGCCGCGGTGGAGAAGCAGCTCGGCGAGCTCCTCGCCGGGTGGAAGACGCCCGCGCCGTACACCCGCGTGCCGAGGCCGTACGTGTCCGTGGCGGCGAAGGAGGAGAAGCTCGAGGCGCCCGACAAGGCGAACGCGATGTTGCTCGGCCGCCAGCTCGTCGAGATGCGCGACGACGACGTGGACTACCCGGCGCTCCTCATGGGCAACTACATGCTCGGCGGCGGCTTCCTCAACTCACGGCTGGCCTCGCGCATCCGGCAGAAGGAGGGCATCTCCTACGGCGTGGGCTCCGCCTTCGACGCGAGCCCGCTCGACCGCTCGGCCCAGCTCACGGTGTACGCGATCTACGCGCCCGAGAACTCCGCACGCCTCGAGGCCGCCCTGAAGGAGGAGGTCGGGCGTGCGCTGTCGGGTGGGTTCGCCGAGCAGGAGCTCGCGGAGGCGAGGGCGGGATGGCTGCAGTCGAGGCAGGTCTCGAGGGCGCAGGACGCCGGCCTCGCGCAGGTCCTCGCGACGGAGGCGTTTCTCGGGCGGACGCTCGCCTGGGACGCCGACGTCGAGAAGAAGGTGTCGGCGCTCACGCCGGCGGGCATCCAGGCGGCGATGGCGAGGCACATCGACGTCGCGAAGCTGAGCCTCGTGCAGGCCGGGGACTTCGCCGGCGCGGCCGCGCGGGCCCGGAGCGCGCCCGTGGCCGCCCCCGCGGCCCCGCCACCGGCGCCCGCCGCGTCGGGGACCGGGACCGGCGCGAAGAAGAACTAGACGCGCGTCACAGGACGACGAGGCCCATGCGTGCCGCGCGCACGATGGCCTCCGCGCGCGACTCGGCGCCGAGCTTCCCCAGGATCGCGTTAACGTGGAACTTGGCGGTGTGCTCGGAGACGCCGAGCCGCGCGGCGATGGCCTTGTTGCCGAGGCCCTCGGCGAGGAGCGCGAGCACCTCGCGCTCGCGGTGCGTGAGGCCCTCACCCTCGCCTGCCGGTGCGGGCGCGCGGAGGAAGCCCGGGGCGAGGTCGCCGTCGATGACCGCGAGCCCGACCGCGGCGGCGACGAGGCCGGCGGCGATGGCGTCGGGCCCCGCGCCGCGGAGCAGCACCGACCGGACCCCTGCCCTCCACGCCTCGGCCGCGTCCGCGGCGCTCGCCGCGAGGGCCACCACGGAACCGACCGGTGGGGCGACGGAGCCGAGCGCCTCCGCCCCGGAGCCGTCGAGGCCCAGGTCCCACAGCAACGCGCCGGGCCGGAGGACGGCCGCCCGCGCCGCGGCCTCGTCGGGTCCCGCCTCGCCCGCGACGAAGATCTCGTCCCGCGAAGCGAGGAGGACCGCGAGCCCGCCCCGCGCGAGCGGGTCGGCGCCCACCACCAGCACGGGTACCCGGTTCACCGGGTGCATCTAACGCACGCCCGAGGGTTGTCACGCCGGGAGGCCGCGACCTGCCCGAAAGAGCAGCCCTCCGGGCTGACACTCCAGCCGATGTGCGGACCTGGGCAGGGCCGTAGGCTCTCGGGCATGAACGAAGACGCGCTCCTCTCCCTGTCCCGCCGCACCGCCGAGGTCGTCGCAACCGCAGCCGCCCACGTGGTCCGCGTGGACGGCCGCCGCCGCTCTCCGTCGAGCGGCACGGCCTGGTCGGCCGATCTCGTGGTCACCACCCACCACGGCCTCGACGGCGACGCCGAGGAGGTGGAGATCGGCCTCGCCGACGGCGCCACCGCGGGCGCCGAGGTGGCCGGCCGGGATCCCTCCACCGACCTCGCGCTGCTGCGCGTGAAGGGGCGTGCAATCGCTCCCTCGGCGCTCGGCGGAGCCGGCGCGAACGCCGCCGCGGCGGCGCTCTCGCCCGGGCACCTCGTGGTCGGCGTCTCGCGGCCCGGCCGCACGCCACGCGCGGCGCTCGGACTCGTCGCCCGGACGGCCGGCGAATGGCGGGGGCCCGCCGGCGGCCGCATCGACCGCTGGATCGAGACGACGCTCGACCTTCACCCCGGGCTCTCGGGGGGCCTTGCGCTGTCGGCGGCCGGCGAGCCGCTGGGGATCCTGACCTCGGGCCTCGCGCGCGGCACGGCCATGGTCGTGCCCGCCGAGACCGTGCGCCGGGTGGTCGCCTCGCTCGACCGGCACGGCGGGATCCGCCGCGGCTACCTGGGCGTCGCCACGTTCCCCGTCCGCCTGCCTACCGCCGCGGCCGCGGCGGCGGGCCAGTACGCAGCCCTGCTCGTGTCGGCCGTCGAGCCGGACAGCCCGGCCGCCCAGGCGGGCCTCCTGCTCGGCGACGCGCTGCTCGCCCTGGGCGGCGTGGAGGTGAGCGACTACGGGGACCTCGTGCCCCTGCTCGACGAGGAGAAGATCGGGAAGCCGCTCGGGGTGAAGGTGCTGCGCGCGGGAGAGGTGCGCGAGGTGAGCGTGACCGTGGGCACCCGCGAGCGGAGGGCCCGCTGATGGAGCCCGGGGCGATCGCGGGCGGGACCTCGCTCTCGGCGCTGTCTCGCGATCTCGCCGATCTGGTGGCGCGGGCCGCGCCGTCGGTGGTGGGCGTGGAGCACCGGCGCGGCCAGGGCTCGGGCGTCGTCCTCGCGCCGGACGGCTGGATCCTGACGAACGCGCACGTCGCGAACGGGTCGGGCCGCCTCCGGGTTCGCCTCTCGGGCGCCTCGACCGCGTCGGGCGAGGTCGTGGGCAAGGACGAGCGGACCGACCTCGCGGTTGTGCGGACCGACGCGCGTGACCTGCCGACGCTGGCGCTCTCGGAGCGGCGCCTGCGGGTGGGGGAGATCGTGCTCGCCATCGGTAACCCGCTGGGGTTCGAGCGGTCGGTCACGGCCGGCGTCGTGTCGGCGCTGCACCGGAACCTGCCCGCAGGGCCGCGCGGCCGGGGACCCGTGCTGGAGGGCCTCGTGCAGACGGACGCGGCGGTGAATCCCGGGAACTCGGGCGGACCGCTCCTCGACGCGGAAGGGCGGGTCGTGGGGATCACGACGGCGATGCTGCCGTGGGCGCGAGGCATCGGATTCGCCGTGCCGGCGCACACCGCGAGCTGGATCGCCTCGGTGCTCATGGCGGAGCGCGAGGTGCGACGGCCGTTCCTCGGCGTCACCGCGCGAGGCGAGGACCTCGCTCCGGCGGACGCGCGGGAGGCCGGGCACGGCCGGGGCGTACGGGTGCTGGAGACCCTGGCCGGCTCGCCGGCGCAGGAGGCGGCGCTGGCGCAGGGGGACCTCCTCGTCGGCGTCGGAGGCGCGCCGATCGAGACGCTGGACGACCTCGTGCGGGCGATGGTCCTCGGCCGCCCGGAGTCCCTCGACCTCCTGGTGCTGAGGGGCGGCGCGCGGCGAACCCTGACGATCCGGCCCCGCCCGCCCGCCCGCGCGGCGGCGTGACGCGGGCCGGTCGCCTGCGCCGTCGAGCAGGCCGCGGCGCCGTGCGCTAAAGAGGGGTCATGCGCCTCCGTCGCGCTGGAGTCGCCGCGATCGTCGTGGCCGCCATCGCCGGTTTGCTCTGGGCTCTCCGGCAGGGCCCTCCCGCGCCACCGTCGAGCCCCCTCGACCCGACCGTGGCTCCCCGTGAAACGGCGCACGGCCCCGGGGCCCTGCCCGGCGCGCCACCTTCCTCCCTGCCGATCCGGGTCACCGTGCCCGCCCCGCCCACCGATGACGAGCCCGCGACGTTCGAGGGCAGGGTGATCTCGACCGAGGGCGGCGCGCCGGTTTCCGGGGCCGAGCTCACGTTCTCGCGAGCCGGTGCGGCCTCGAGCACGCGCGCGGCATCCGACGGCGCCTTCACGTTCCAGCCCCCGTCGGCCGGACGGTGGCTCCTCCAGGCCGTCGTCGCCCAGGGATACCTCCCCTTCGCGCCGGAGTGGGGTCACAGCCCGGTGGAGCTCCTGGCCCGCACCGGGCTGCACGTTCGTGGCATCGAGGTCCACCTCGCGCCGGCGCTGGAGCTCACCGGCCGCGTCGTCGACGAGGACGGCACCCCGGTGGCGGGTGCCTCCGTCCGGGTGCTCGGTCCCCTCGCCGAGGCCGCTCTCGTGCCGGTCCTCGACCGGTTCGTCTCGGACGTGCGCGGGGAGTTCCGGTTCAGCGGGCCCGAGGGCGCTCTCCTCGAGGCTCGCAAGGAGGGCTACCGGCCAGGCCGCGCGGAGCTCGACTGGAACGCGTCGGTGAACCGACGGGTGACGATCGAGCTTTCGGTCGCGCGACGGGATCAGGGCCAGGGAGGGACGGTCGCGGGCCGGGTCGTCCAGCGGGGAGGCGATCCCGTGCCGGGGGCGCTCGTGTCCGCCGGAAGGATGCGCTGGTCGGGGGAGGGGCCGCCGGTGGCGCAGGCGCTCTCGGATGCCGACGGGTCCTTCACCTTGCTCGCCCTCGACCCGGGCCGTTACCGCGTGACGGCCCGGGCCGAGGGCCATGCTCCGGCCTCGCTCGCCCGGGTGGACCCCGGGGTGCGGGACCTCCTGCTCGAGCTGGGTCCGGGCGGCCGGCTGCGCGGGTGCGTTCGCGACGGGGCCAGCGGTGCGCCGCTGGCCCCGTTCACGGTGATGGTCTTCGACCGCCGCGGTCCGCTGGAGCGCGAGATCGAGCGAAGCCTGTCGGTCATCGATCCCTCGGGCTGCTACGTTCTCGACGACCTCGGCCCCGGCCCGGCCGCGGTCGTGGTCGCTGCGCCCGGATACGGCGCCTCGCGCGAGCTCTCCGTGGACGTCCCCGCGTCGGGAGAGGCCGTCGCCGATGCCTTCCTGACGAGGGGCGGCCGGGTGATCGGACGCGTGGTCGAGGACGGCGACGCCACACCCATCGCGGGTGCCCGGATCCGGGTCGAGGGTGCGCTCGAGGGCGCGGCCTCGACCTTTCCCGTGCTGTCGGAGGGGACGAGCGCCGCGGACGGCCGCTTCGAGGTCGTCGGGCTTCCCTCCCGCGCGTCGCTCTTCGTGGCCGCAGCGGGCCACCACGCCCGGATCCTGGGCGGGCTGGACGTGCCGCCCGGAGGCGCCGTGGGGCCGGTCGAGGTGCGGCTCAGGCGAACCGCGCCAGGCGAGGAGCCCCGCGTGGATCTCGCCGGGATCGGAGTCGTCCTGTCGGCCCGCGGCGACGGACTCTGGGTTGCCGGGCTCGCCCCGGGCGGGAGCGCGGCCGAGGCCGGGCTTCGCCGGGGTGACGTGGTGATCTCCGTCGACGGCCGGTCGGTCGTGGACCTCGGGTTCGCGGATGCCATCAACGCGATCCGGGGGCCCGAGGGCACCGCGGTGGTGCTGGGCGTCCGCCGCGAAGGCGAGGGCCTGGAGATCCGCGCCGTGAGACGGATGGTGCGTGGGTAGCGACGAGAGCCCGCCGTCCGTCAGGCGAGTGCGTCCTCGATCCGCTTCAGCACCTCCGCCGACAGCGACACGCCGGATGCCTTGCAGTTCTCCTCGACCTGCTCCGGGCGGGTCGCGCCGATGATCGCCGAGGTGACCTCGGGCCGCCGGAGCACCCAGGCGAGCGCGAGCTGCGCCATGCTCAGGCCCAGCTCGGCGGCGATGGGCAGGAGCTTCTGGACGGACGACAGCTTCCGGTCGTCGAGCCGCCCCTGGAGGAAGCCGCCCATGCTGGCGCTCGCTGCCCTGGAGTCTCGAGGGGGCGGGCGCCCGGGAAGGTACTTCCCCGTCAGGATGCCCTGGGCGAGCGGTGACCAGACCACCTGGCCGATGCCCTCACGTGCGCACAGCGGGAAGACCTCGGGCTCCGGGTCGCGCCAGAGGAGCGAGTATTGCGGCTGGCTGGAGACGAACCGCGCGTGCGGGAGCGCCAGGGCGGCGGAGATCTGGGGCGCCTTCCATTCCGAGAACCCGATGAAGCGGGTCTTCCCCTGCTTCACGGCCCGGTCGAGGGCGGCCATCGTCTCCTCGAGCGGAGTCGCCTCGTCGTAGCGATGACACTGGTAGAGGTCGACGTGATCGACGCGGAGCCGTTCCAGCGAGTCGTCGAGCTGCTTCGCGATCTGGGCCGCCGAGAGCCCCCGGTCGGTAGGCGACATCGGGAAGAACACCTTGGTGGCGAGCACGAACGAGTCGCGGGGCACGCCTCGCAGGGCGTCGCCCAGGAACGCCTCGGCGCCACCCTGCGCATACACGTTGGCGGTGTCGATGAAGTTGATGCCCAGATCCAGGGCCTTCCTGAGGCAAGCCTCCGCGTGCTGGCGCTCGACGCCACCGCCGTAGGTGAGCCAGGACCCGAGGGAGATCTCCGAGATTTCGAGGCCACTGGCCCCGAGCTTTCGATGGCGCATGGAGGTATGGTAACGCCTAGGCTCATGAGTCTCGACGAGACCCGCATCGCCGGGTCGCCACAGGGCGTGGGGCGCCAGCCGTCTCCCTCGGCTACGCTCGTCGTGGTCCATTCCGCCGATCGGGACGAGCAGGGAAAGCGCTACCCGGTCGGTGACGACGACCTGACGCTCGGTCGCGAGGCGGGCAACACCATCGTCATCGGGTCCGACCAGGCGTCGAGACGCCACGCCCGCATCTTCGTCTCCGGCGGCGCCCACGTGCTCGTGGACCTGGACTCGACGAACGGGACCTTCCTCAACTCGAAGCTGGTGAAGGAGCAGACGCTCCGCCACGGCGACGTCGTGCGGATCGCCTCGACGGTCCTGAAGTACGTCGTGGACGGATGAACAGGCCGGGCCCGGCTACATGAACCCGAGCTGGAGTCGCGCGGCCTCGCTCATCCGCGACGGGTCCCACGGCGGATCGAACACGAGCTCGACGTCCGCGTCCTTCACGCCCGGCACGCCGAGCACCTTCCGCCGCACGTCGTCCACGAGCACGGGCCCGATGCCGCAACCGGGCGCCGTGAGCGTCATGGTCACCCGGACGGCGTGCCCGCCGTCCACCGGCGCGGCATCCACGAGGTAGACCAGCCCGAGCTCGACGATGCTCGCGGGGATCTCCGGGTCGTAGACGGTCCCCAGCGCGTCCCACACCTTCTTCTCGTCGAACGGACCGGCCGCCGCGGCCGCTCGCTCCGCCTCGAACCGCCTCGCCTCCTCCACGAACGCCGGGCCGAGCGCGTCCGCATCCTTTCCGTCGATGCGCAGCAGCCCGCCGCGGTCCGTCATGGCGGTGAACTGGCCGCCCAGCGCCTGCTGGACGACGAGCCAGGTGCCCTCGGGCAGCAGCGTGTGCTCGCCGCTCGGGACGAGCACCGCCTCGACCGGGCGCAGCAGGTTGACGGGCGCGCGAGAGACGGCCATCCGCTACTCCGTGGACACGGGACCCTGCGCGCCCCGGATGGCCTGCCTCAGGGTGTGCCAGGCGAGGCTCGCGCACTTCACGCGGGTGGGAAACTCGTGCACGCCCCCGAAGACCGCCAGCTTGCCGAGCGACCCGACGTCGCCCCCCGCGTCACCCTCGGTGACGAGCCGGTGGAAGCGATCGAAGAGCGCCTCGATCTCCGTGGCGGAGCGGCCCTTCACCACGCCCGTCATCACCGAGGCGCTCGCCTTGGAGATGGCGCAGCCCGAGCCCTCGAAGCGCAGGTCGGCCAGGCGGTCGCCCTCCATGCGGGCGTGCACGAGCAGATGGTCGCCGCACAGCGGGTTGAGCCCCTCCGCGTGGTGGGTGGCCTCCGGGAGCGGCCCGTAGTTCCGGGGCCGCTTGCCGTGCTCGAGGATGACCTCCTGGTAGAGGTCGCCGAGCTCGCTCATGCGAAGACCTCCTGCACCGCCTCGATCCCGCGAACCAGCGCCTCAACGTCGGACTCGACGTTGTAGAGACCGAACGAGGCGCGCGCGGTGGCGGCCACGCCGAGGCGCCGCATGAGCGGCTGGGCGCAGTGGTGCCCGGCGCGAACCGCCACCCCGTGGCGATCGAGCACCGTGCCGATGTCGTGCGGATGCACGTCGCCGACCAGGAACGACACGACGCCGGCGCGCTCCCGCGGGTTGCCCACCACCCGCACGCCGGGCAGGGCGCGGATCGCGGACAGCGCGCGCGCGACGACGGCGTGCTCGTGGGCCGCCACCGCCTCCATCCCCGCCTCGGCGAGGTATCCGACCGCGGCGGCGAGCCCGACGGCCCCCTCGATGTTGGGCGTGCCTGCCTCGAGCTTGTGCGGGAGCCCCGCCCAGGTCGAGCCCTCGAACGCGACGGTGCGGATCATGTCCCCGCCGCCCTGCCAGGGCGTCATCGACTCGAGGTGCTCGCGCCGGCCCCAGAGCGCCCCGATGCCGGTCGGCCCGTACATCTTGTGTCCGGAGAGCGCGTAGAAGTCGGCCCCCAGCCGCGCAACGTCCACCGAGAGGTGGGGCACGGCCTGCGCGCCGTCCACGAGGACCGGCACGCCGCGGTCGTGCGCCCGCCGGACGATCTCGGCGACCGGATTCACCGTCCCGAGCGCGTTCGACACGTGCCCGACGGCCACCATCCGCGTGCGCGGCCCGAGCAGCCGGTCGAACCCTTCGAGGTCGAGATCGCCGTCGTCGGTGATGGGCGCGGCCACCAGACGCGCCCCGGTCCCCGCCGAGGCGAGCTGCCAGGGAACGATGTTGGAGTGGTGCTCGAGCTCGGTGAGCAGGATCTCGTCGCCCGCGCGGAGCCGCGGCCTGAGGAAGGACCAGGCCACGAGGTTCACCGCCTCGGTGGTCCCGCGCACGAAGACGATCTCGGCCGGGTCGGGCGTCCCGAGGAACCGCCCCACCGCGGCGCGCGCGCCCTCGTAGTGGCGGGTGGCCCGCTCGGAGAGATGGTGCACGCCGCGGTGCACGTTGGCGTTGTCCTCCTCGTAGTAGCGGCGGATCGCGTCGAGCACGGCCCGCGGCTTCTGGGTGGTGGCGGCGTTGTCGAGGTACACGAGCGGCTTCCCGTGCACCTCGCGGGACAGGATGGGGAAGTCCTTCCTGGCGTCGGCGCCGACCCTCATGCCATGGCCTCCACGAGGCGCGCACCCGACGGCAGGCGCGCCGCCACGAGCTGGCGCGCGCGGGCCCGCAGCGGAGCCGGACCGACGCGGCCCACCATCTCGCTGGCGAACGCCCACATGAGCAGCCCGCGCGCCTCCTCCTCCCGGACGCCGCGCGAACGCAGGTAGAAGAGCGCCGCCTCGTCGAGCTGCCCGACCGTGCCGCCGTGCCCGCACTTCACGTCGTCGGCGAAGATTTCGAGCTGGGGCTTCGTGTCCACCACCGCGTCCTCGGAGAGGAGCAGGTTCGAGTTCATCTGGTAGGCGTTCGTCTTCTGGGCGCCGGGCTTCACCACGATCCGGCCGGCGAACACCGCCCGCGAGTGGCCGTCGAGGATGCCCTTGTAGGTCTCGCTGGTCGTGCAGTGCGGCACCGCGTGCTCGACCCAGGAGAAGTTGTCCACCCTCCGGGTCCCGTCGGCGAGGTAGAGGCCGTTCGCCGCCACCGACCCGCCCTCCCCCGCGAGCCGGGCCCGGAGCTCCGAGCGCGACAGGGCTCCACCCAGCGTGAACGCGTGGGCGGTGAGGCTCGCCCTCGCGGCGGACTCGGCGCAGACGACGCCGACGTGGTACGCCTGCAGCGCCTCGGCCTGGAGGCGGACGTGTTCCACGACGGCTCCCTCGCCGAGCACGATCTCGGTGACCGCGCCCGTCAGGTACGCGGGGCCGCCACGGCCGACGAACACCTCCGCGACGGAGGCGCGCGCGCCCGCCCCCGCCACGAGGAGCACGCGCGGGAACGCGGCCGCCGGGGCCGCGCCGGGGTCGGAGAGGAAGACGAGGGCGATGGAGAGGTCGGGCCCGGCGCCGGGCGGGAGCCGCACGAACGCGCCGTCCTCGAAGAGCGCGGTGTTGGCGGCCACGAACGGGTGGTCCTCGGCGCGGGCCAGCCGGCCGAGATGGGCCCGGACCTCCTCCGGATGGCGCGCGAGCGCCTCGGCGAGGCCCGTGGCGATCGTCCCCGCGGGAAGGCCGCCGGCGTCGCCGAGGTCGGGGCGAAGCCGACCGTTCACGAAGACGAGGCGGGGGCCCTCGGGGAGCAGCGCGCCGGTCCAGGGTCCGCCGCCCTCCCCCGGGCGCACCCAGGGCTGGCCGGAGAGGCCGGAGAGGTCGGTGAAGCGCCAGTCCTCGTGCCGGGTCGTGGGAAGCCCGAGCGACTCGAACCGCCCGAGCGACTCCCGCCTCGCGTCGGCGAGCCAGGCCGGCTCGCCGGGGCGCGCCGCGAACGCCGCGACGAGGCTCTCCTGGGCCGGCGTCGGAGTGGCGGCCCTCGCGCTCATGGCGTCGCGCCACCTCGCGTCGAGCCGGCGGTCGAGCCCTCTGGCTTCTCGCCCGCCACCCAGGCGTACCCGGTCTTCTCGAGCTCGTCCGCGAGCTCCGGGCCGCCCGACCGCACGATCCGGCCGCCGGCCATGACGTGCACCCGGTCGGGCCTGATGTACTCGAGGAGCCGCTTGTAGTGGGTCACGAGCAGGATGGCGCGGTCTTCCCGGCGGAGCGCGTTCACCCCCCGTGCGACCACCCGCAGCGCGTCGATGTCGAGGCCGGAGTCGATCTCGTCGAGGATGGCGAGCCGCGGCTCGAGCACTGCCATCTGGAAGACCTCGTTGCGCTTCTTCTCGCCTCCGGAGAAGCCCTCGTTCACCGAGCGGCTGCCGAACGCGGGGTCGAGGTCCACCAGCTTCATCTTCTCCTTCGCCAGCGCGAGGAAATCCATCGCGTCGAGCTCGTCCTCGCCGCGGGTGCGCCGGACCGCGTTGAGCGCGGTGCGCAGGAAGAAGAGGTTTCCCACGCCCGGGATCTCCACCGGGTACTGGAAGCCGAGGAACACGCCGGCCGCGGCGCGAGCCTCCGGGGTGAGCGCGAGGAGATCCTGCCCGGCGTAGACGACGGTGCCGGCGGTGACCTCGCAGCTCGGCCGGCCGGCGAGGACGCCCGCCAGCGTGGACTTGCCGGAGCCGTTCGGCCCCATGATGGCGTGCACCTCGCCCGGGCCGAGCGACAGGCCTACGCCCTTCAGGATCTCGTTCTCGCCGATGCGCGCGCGCAGCCCTTCCACGCGCAGGAGCGCATCCCTCCCGTTTCCGGTGCTCATGCTCGCTACCCCACGCTCCCTTCGAGGCTCATCCCGAGGAGCTTCTGGGCCTCGACCGCGAACTCCATGGGAAGCTCCTTCAGGACCTGCTTCGCGAAGCCGTTCACGATCATCGACACGGAATCCTCGTCGGAGAGGCCGCGCTGCCGGCAGTAGAAGAGCTGCTCCTCGGAGATCTTCGAGGTGGTCGCCTCGTGCTCCACCGTGGCGGTCGGGTTCCTCACCTCGATGTACGGGAACGTGTGGGCCCCGCAGCGGTCGCCGATGAGGAGCGAGTCGCACTGCGAGTGATTGCGCGCGCCCACCGCCCCCTTCTGGATGCGCACCAGCCCGCGGTAGGTGTTCTGGCCGCGGCCGGCGCTGATGCCCTTCGACACGATGGTGGAGCGGGTGTTCCGGCCGATGTGGATCATCTTCGTTCCGGTGTCGGCCTGCTGCCGGTGGTTGGTGAGGGCCACCGAGTAGAACTCGCCGATGCTGTCGTCGCCCTGGAGGATGCAGGAGGGGTACTTCCAGGTGATGGCCGAGCCGGTCTCCACCTGCGTCCAGCTGATCTTCGCCTTGCGCATCGCCTTCCCGCGCTTGGTGACGAAGTTGTAGATGCCGCCCCGGCCCTCGGCGTCGCCCGGGTACCAGTTCTGGACGGTCGAGTACTTGATCTGCGCGCCCTCGAGGGCGACCAGCTCCACCACCGCCGCGTGCAGCTGGTTCTCGTCGCGCTGCGGGGCGGTGCAGCCCTCGAGGTACGAGACGTAGGCGCCCTCGTCGGCGACGAGCAGCGTGCGCTCGAACTGGCCGGTGTCCTTGGCGTTGATGCGGAAGTAGGTGGACAGCTCCATCGGGCAGCGCACGCCCTTCGGCACGTAGACGAACGAGCCGTCGGAGAAGACCGCGCTGTTGAGGGCCGCGAAGTAGTTGTCGGTCGCGGGCACGACCGAGCCGAGGTACTTCTCGACGAGCGCGGGGTGCTCGCGCACCGCCTCGGAGAAGGAGCAGAAGACGATGCCCAGGTCGGCGAGCTTCTTCTTGTACGTCGTGGCGACCGAGACCGAGTCGAACACCGCGTCCACCGCGACGCCCGCGAGGCGCTGCTGCTCGACGAGCGGGATGCCCAGCTTGTCGAACGCGAGCTTGAGCTCGGGGTCCACCTCGTCCATCGAGCCGAGCGCCTTCTTCTGCCTCGGCGCCGAGTAGTAGACGATCTGCTGGTAGTCGATCTTCGGGTAGTGGACGTTGGCCCACGTCGGCTCCTCCATCTGGAGCCAGCGCCGGTACGCCTCCAGCCGCCAGTCGAGCATGAACTGCGGCTCGGCCTTCTTCCTGGAGATGAGGCGGATGATGTCCTCGGAGAGGCCCTTCGGGACCTTGTCCTCGTCGATCTCGGTGACGAAGCCGTACTGGTACGTCTGCTCCGTCAGCTCCTTCAGCTGCCGTTCGCTGGCGCTCATGGCGTGGGGACTCCGATGCGCACCGGGGGAGGCTCGGCGGCGGGCGCGGCGCCGGAGCGGAACGGGGCGAGCGCCGAGAGCGGCAGGCCCGAGAGCGCCCCGTGGATGGCGCGGGTCACCGGGTCCCAGGTGGCGCGTGCGAGGCAGTCCTGGGCGATGTCGCAGACGGTGCCCGGGGTGCTGCACTCGGTGAAGCCGATGGGGCCTTCGAGGGCCTCGACGATCTCGGCGACGCTGATGCGCTCCGCCGGCCTGGCGAGCCCGTAGCCGCCGCGCCGCCCGCGGACCGACTGGACGAGCCCCTCCCGCGAGAGCTCCTTGCAGAGCTTCGAGACGGTCGGCTGCGGGATCCGGGAGCGCGTCGAGAGCTCCTGCGCCGTGAGGGTGCCGCCACTCTTCGCGAGGTGGGCGAGGAGCACGATGGCGTAGTCGGTGAGCTTCGACATCCGGATCATGGAGGGCTCCGGTCCGCTTTGGCGGTTGGAATCTAAACGAGGTTGGTACGGATTTCCAGGGGCATTCTTACCGAGGCCGGTTACCTCTTTTGTGTGGACCCAGGGCGTGCATCGCGAGCCGCGCATCGTGCGACGGACATCGCACGACCGGGAGCACGACGCGTCCTCACGACCCCCGTCGGCGTGGACGACGCGCTCGGTGCAGTGTCGAGAAAGGGCCATGTGGGCGAAGGAGATCCTCGATCCCCTGTCCGGAGGAAAGGGGGCAGGTCGCCAACTATCGTCGCCACCCCGAGGGGCCTTAGACTCGCCGTCGGAGGATCCGGATGTCCCTCAGCGTGGCTTGCGCGCTCCTCACGCTGGCCCTCGCCCAGACCGCGAAGCCCGCCGCGACGACGCCCACCACGGGC
>Ga0335085_10005259_pt1 | contig 20947 bp, 10 predicted proteins | sample Lox_Sample_45_FD_206712 | JGI IMG/M metagenome (GOLD analysis project Ga0335085, IMG submission 206712) | Soil microbial communities from Loxahatchee National Wildlife Refuge, Florida, United States - Lox_Sample_4.5 | ecosystem: Environmental > Terrestrial > Soil > Wetlands | place: USA...
CTGGTGGAGGGCCGGGATTTTACCGATGCGGACGATTCCCCGAAAGACTACGTGGCGGTGGTGAACCAGGCGTTCGCGGAACATTTTCTGCCCGGGCAGGAGCCGCTGGGCCGCTACTTCACCGTGTGGGGCGACCGCAAAACCCGGATTATCGGCGTGGTGAAGAACAGCGATTACCACAAAGTGGGACAGGCCGCGGAGCCGTATTTCTTCGTGGATCTGAGGCAATTTTATTTTTCCGATTCGGACGTGGCGCTGCAGGTGCGGGCCGCGGGAGCGCCGGAGGCGCTGCTGGCGGCGGTGCGCGCCAAGTTGCAGGCCATTGATCCGCGCGTGGGCGTGTTCGCGGGAATCCCGATGACCGAATACACGGCGGCGGGCACCTATGTACAACGGTCCGCGGCGCTAGTGCTGGGCATGCTGGGGGCGCTGGCACTGGCGCTGGCGGCGCTGGGCCTTTACGGCGTGCTGGCGTATTCCATCTCCCGGCGCACGCACGAAATCGGCGTGCGGGTGACGCTGGGGGCTCAGCAGGTGGAAATCCTGAGGCTGGTGGTGCGCGAGGGGATGGCGCTGGTGGCGGCGGGGCTGGTGCTGGGCACAGCGGCGGGCTTCGCGGTGTCGCGCCTGGTGGCGAGTTCGCTGTTTGGAGTGCGCTCGGGCGATCCGGCCACGATGGGGGGAATGGTTCTGTTGCTGACCCTGGTGACGCTGGCGGCGTGCTGGCTGCCGGCGCGGCGCGCGGCGCGGACGGATCCCATGGTGGCCCTGCGCTACGAATGAAACGACGGCGAAGGTTCCGGGGGGGTGAACATGGAATCGTTGCTCCAGGACGCCCGCTTCGCGCTGCGCATGCTGCGGAAGTCGCCCGGGTTTGCGCTGGTGGCCGTGCTCAGCCTGGCTCTGGGCATCGGCGCGAACACGGCGATCTTCAGCGTGGTGAACGCCGTATTGTTGCGGCCGCTTTCCTACCCCGCATCGGACCGGATGGTGCTGCTCACCGAATGGACGGATCAGGTGCCGTACACGAGCATCTCCATGGCCGACTTCGATGATTGGCGGGCCATGAACACAGTGTTTGAAAGCATGGCCGCCTACCAGACCAACAACGTGGTGCTGACCGGCACGGGGGAGGCGGAACGCCTGCGCGAACGGCTGTTTACCGCGAGTTTCTTTACCACCACGCGCATCCGTCCGATCCTGGGGCGCGCTCTGATGCCGGAGGAGGACAAGGCAGGCGCACCGCGGGTGGTGTTGCTGGGCGAAGGATTCTGGGCACGGAAGTTCGGCCGCGACCCCAGGGTGCTGGGCACCACGCTGGTGCTGGATGGGGAGCCGTTCACGGTGATCGGCGTGCTTCCCAGCGGACAGATGCACGGGCCTTGGCAGCGCATGGACGTGTTTGCTTCCCTGTGGCGGCTGGAGGACCGAATGGGCGGTCCCACCCACCGGGACGAACATCCGGGAATCTATGCCCTCGCCCGGCTGAAGCCCGGCGTCACCCTGGAGCAAGCGCGCGCTGAATTGCAGAACATTGCCGCGCGCCTGGCCCAGAAGTATCCAACCACCAACCGGCGCATCACGGCGAAGGCCTTCCCCCTGCTGGACGCATACGTGGAGGACGTGCGTCCGCCGCTGCTGGTGCTGCTCGCGGCGGTGACATTGGTGCTGCTGATCGCCTGCGCCAACATCGCCAATCTGCTGCTGGCCCGGGCCACGGAGCGCTACCGCGAGCTGGCCGTGCGCCGGGCTCTGGGAGCAGGAGCCGGCCGGCTGGTGCGTCAATCGCTGACGGAGAGCCTGGTGCTGTCCGCGGCGGGCAGCGCCCTGGGACTGCTGCTGGCGGCGGCGATGACGCGGGGATTCGGCCAAATGTTCTACGCCGCGGTGCCGCGGCTTTCCGAATCCGGGCTGGACCGCACCGTTCTGCTGTTCGCCCTGGGCCTGACGGTGGCCACGGCGTTGTTCTTCGGAATCTTTCCGGCGATTCAATCCGCGCGCACGGACGTGCAGCAGGCGCTGCAAGAGGGCGGACGCTCCGGCGCGGGCCGCTCCACCGGGCGCTTGCGCAGCGCGCTGGTGGTGGGAGAACTCGCGCTCTCTCTGGTGCTGCTTGCCGGGGCCGGGCTGATGAGCAAGAGCCTGTACCGGATGATGCGTGCGGACGCCGGGTTCACCTCCTCCCACCTGCTCACTGCTTCGTTCACCCTTCCGGATGCCCCGTACCACGACGAAGCGAAAAGCCGGGAATTCATCCGCCAGGTGGTGGAAAAGGCGGAGTCGCTGCCGGGTGTGGAAGCCGCGGGCTTCAAATTCCCGCTGATGGGTGGCTGGCAGAGCGGCTTTTTTGCAGAAGGAAGACCCATGCCCGAGCCCGGCCGTTTTCCCAGCACGGATATGGGCCGGGTGACCCCGGACACATTTCGCGCCATGGGCATCCGCCTGCTGCGCGGGCGGTACTTTGACCGGCGCGATTCGGAGAATGGCCCGAGAGTGTGCATCGTGGATGAGACTCTGGCGGCGCAGATGTGGCCCGGAGAGGACCCGATCGGGAAGCGGCTGGGGGTGGACGGCCCTCCCCCGGCAGGAGGCGAGCCGGCGTGGCGCACGGTGGTGGGCGTGGTGGCGCACGTGAAAAATTACGGCGTGGATCAGCCCTCGCGGTTCGAGGTTTATGTTCCGAACGAACAATCGCCCGGACAGGGCGGCGCGCTGGTGCTACGCGCCGGCACGGATCCCGGCAGCCTGGCCAGCGCGCTCCGCTCCGTGGTGCAATCGGTGGATCCCGGCGTTCCGGTGTTCGACGTGCGCGAAATGGAAGACATCCTGGCGGAGAACACCACGCCCCGCCGCCTCTCTGCGGAACTGGTTGCCGCATTTGCCGGGCTGGCGCTGCTGTTATCGGGGGTCGGGATCTACGGCGTGGTCTCCTTTTTGGTGTTGCGGCGGCGCCATGAGATTGGCATCCGCCTGGCCGTTGGCGCGCAGCGGACGGATATCCTGCGCCTGGTGATCGGCCAGGGTGCGCGGCTGGCGGCCATCGGCATCACGGCGGGAATTGCCGTGGCCCTCGGATTGGGCCGCGCTCTCTGCTCATTGCTCTTTCAGGTCAGCCCGTTCGATCCGGTCATATTGCTCTGTGGCTCGGCGCTGTTACTGGCGGTGGCGCTCGGGGCCTGCTACCTGCCGGCACGCCGCGCGATGGGTGTGGATCCACTGGTGGCGTTGCGGCATGAATGACGGGATGAGCCCTGAGGGGTGCCTGGCGAATCAGGGTTTTGCGGAACAGTTCCAGGCCCGGCTGCGTTTCCTAGAGTGATGACGGCTCTGGGTGGGGAGAATCAGTGGCTCCTGCCGCCGGCCCCGGGCAGGACCACGGACGCTTTTCCACCACACGTCATCCCCGGAGGATGAACATGGACACGCTGCTGCAGGACATTCGGCACGGAGCGCGGCTGCTCTGGAAAAGCCCCGGCTTCACGCTGATGGCGGTGCTCACGCTGGCGCTGGGCATTGGGGCAAATTCCGCGCTGTTCAGCGTGGTGAACGCGTTCATGCTGCGGCCGCTGCCGGTGAGCCATCCCGAGCAACTGATGGTGCTGGCCAATTCCCATCCGGAAAATGACAAGCCTCACAACATCTCGTATCCGGACTTCCTCGATTACCGCGCGCAGAGCGATGCGTTTACGGCGATGGCTGCCTCGGATCGGGAATTCATCGGCCTGAGCGCCGATGGGCGCCCCGAGCGGGTCTTTTCGGCGTTCGTGACCGGCGACTATTTCAGCATGCTCGGTATTCAGCCCGCCCTGGGGCGTTTTTTCACGCCGGAAGAAGGAAAAACGCCGGGGGCCGATCCGCTGGTGGTCCTGAGCAACGCCTACTGGCGGCAGCACTTTGGCGGCGACCCTGCGGTGATCGGGAAAGTGGTGAACGTGAACGGCCGCGCCTGCACCATCATCGGCGTCGGCCCCGAGTATTTTCACGGCACGTTTTCCCTCGCGGAGACCCAGGTGTATTTGCCGCTCAGCATGGCCATACTGTCTCCCGGTGACAAGGACCTCTTCACCAAGCGGGATTTCCACGCGCTGGACGTGCTGGCGCGGGTGAAGCCCGGGATCCGCCGCGGTGCCGCGGAAGCTTCGCTGCAGGTGATCGCGCATCGGCTGGACCGCGAATATCCGGCGACGGACAAGGGCATCCGCATGCACGTGATTCCGGAACCGCTGGCGAGGCCATCGGCGCAGAACGGCGCTCAGTTGCCGGTTATCGCGACCGTTTTTCTGGCCCTGGTGGGTCTGGTGCTGCTGGTGGCCTGCGTCAATGTGGTCAACCTGCTGCTGGCCCGGGCCAGCGTGCGCTACAAGGAAATCGCTATCCGGGCCGCGCTGGGCGCCCGCAGGAGCCGCCTGGTGCGGCAAATGCTTACCGAGAGCCTGCTGCTGGCGCTGCTGGGCGGCGTGGCCGGGGCCGCGGTGGGCGCCTGGACCAGCCGGATGCTCGCCGCCATTCCTTTGCCGGGCGATATCCCCCTGCGCATGGACTTCACGATGGACTGGCGCGTCTTCGCCTATTCGGCGGCCGCCGCGCTGATCGCGGGATTGATTTCCGGATTGCTTCCGGCGCTGCGCGCCTCGCGGGCGGACGTGCAGGAAGTGCTGCGCGAGAGCGGGCGCGACCCGGCGGCGGGCGGACAGCACCGGTTGCGGGACGTGCTGGTAGTGGCCCAGGTTGCGGGGTCCCTGGTGCTGCTGGTGGCCGCCGGCCTGTTTGTGCGCAGCCTGGGCAACGCGCATCACGCCGACCTCGGTTTCCGTCCCGACCACCTGCTGATTATGAACCTGGATCTTTCCGAGCAGGGCTACGACGAATCGCGCGGCCGCGGCTTCTATCGCGACCTCGAGCCCCTGATTCGCGCCATGCCCGGGGTGGAATCCGCCACGCTTTCTTCCACCTATCCGATGAACTACGACAACGCCAGCGCCTACGTGCGCCGCGCGGAGCAGGCTCCCGAAGACGCGAAGAAGAATCCCATCGCCGGCTACAACCTGGTGGGCACCGAATACTTCGAGACGCTGCGCACGCCCATCCTGAGCGGGCGCGCGCTCGACGTCCGGGACCAGGACTCGGCCCAGCGCGTGGCGGTGATCAACGAAACCATGGCCCGCCGCCTGTGGCCCGGCCAGGACCCCATCGGCAAGCAGTTTTTCTACGACGCGGAGGAAGGGAAGGCGATCACCGTGGTGGGTATCTCCAAGAACGGGAAATACGAGTGGATGTTCGAGGATCCGCTCCCCTACTTCTATTTGCCCGCCGGGCAGAGCTACGTGCCGCAACGCACGCTGCAAATCCGCACGCGCGGGAATCCGCAGGATTGGAAGCTGACCGCGGCCAAAGAGATCCACACACTGGATGCCGCGCTGCCTGTCTATGACGTCCTGACCATGGACGAGGCGCTGGGCGGCGGCAACGGCTTCTTCCTGCTGAATATGGGCGCGGGATTCGCGGGAGTGCTGGGCGCACTGGGCCTGGTGCTCGCCCTGGTGGGCGTCTACGGCGTGGTCTCCTATGCGGCCAGCCGGCGCACGCACGAGATCGGCATCCGCATGGCCCTGGGCGCGGACCGCCGGACCATCTTGCGCATGATGCTCTCGCGGGGATTCGGCCTGGTGCTGGTGGGCATCGGCGCGGGCGTGGTGGTGGCCTTCGGTCTGGCACGTTTCCTCACCAACATGCTGTTCGGCGTGCAGCCCTCCGACCCCATCACCTTTGGCGGAGTGGCCCTGCTGCTGGTTTCCATCTCGATGGTGGCGTGCTATGTGCCCGCGCGCCGCGCCACGCGCGTGGACCCGCTGGTGGCGCTCAGGTACGAGTAACGGGTGGTCGGTGACGGGTGAAAAAGAATCCGGCTGCCCGGTTGGGCTCGACAGCGGATTCCAGATGCAGGCTTCGACGGCATGCGTTTGCTGGAGTAGGGGTGGAGTTCCCGTGCAGGAAATGCCCCCCGCTCAGCGGCCTTTAGTTTGAAGGAGGTTGCCCGTGGGCTCAGTCCTGAACGATATCCGGTATGCGGCTCGCACGCTGGCGAAGAGCCGCGGGGTCACCTTGCTCGTGCTGCTGACGCTGGCGCTCGGCATCGGCGCCACCACGGCGATTTTTAGCGTGGTCTATGGCGTTCTGCTGCGGCCGCTGCCGTATCCGCAGCCGGACCGCATCATGGCCATCTTCGAAGTCACCTCCAAGGGCACGTGGTCGCGTCTGGCGGACCCGAATTTCGATGACTTCCGGGATCAAAACCGCAGTTTCCAGGCCATTGCCAAGTACAACTTCGACGTCGCCTCCGTTTCCGGCGCGGCGCAGCCCACGCGCACCACGGTCTCGTCGGTCACTCCTGAATTTCTCAAGGTCTTTCGCGTTCAGCCGGTCATCGGGCGGGACTTCAGCCCGACGGACGCGCGGAAAGGGGCCGCGCCGGTTGTGCTGGTCAGCTACGGTTACTGGAAGCAATCCCTGGGCGCTTCTGCGGACCTCTCACCGTGGCACCTGAAAATTGACAACGCGGTCTTCTCCGTCATCGGCGTGCTGCCGGCCGGTTTTCAGTTCCCCGGGGACGCGGCGATCTGGATGCCCGCGGATCTCGACGGGGAAAATCGCAGCAGGACTTCGCACAACTACTCGGCGGTTGCCCGGCTGCGCGATGGTGTGACCGTGGAGCAGGCCAGCGGAGACATCAGCGCAATCGCGCGCCGGATTCACGACCACTCGAACGAACCGAGCGACTATCTGCTGAAGGATGGGATCGTCGTCCCGCTGCGCGAATCCATTACCGGCAAATCCCGGAAGGCCCTGCTGGTGCTGCTCGGAGCGGTTGGATTTCTGCTGCTGGTGGCGTGCGCCAACGTTGCCAACCTGCTGCTGGCGCAAGCCACGACCCGGGCGCGCGAACTGGCCATCCGCAGCGCCCTGGGAGCGGCTCGCGGACGCCTGATCCGCCAGTTCCTGATGGAAGCGTCGCTCCTCTCCGCCCTGGGGGGCGGCCTGGGGATATTCGTGGCGTATTCCGGAGTGGCGGGATTGCTGCGGCTGGCGCCAGACAATCTCCCGCGGCTGGACAGCGTTTCCATCAATCTTCCTGTACTGGCTTTCGCCCTGCTGCTCTCGACGGCGGTGGCCGTGGGGCTGGGAACCTTCATCGCCTTGCGGGCCACCACCGGCGACCTGCGCCAGGGACTACTGGAAGGAGGGCGAGGGCAGGCCGGCTCGCGGAACAGCCAGCGGATCGGCCGGGCCATCGTGGCCGCTCAATTTGCGATCACTCTGATCCTGGTGGTGGGGGCCGGGCTGCTTGGGCGCAGCCTTTTGAAGGTGCTCGCGGTCGATCCGGGATTCCGCGTGGAAAAAATCACCGCGATGGACGTGGCGCTTCCCTGGGTGGAGGATCCGAAAGCCAAGGCGGAGCAGGCTGTTTTCTATGCGAATCTACTGGGGCGTCTGCAACAGATTCCCGGCATGCAAGGGGTGGGAGCCACCAGCGTCCTGCCGCTGGAAGAGGGCGGCCTTCCCGACGGCATGTTTCTGCTCATCAACCCGGAGGAGCTGCCCAAGTCCATCGACGAAGTGCTTGCCCTGTTCCGGCAGAAAGAGCGCACCGGCATTGCCGATTTCTGTGTCGCCACGGAGGGATACTTCCGGATGCTCGGGATTCCCCTGGTGCGCGGACGGCTGTTCGACGCGCACGACGGCGCAGAGACGCCGCACGTGGCGGTGATCAGCGAATCGCTGGCGCGCACACGCTGGCCCGGACAGGACCCCATCGGCCACACCATTGAATTCGGAAACATGGACGGGGATATGCGCCTGCTGACCATCGTGGGAATCGTGGGCGACATTCACGAATACGGCCTGGATGCGCCGCCGCGGCCGACGGTGTACGTCAATCTGTTCCAGCGGCCGCGCCCGGCGATGACGGTCACGCTGCTGAGCGATGGTGAGACGCAGTCGGTTGCGGCGGCGGCGCGCGGAATCCTGCAGGAACTCAATCCGGAAGTTCCGGCGAAATTTCGAAAATTTTCTCAAATCTATTCGGCGTCGCTGGGCTCCCGCCGGTTCAACCTGATTCTGATCGGTTTTTTTGCGCTGACCGCGCTGCTTCTGGCTGCCGCGGGCGTGTTTGGAGTGATGGCGTATTCGGTGAGCCGCCGCACCCATGAGATCGGCGTGCGTGTGGCGCTGGGCGCGCGCTCCGTGGACGTTCTGGGGATGGTCCTGGGGCAAGGATTGCGCACCATCGGGGCCGGACTGGTGATCGGGTTTGCCGGTTCGCTGGCGCTCACGCGCGCCGTGGAGTCCCTGCTGTTTGGCGTGACGGCCACGGACCCGCTGACGTTCGCGGGAGTGATCCTGCTGCTGATTGCCAGCGCGCTGCTGGCCTGTTACATCCCGGCGCGCCGCGCCTCGCGCGTGGACCCGCTGGTGGCGTTGCGGTACGAATGATGTTGGTGCCGCGGCGGGCGACGGCGCGGTGCCGGAACCAGGAGAGTTTGTCTCGCGTCCATCCATGAAGGACTCATCGGAGGAACTGACGCGATGGGAACGGGGAGGGCGGCGGCGGGGCGCCGCCGGTGTCGATTCGCCGGTTCTGCGCCGCACAGGGAGGGGCCATGGAAACACTGCTCTATGACATGCGCTACGCGCTGCGATTGCTGCGGAAATCTCCCGGCTTCACGCTGATCGCGGTGCTAACGCTGGCGCTGGGCATCGGGGCGAATACCACCATCTTCACGGTGGTGGACGCGGTGCTGCTGCGGCCTCTGCCGGTGGACCATCCGGAACAGCTGGTGGCCGTGAACACCACCGACGAGCGCAACCACTCCGCTCAGCAGCAGTTTCTGGGATTGTCCACCCTGAATTACCAGGACCTGCGGGACAAGAGCGATGTGTTTACCGGCATGGCCGCGTTCACGTTTACGGGCGTGAACCTTTCGGGCCGCGGCAATCCCGAACAGCTCAATGCCATGCTGGTGTCGTACAACTATTTCAGCACTCTGGGGGTTCACGCCGCGCTGGGCAACGTGTTTGACCCCGAGCAGGCAAAAAAGACAGGGGCATACCCGGCGGTGGTCCTGGGCCACGGATTGTGGTCGCGGCGGTTTGGAGCCGACCGCACGATCATTGGTCAGAGCGTGATGCTCAATCAACAGGCGTTCACCGTGATCGGGGTGATGCCATCCAACTTCCAGGGCACATTCACCCTGTTTTCACCGGATCTGTGGATCCCGGACGCCATGCACGACCAGGTCCTCACCGGTGAGTTCCGCCAGTTCTACAACGAGCGCCGGCCGCTGATTCTGAACGCATTTGGCCGGCTGAAACCGGGGGTGAGCCTGGGACAGGCCGAGGCTCAGCTCCAGACCATCGCCGGGCAGCTTGCCCGGGAGTATCCCAACGACAATCAGGGCCGCAGCGTACGCCTGCTGCCGTTGGCGGAAGCAACCGTAGACCCGAATCAGCGCGATTTATTCCTGCGGGCTGGGGTGCTGTTGATGGGCGTGGTGGGCCTGGTGCTGCTGATCGCCTGCGCCAACCTGGCCAACCTGATGCTGGCCCGCGGCGCGGATCGTTCCCGGGAACTGGCTGTGCGCATGTCCCTGGGCGCCAGCCGGCAGCGGCTGGTGGCCCTGCTGCTCTCGGAGAGCGTCCTTCTATCGCTGCTTGGGGGAGGATTCGGTCTGGTCGTGGCGCTGGGATCCCGCGCGGCATTGCTGGCTTTTCGTCCGCCCTTCTTGAATCCCGACGACATCCACCTGAACATGGATGCGCGCGTGCTGCTCTTTACGATGGGCATCGCCCTGGCCACCGCGTTTGCCTTTGGCGCGCTACCGGCTTGGCAGGCCATCCGGTTCAACCTGAGCGAAACCCTGAAGGAAGGCGGCGGGCGTTCCGGCTCCGCCGGCGGGCGCCACGCCGTGCGCAGCGGCCTGATTGTGGCGGAGATGAGCCTTTCCATCATCGCTCTGGCGGGAGCGGGACTCTTTCTTTCCAGCCTGCACAATGCCGAGCGCATCAACCCCGGCTTCGAGACCAAGGAAATGGTGCTGATGAACCTGGACCTTGGCGCACAGAACTACGCTGACGCCCAGGGACGGGAATTTTACCGCCGACTGGTGGAGCGGCTTCACGCGCTTCCGCAAGTGCGCAACGCCTCCCTGGCAACGGAAGCGCCGCTGCTGGGGGGGTTCGAGCGAACGGTATTTCCGGAAGGGGCGGATCCCTCTGACCGCCGGACGGGAGTGCTGACGGTGGTGGTTCAGGCGGATACCCATTACTTTGAGACCGTGGGCATCCCCCTTCTGCGTGGGCGCACGTTCTCGGAATCCGACCGCGAGGGAGGGAATGAAGTGGCGGTAGTGAATCAGGCCTTTGCGCGGAAGTTCTTCCCCGGACAGGATGCCGTGGGGAAGCACTTCCGATGCTTCGGAGAGACCTGGAACCTGGAAATCGTGGGCATTGTGCAGGACAGCAAGGTGAACTCCCTGGGAGAGGACCCCACCGCGGTGTTCTATCTGCCCATGCTGCAGCACTACTCGGCGCAAGCCTACCTGCTGGTGCGCACCGCAGGCGACGCCGCAGCGTCCCTGCCCACGATCCGCAGCGCGGTTCAAGAACTGGACCGGCAACTGCCGTTGGTGCGCGTGCGAACGATCTCGGAGGTGATTGACGGAGCGGTGTGGGGAGCCCGTTTTGGCGCGGGGTTGTTGCTGGTGTTTGGACTGCTGGCGCTGACCCTGGCGGCGATCGGAATCTACGGGGTAATGTCCTACACCGTGGAGCAGCGCCGGCAGGAGCTGGGCATTCGCATCGCGCTGGGAGCGCAAAAAAGCGACGTGCTGGGCCTGGTCCTGGGGCAGGGATTGCGGCTCAGCGCATACGGCGCAGGGATCGGCCTGGTGGTGGCTTACCTGATGGGACGATCCATCTCCGCCCTACTTTATGGCGTGCAGGCAGCCGACCCGGTCGCTTTCATTGCCGTGCCCTTGCTGCTGGCTGGAGTGGCCCTGCTGGCTTCTTACCTCCCGGCGCGCCGCGCCACGCAGGTGGATCCCATCGTGGCGCTGCGCCACGAGTGACGGGTTACGGGCGGGAGAGGACCCGCAGGTTTCTTGCGAGCCTGCTCACCCATTCCCTCAAGCGAAACGCCCTGGCAAAACGCTACAATGGGGCTTCAGCGGGGGCCCCAGCAGGCCGGATTTCTCGCCGGTTTTCGTAATTCGAATTGCGGGTCTTGATCTTAGAGGTGATGAGATGATTCACATGCGAGGCGTGGAAAAATCCTACCCGGTGGGCGCCGGGCGCACCTGGGTGCTGCGGCGCATCGACCTGGACATCCGCGAGGGCGAATTCATCACCATCATGGGTCCCTCCGGAGCCGGCAAATCCACGCTGATGGCGATCCTGGGAATGCTGGATAGCGCCTGGGAGGGCGAATACCAGTTCCTGGAATTCACGGTGCACAAAATGAAGCCGCAGCAGCGCGTGGAATTGCACAAACGCTTTATCGGCTTCGTCTTCCAGCAATATCACCTGCTGGACGATTTGACCGTGGCGGAAAATCTGGACCTGCCGCTCTCCTACCGCGACCTGAAAAAGTCCGAGCGGCAGTCCATCGTGGCGGACACCCTGGACCGCTTCCAGATCGTGGGGAAAAAAGACTTGTATCCCAGCCAGCTTTCCGGCGGGCAGCAGCAACTGGTGGCGGTGGCCCGGGCGGTGATCGGCAACCCCAAATTGATTCTGGCGGATGAGCCCACCGGCAGCCTGCACTCCAGCCAGGGCAAAATGATCATGGACATGCTCAAGGAGCTGAACCGCCAGGGAACCACCATCATCCAGGTGACCCACAACGAGAACTGGGCGGCGTATGCGGACCGCACGATCCAATTGCTCGACGGCTGGATCGTCCCCGGCGTGGAGAAGAAAACCGTTGCCACCCAGCCCTGAGGCCTGCGAGCGAACGCTCGACCGGATTTCGAGTTTTGGTTTTCGAATTTCGCCATTTTTCTTCTGATGCAACGCGCCTACCCCAGTCCCGCCGCACGCGTGCTCATCGCCGATGATCAGGCGGATGTGCGCGAAGCGGTGCGTCTGTTGCTCAAGGGCGAAGGCATGGATTCCGACAGCGTGGCTTCCCCCAGCGCCGTAGTCACCGCGCTGGAAACTCGCGAGTACGACGCTATTCTCATGGACCTGAACTACACCCGGGATACCACCAGCGGCCAGGAAGGCCTGGACCTGCTCTCCCGCATCCAGGCGATGGACAGCGGCCTGCCCGTCATCGTGATGACCGCGTGGGGCAGCGTGCAGGTGGCGGTGGAAGCGATGCGGCGCGGCGCGCGCGACTTTGTGCAGAAACCCTGGGACAACGCGCGGCTGCTGGCCATTCTGCGCACGCAAATCGAGCTGCGCCGCGCGCTGCGCGAAAGCCGCCGCCTGGAGGCGGAGAACCAGCTGCTGCGCGCCGAGGGCCGCCCCACGCTGATTGCGGAATCGGCTGCGATGCGCCCGGTGATGGAGCTGGTGGCCCAGGTGGGTCCATCCGAAGCCAATGTGCTGATCACCGGCGAGCACGGCTCGGGGAAAGAGGTGATTGCCCGCACGCTGCACGCGCTGTCGCCCCGCGCCGCTCGCGCCATGGTGACTGTAAACGCGGGGGGCCTTTCCGAAGGGGTGTTTGAGAGCGAGCTTTTCGGGCACGTGCGCGGCGCGTTTACGGACGCGAAGGTGGACCGCGCCGGGCGCTTCGAGCTGGCCGATGGCAGCACGCTTTTCCTGGACGAAATCGCCAACGTGCCGCTGAACCTGCAAGCCAAACTGCTACGCGTGCTGGAAACCGGGGAGCTGGAGCGCGTGGGCTCTTCCCGCACGGTGCGGGTGAGCGCACGCGTGCTCTCCGCCACCAACGCAGACGTGCCCGCGGAGATCGCCAGCGGGCGTTTTCGCGAAGACCTGCTCTACCGCCTGAACACCATCGAAATCCACGTCCCGCCGCTGCGCGAGCGCAAGGAAGATATTCCCCTGCTGGCCATGCACTTCCTGACGCGCTATGCCGGGCGCTATGGGAAGAAAGTGCGCGGCTTCGACGATGCCGCCATGCAGGCGCTGGCGGAGCACTCCTGGCCGGGCAACGTGCGCGAACTGGATCACACCGTGGAGCGCGCCGTGCTGCTGGCAAACGAGGAACTGGTGCGCGCCAGCCAGTTGGGATTGCGCGCCGCGGCATCGGCGGCGGGCAGCCCGCGGCTCGAGGAACTGAGCCTCGAAGAAGTGGAGCGCGTGCTCATCCAGAAGGCCCTGGCGCGCTTCAATGGCAACGTGAGCCAGGCCGCCGGCGCCCTGGGGCTGAGCCGCAGCGGCCTCTACCGCCGGCTCCAGAAGTACGGCCTGTGAAACCCTCCAGCCACGAACGGCAGATTCTGCTGCTGGCCCTGCTGATCGGGCTGCCGGGAACGACGGCTGCGCTGGTGCTGATCTGGCGCGCGGCGATGGCGCAGAAATTCCAGTGGACGCTGACCGCCGCGCTGGTGCTGCTGTGGATGGGCCTGGCGTTTGCCCTGCGCTCACGGGTCGTTTTCCCCCTGCGTACGCTGGCCAACCTGCTCTCCGCGCTGCGCGAAGGCGACTTTTCCATCCGCGCGCGCGGGGAGACCCGCGGTGACGCCCTGGGCGAGCTGATTGGCGAGGTCAACGACCTGGCCAACACTTTGCGCATGCAACGGCTGGGTGCCGTGGAAGCCACGGCCCTGCTGACCAAAGTGATGGAAGAAATTGACGTGGCGGTTTTCGCTTTCGATCCCCATCAGTGCCTGCGTCTGGTGAACCGCGCCGGCGAGCGCGTGCTGGGACAGGATGCCGAACACTTGCGGGGCAAAACGGCGGAAGAGCTGCACCTGGAGAAATGTTTCGAGGGCGAAAGCCTGCGCACCGTGGAAATGTCGTTCCCCGGGGGAGCGGGGCGCTACCAGCTTCGCCGCAGCACCATTCGCGAAGAGGGCGTGCCGCACCACCTGCTGGTGCTCACCGATTTGAGCCGCACGCTGCGCGAAGAGGAGCGGCTGGCCTGGCAGCGCCTGATCCGCGTGCTGGGCCACGAATTGAACAATTCGCTGGCCCCGGTCAAATCCATCGCCGATAGCCTCTCCACCTTGATCTCGCGGGAGAACCTGCCCGGGGACTGGCGCGAAGACACCCAGCGGGGACTGGAAGTCATCAGTGGACGCGTGGAGGCGCTGGGCCGATTCACCAGCGCGTATGCGCGCCTGGCCCGGCTGCCTTCGCCCACGTTGCGCCCGGTGGCCGTGGGGGATTGGGTGCGCCGGGTGAGCAAACTCGAAGCGCGCGCCCCGGTGGAGGTCCAGCCCGGCCCGGAGATGACCATCCAGGCGGATCCGGATCAACTCGATCAGCTGCTGATCAACCTGGTGCGCAATGCCTCCGACGCTGCGTCGGAAACCCAGGGCGGCGTGCACGTAAGCTGGAAGAAGGACACGGGTTTCGTGGAACTGGCGGTGGTGGACGATGGGCCGGGACTCTCCAACACCGCAAACCTGTTTGTGCCGTTCTTCACCACCAAGCCCGGAGGCTCCGGCATCGGCCTGGTGCTTTGCCGGCAGATCGCCGAGGCCCACGGCGGCTCGTTTACTCTGGAGAATCGTGGCGACGCACACGGCTGCCTCGCCCGCCTTCGCCTGCCGCTGTGAGAATTGCGGGGCACGGGCTCCGGATGCTCCGGGACGGATGGTGCGCGGCGATGCCGGATCAGGGCGCGGTGGGGATTCGATGGAAGGAACGGAAGGGCGGTCCCAAAGCCTCGGGAGCCCGCGCTAACCCTAAACGAGCAATTCTGCGGCGAGAGAATCCGCCATTTCGCTGAAGCGACGCTGGCGCTCCCGGGAGACGTCTTCCTGGGAGGATTGCCGCAATGCTTCGGCCAGCTTCGTCTGCTCGTCAGAAGAAAGAAGCTGTTCGGCCGCGGGGTAGAGGACGTCCTGTTCTTTGTCCAGATGGCGGCGCAATACGGCGGCGTATTCGCTCGCGAACCGGCCCCATTTGCGGTCCGCATTCGGACGGCCTTCGCGGTAGGCAGCCCCGGCATCCGCCATCTTGCGCAGCAGTACGCGGGCGCGGTCGTGTTCCCGCTGAAAGGTATCCAGGGCCAGAGAGTTCAGCGACGCTCCGCGCTTGCCCAGGACAGGGAAGAGAAACTCCTCTTCCTTCCTGTGATGTTCGTCACCAAAGACCCTGAGGAACTCGGCAACCGAGTCCAGCATCTCCGCCGGGACTTCCGCACCCACCTCGAGCAAGTGGGCCAGTTCACGGGTTACATCCAGCATGCGCAGGATGACGCGATGCTCGGCGACCAGCACATCGGTAGCGGTTACGATCGACATAATGCCTCTCCCTGATCAATGAGGCGCGGTCTGAATCCAAGATGGCTGGCCCACTTCTGATAGACGCGCCGACCCTTAACCCGCCGCCAACTTATAGCCGGGGCTGGGCCGCAGGTCAACCCCGGTGAAATCCACAGGCAAAGCGATGAAGGTGGAATTGTAACATTTGCCGGACCAGGCGTCAGCAACTCATCTCGTCACATAACATGCTGAAAATAAACAGGTTGCATAATATCCCCAGCCCTATCCGGGTCCAGTGCCATGCCCGCTCCGCCCGCCTTTTGATCTTTCTTCCGCCACTCCTCCTGGCTCAGTTGCTTCAGGCCGGGCAGTTGCTTACCGCCCAGCTGAGGATTGAGGGCGGCGATCTCCTTGTCGGCCGTGGCGCGCAATCCGTTTTCCGCGCTGTCGAGTTCCTTGGTGAGCGCGGCCAGCTGTGACGTCTGGGACTCGGTGGGTCTGCCACTGTATCCATTCACCCCGCCATAGACCTCGAGGATCTTCTCCCGCAGCTTGATTTCCCCGGTGTAGCCGCCTTCTTTGGTTGCGGCGAGCTTTTTGAGTGTGGCATCGCACGAATCCTTCAGCGCATCCAGACGCTTGCGGAGGGGATCGCCGGATCCAAGCTTTCCGGCGCGGTCGCCGGCTTGAGAGCCAAGGTCGGTGGCCCAATCCACCACGTAAGCGATGTGTTCCACCAGATGGTAGGCCTCCACGGCCACGCGGTGCTGCTCCGCGCGGTCGGCCGGGGAATGTTTGGCCCTGGGATCGGGTAACACGTGGACCTCGGACGTGTAGGTCTGCTGGCCGCGCGTGATTTTGACGGTGTAGGTTCCCTCCGGCACATACGGCCCGACAAAGGTGTTGAAGTCGGGGACCAGCGAGGTGGCCGGGGGAGTCTTGGGCGCCTTCAGGCGCATGCTCCACTCCAGCACGTTCACGCCCTTGCGCCGCGAGGTGGAGAGGTCCTCGATGAGGGCGCCCTTGCCGTCGTAGACAGCGGCTTTGAACTCGCCCACCAGCATCCGCTTCTTCAGGTAATAGGAGATGCGCGCGGCATTGCGCGAGGAGGTGCCGAGGAACTCCCCGTCTCCATCGAAGCGCTGCTCCATATCGCTGATGGCCATCACCCCTTCGCGGCTGGGCAGCAGCGCGAAGTCCTGGTCCAGGATTGCCGGAGTCAGCGCGCGCAGCGGGGTCAGGTCGTCCAGGATGTAAATGCCGCGGCCGTGGGTGGCGATGATCAGGTCGTGTTCGCGCGGCTGGATGGCCAGATCGCGCACGGCCACGCTCTTGGGCATGCCGCCGGCCAGCTTCCCCCAGTTCTTTCCGCCATCCACGGAAATATAGAGGCCCATTTCCGTGCCCAGGTAGAGCAGATTGGAATTCACGGGGTCTTCGCGGATCACGTGGGCGTAGCCGCTCAGGTCCGGAGTGACCAGCGATTCCCAGGTCTTTCCGAAATCGCGGGTGCGCGCCACATAGGGCTTCATGTCCCCGGTCTGGTGGCCGTCGAAGGTGGCATAGGCGATGCCTTCCTCGAAGTGTCCGGCCTCCACGGTGGAAACCCAGGTGGCCCCGGGAATGCCGGGGAGATTTTTCGTCACGTTGGTCCAGGTCTTGCCGCCATCGCGGGTTACCTGGACATTGCCGTCGTCCGTGCCCACCCAGATGATGTTGGCGTTTTTCGGCGATTCGCTGATGGTGTAAATGGTGCAGTGTTTCTCGGCATCCGTGTTGTCCACGGTCAGGCCGCCCGATTCTTCCTGTTTTTCCTTTTCCGGATTGTTGGTGGTCAGGTCCGGAGAGATGCGCGCCCAGGAATCGCCGCGGTCGGTGGAGCGGAACAGGTACTGCGAACCGAGGTAGAGCCTTCCGGTGCCTCCGGGACGGGTGAGCAGGGGCGTGTTCCAGTTGAAGCGCAGCTCCGGCTCGCCGGTTTTGGCGAACGGACGGATATTCTTGCTCTCGGAGTTGGAGAGGCGGAAGCGGAAAACGTGTCCGCCCTGGAATTCCACGTAAATGTAATCGGGATCGTTCTGGTCCACCTGGGCGGCAAAGCCATCCCCCATGCCCACCACGCGCCAGGCGCGGTTGGGAATCCCGCCGCTTTGCTTCGAGGGGCCCATCCACGTGCCGTTATCCTGCAATCCCCCATAGACGTTGTAGGGCACCTGCATGTCGTAGGTGACGTGATAGAACTGCGAGACGGGCAGAGCGGCCAGCATTCTCCAGTGCGCCCCGCGATCGCTGGAGGAATAGACTCCGCCGTCCGTTCCCAGCAGCAGGTGGTACGGATTTTGGGGATCAATCCACAGCGCGTGGAGATCGCCGTGGTAGCCTCCGCTGAAGTCTCCCCCGCCAACGCCCCCGAAGGTCTTGCCGCCATCGTCGCTCACCGTCAATCCGTAGCCGGGCTTGTACACGCGCTGGAAATCCGTGGGGTCCACCACCAGGTAGGCAAAATAAAACGGGCGCCCCTGGACGTTGAAGGAAGTATTCATCTTGGTCCAGTTTTCGCCCAGGTCGTCGGAGCGATAGAGGGCCGTCTCCTTGGACTCCACGACGGCGTACAGCGTGCTCGGCCGCGAAGGCGCGGTGGCGATGCCGATGCGGCCCAGTTCTCCTTCCGGCAGTCCCTTGCGGATGGGCTTCCAGGTTTCGCCGCCGTCGGTGGAGCGGTAAACGCCACTGCCGGGCCCGCCGGAGATGAACTTCCAGGGATAACGCCGCGCCTGCCACATGCCTGCGTAGAGCACGTCAGGATTCTGGGAGTCGGAGGTGAGATCGGAACAGCCGGTGTTCTCGTCCACGTACAGGACTTTCTTCCAGGTCTTCCCGCCATCCTTGGTGCGGAAGACGCCGCGCTCCGCATTGGCGTTCCAGAGATGGCCCAGGGCGCAGACATAGACGGTATTGCCGTCTTTCGGATTCACCACGATGCGCGGGATGCGCTCGGTATCCACCAGGCCCATCAACTGCCAGTTGTCGCCCCCATCGGTGGACTTATAGACGCCCGCCCCTACGGAGACGCTATTGCGCACCCAGGACTCACCCGTGCCCACCCAAACGATCTTCGGGTTCGAAGGGTCCACGCGGATGGCGCCGATGGATTGGGGATAGTCTTCAAAGATGGGCTTGAAAGTGAGCCCGCCATTGTCCGATTTCCAGACCCCGCCGCTCGCGGAACCCGCGTACACGGTCACTTTGTCGCCGGTCACGGCGTCGATGGCGGCGATGCGGCCGCCCGTGGCGGCCGGACCGATGGCGCGGGCGGTCAGGTTCCCCAGGGAGTCAGAATCGAATTTGGTATCCCCCGCCCGGGCGGCTTGCGGGAGCACCAGGCCCGTGGCTGCAAACAACCCGGCAACCGCCAGCAGGATTCCGGCGGCGCGCGCCAGACTTCTCACCTTGTCCTTCAATTGGTTCATCGCCCTTCTCCTCTACTACGCGTGGGGAGTGCGCACAACCTGCCCCTGCGCGAGACCGCAGGTGCGGCCCCGCGCCCGGTCAAAACGCTCGCAGCCGGTGGGAGGTCCGCCGGCCCTCCTGCTCTCTCAGGTTAACGCCGCCCTGCGCCCGGTTTCTGGGCGGGTTTCGCCGGATCGGCCGCCGCGGGCGCAGGCATGTGGAATTGCGATTCGCTCAGTTCGGGATTGATTTCGATTTTTTCCACGGTGATTCTTTGTTTCTGCGGGGTGCCGGAGATGGTGGACTCGATGGCGAATGGGATGATCAGCCCCTGCACCTCGCGAAAATCGCTGTTGGTGGTGACGACCTCGGCCTCATTGCCGCGGATCATGGTCTTGGAAATGCTTTTGACGTCCAGTCCGGAGTCCACGTCAATGAAAATGGTCTCGATGGTGCCGTTCTTGCGGGTCACCTTGAGCTTGTAAGCGTCGGCCCCCTCGAGCTTCTCCTTGCCGAGGTACTCGACAGTGTTTCCCTTCGCTTTATAGTCCATCAGCGGGCCATCCATGTCCGCCTGATTCTGCAACTCTTTGAGGTCGTCGGCGGCCATGGGCTCCGCATCTTTCTTTCCCTGGAAGGGCATGACGCTCCAGCCCTCTTTTCCGTCGTATGCCTGGATGCCGGTCATCCCTTGCACGCTGAACTCCATGCGCACCATGTCCGGGCGTTCAAAGAGGACGGTGGTGGGCGCTTCCATCGGCCCCATCTCCATCTTCCCGGTGATACGCATAGTCTTCACGGCGCGCAGTTTCGCTTCCCCGCCATGGGCCTGAACGTTTTTGGCGATAATCTCGTCCACTGACTGGGCGGCCGCCGGCAAGGTAAAGCACGCGGCGACGGCCAGAAACGCAGCAACTTTCTTCAACATGGAGACACTCCTTTTCGCAATTCTCGACCTGTGGATTCCCGGCACCAGATAGTACGCAGGCCCGGCCGGTAAAGTTTCTTTCACCTCGTGGGAAACCAGCGCGGTGCATCCCTGCCGGCGGGGAGCAAGAGTGTACCTTAATTCCGTGCCGTGGGCACAACGATTGACAGCCTGGCGGGCCTGGCCGTTGCTGGCTGGGCGTCAGCCCCTCGCGCCACGCTGCTTCAGCGGGGGTAGAATAGACCACGCCGCGGCAGGAGGAATCGTCCATGACGACCAGCCAGCAATCCATCCGCGCGCCGGAGATGGGGCTCTTCCTGAAAGGGAAATTTGAGTCTTCGGCGCAGCCGCAGGAAATCCGCTCGCCTTACAACCAGCAGGTTGTGGGGGTTACCTACGGGCCGGACGACGCGCAGGTGGAAGCCGCGGTGCACGAAGCGGTGGCCGTCTTTTCGCAGATGGCGAAACTTCCGTCGTTCCGCCGCGCGGAGATCTTGCGGCGCATCGCCGACGGAATCGAAAAACGGCGCGAGGATTTCATCCGCACCATGGCGCTCGAGGCCGGAAAGCCGCGCAAAGCCTGCGCCGTGGAAGTGGACCGCGCCATCTTCAATTTCCGGGCCACCGCCGAAGAAGCCCTGCGCATGAACGGAGAATTCCAGCCGCTGGATGTGCTGCCCTCGTCCAAGAACCGCTGGGGCATCGTGCGCCGGTTTCCGGTGGGTCCGGTGCTGGCCATCACCCCGTTTAATTTCCCGCTGAACCTGGTGGCGCACAAAGTAGCTCCTGCCTTCGCCGCGGGATGCACCATCGTGGTGAAACCCGCCCCGCAAGCGCCACTGTGCGCGCTGCTGCTGGCGGAGTGCGTGCAGGAAGCCGGGTCTCCGGCCGGCTCGTTTGCCGTGCTGCCGTGTTCGGTGGCCCAGGCGGAAGGCATGGTGCGCGACGAGCGCTTCCGCATGCTCAGCTTTACCGGCAGCACCGCCGTGGGCTGGAAGCTCAAAACGATCGCCGGGCGCAAACGCGTGGCGCTGGAATTGGGCGGCAATGCCGGCGTGATCGTCCACAGCGACGCCAATCTCGAGCTGGCCGCGGAGCGCTGCACGCAAGGGGGCTTCGGCTATGCCGGGCAGACCTGCATCTCCGTGCAGCGGATTTTCGTGCACCG
>Ga0335085_10005260_pt1 | contig 20946 bp, 23 predicted proteins | sample Lox_Sample_45_FD_206712 | JGI IMG/M metagenome (GOLD analysis project Ga0335085, IMG submission 206712) | Soil microbial communities from Loxahatchee National Wildlife Refuge, Florida, United States - Lox_Sample_4.5 | ecosystem: Environmental > Terrestrial > Soil > Wetlands | place: USA...
GGCGCGTCATCATTTCGACTTCAAAAAGAGCGAAGAAGTCGCTCAATATTGATTTTAGTGGGCCTGTAGCTCAGATGGATAGAGCAGCGGTTTCCTAAAAATATGCCCAAGTACTAGGCCCACAGACAACAAAGCAACTTAGCTGCTTCTAAGTCACTTACAGCCGCAACCAAAGCCATGCCATTGCAAAACATGGGCCACAAAATGGGTAACACGTTTGCCCTGTCCCAATGGACAGTTGCACTGTGGAACGCCTGTACCGATGTTTCCTTGCCAATTACATCACCACAAATGCACTATGCGGGCCGGAGGGCTAAATGGCCAAAAATAAGTTGGACCCACAACGTGACACAGCAGAAATTGAATGGTTGGAAAGGGTGTGCGGGCTGTTGGAACAGCATTCCAAAAACCAATGGGTAATCGGTGACGCCCTGTTGGAAGGGGAAAAGTGGCAGGTTACCGGCATTAGTGGCAAGGAACTGCACGATGCTGCCGACCAAGTGAACCAAGCCCAAAAGGGTGCGGCAGATGAACATACGACATACCAATTAAGCATTGGCGGTCACAACCCGTATGATGTGGTCGCTGAACGCAGCGGCTACGATAAAAGCAGCCTGCTGGACTTCATGCGGGTTGCCCGCGCGTTCCCTGCCGCCAAGCGCAGGGCAGACCTGACGTGGTCGCACCACCAAGCTGTTGCGGCGGACTGGATAATGGACAAGCAGCGTAACGAATTGTTGGACACGGCGGAAAGCGCAAAGCTGTCTGTTAGCGGGCTGCGCAAGCAGGTGGCGGCTTTGATGGGCACTGATGAAATTGCGAAAAGCTACCAGCACCTGTCGTTTGAACTGCCGCGAACCAAGGCGGAAAAGCTGGAAAAACTTGCCAAGAAGGAAAACCGCAAGCTGGCCAGCCTGTTAGACCAAGCCGTGGACATGCTGCTGGAACACTACGCGGCGCAAAAGAAAAAGGCCGCCTAGACGCCTAGGCGGGTCGCGCTACAGTTGGCGATAAGCCTGTAGGCGGGCGTTTCTGTAGGGCAAATTGGGTCGCAGGCGCAACCCCGGCCCGGCGGTGGCTTCGGCTGCTGCCGGGCTTTTTCTTGGCCTGCCAGCGCATTCTTAGGGTCCACAGCGCACGCGGCGACGGCCCCGGCTATGCTGCATAGCCGCAGAATTGTACCCAACAGATAAATTGCATTAGGCGCAAAAGACCGGCGACCAGTTATCTACTTGTGAATATAGTGTCGCTGTGGTACACTTGCCGTGTTGGTTGCTAACGCGACCACATGCGCGACCACGGGGCGGTGCCGCAATCACCGTCCCAAACGCGCCAACCTTATGCGGAAGGGGAAGGACAATGAAAACAATTTATGGTGTGGTGTTTGACCGGACTTTGCTGCGCGTGGTTAAGGTGGACATTACTGACCATGACACCAGCACCGGGCGCTACCGGGTTTTTTACCCGGCACAAGACCGCGCGGACTACGTAACCGAAGAAGAAATGTTTAAGTGGGCGTTGTTTAATGACCCCGACGACCGCGACTTGCGCTACTGCCAACGGCTGGCGGAAATAAACGATAGGCGCTTTGGCCGGGTCAAGGCGGTCGCATGAAAACGCATTGTTGAATTCCGTGGCGGCAAGTACGCTGTCCAGTTTGACGCTGTAAAAATCTGGTACACGGCGGAACAAATGGTGGGCTGGTCAATTTGTGCGACCAAGGAAAAGCAGCAAGAACTGTTGAAAAAGTTTAACGCGGAATAGGGGCAAGCAGCCCAAAAGGATAAACAGCAATGACAATTGAACCGTGGACACCACCGGACGACAAAACACTAATGGAAAAGTTTGACAAGGTACTTGCACAGGTGCAGCAAGAAATTGCCGCAACAAAGTCGCAGTACGCTAGCGCGCCCGGCCCGCACCTTAGTAAGGACGACTGGTCCTGCGTTGAAGAAGAAGCAAGGGCATACGTGTGGGCGTACCTTTGCACCCATGAATTAAGCGCGCCCGATTTGGTGCCCGGCACGGTTGTGGAAATTGCAATGTGGCGCGCGCAACAGGTCCAAGCGGCTGGCGGCACCAAGGCGTTGATGGAAAAGTTTGACAAGGTAACAGCCGCATTTGAAGCGGCTGTTGAAGAAATAAATGCAGCCGACCCCACGCTACCTGTTGAAGAAATAATGGCCAAAGCAGAACGCAGGGTCGCATTGCAGTACCCGCTGGACGTGCCTATCACGTGGTTTGGTAAAACGCCACAGGTGAACTAGGGCCGCAAACTGGCGGCAAAGGATAAACGGCAATGGAAGTAAAGCCCAAGAAAAAACGGCGGACGCCGGAACAAGCGTTGGCGCACCGGCTTGCTATATGCCGCAACCTAATCCCGTATCTGCAAAGAACGTATCAGGTGCCGGGCACCATTCATATTGATACAGACGGGAAGGCGCTGTATTGGCTTGGCAAGCATAAGTTAAACAAATTTGACCCCGAAAGCATTGTGGTTGATGACGCCCTGCACCTTTACCTACCGCTTAAACCATATACGGGCAGGCCGCAGCACCGTGTGATTGGTGCGGTGGACAACGGTGTGTTCAGCGCCAACCGTGTGGACAGGGAATGGCAATGGCATGAACGGTTAGGCTGCTGGACTTTTAACAAGTACATCCTGTTACACCACGAAGACTTTGGGTTTAACAGGGTTGAAATAAACGCAGCAGAAAGCTACACACCGGCAGAAATGCTGGCTATGTACCCGGACGTCCCGGTGTCCGAAAGCGGCGGGTATGAACGGAACATACAGCTTAAAAAGAAAGCACAAGTTTCCGCTACGGCGCAAGCCTAGCGGGAAAACGCGGTGGGCTAGGTGCTGCTATCACTTAGCCCCCGCGACCTTATAGCAGAAGGTGGAACGACAATGAAGGTGTCTTTTGACGACGCAAGACGCGCATTAGGCAACCTGTACCACACGGATAAGGGCAACCGTTACATCTGTCCCGTGTGCCACGACAAGGTTGTTACGCTTGACAGGGGTAGAAGCCAAGACTGGGTTGCTAAGTGCTGGCACAATTGCGACCAAAAAACCTTGGCCACAAAAATCTACGAAATGGCGGGCGGCAGCAACACCACAGCGCCCGCACCGGCAGTGCCAACGGTGGACAACGGCGACGAAGGTCACAAGCTGGTGCCGTACAGCTTGGCCGCCTATGCTAAGGATAAGGTGGACATACCGGCGGACTGGCTGGTGGGCAATTTTGAATTGAAAGACACCGCCTATTGGAAGGTGCCGTGCGTTGCTATCCCGTGGCCAGACGGCAGTACAACACAATTCCGTTTTGGCGACGGCCACAAGCGGTTCAAGGCGCGCACCAGCCCCGGCCTTTACGTACCGGCTTACCAAAAGGAATACGTAACGGCTGAAGAAATTGAATACTGCTTTATAACCGAAGGTGCGTCAAACACCCACACCCTTACTTGGGCCACGTCGCACCCGACTGTTGGCGCACCAAGTAAAAGCTGGCAGGAAGCCTTTGTGTGGAATGACGCGTTTGACGGCTGCACTACCATTTACGCCATACAAGACCCACCGCCCAAAGACCCAACCCAAGAAGACACTGGCCGCACGTTTGTGCAAAAGATTGCAAATTCATTTGCCGACAAAACAGTGTACGCGGTTAGGTTTTGGGAACCGGACGGCAAAGGCTATTACACCGGCCCCAAGGACGCGAACGAACTGTGGTTAAGCACCGCCCACTTGGGCGACAGCACCAAGACTGACGCGCGGCACGTTGCTTTTAATGAAGCGGTGTTGGCTGCGGTGACCCGCGCAGAAATTGTTGCACCGGAAAAAACTGCTGAATGGGGTAAACCGGGTGCGTTGGACGACGTATTGGAACCGGTACCACCATTAAGGTTGGACTACCTGCCGCAATGCTTGCGGGCGCTGGTGCAAGACGTTTCTGAACGGTTAAGCTGCCCGGCTGACCTTGTTGCGGCGACCTGTGTAACAGCCGTCGCGGGTGCAGTGGGCGGCAGGGCGCACGTGTACCCCAAGGCAAATGACAAGACGTGGATTGTGCCATTAAATCTGTGGGGTGCAATGGTCGCCAACCCAAGCCAAAAGAAAAGCCCAATCTACAACGCCATGCTGGAACCAATGATAGCGGTGCAAACCGGCTGGTCTAAAGAAAATGAAAAGGCGTTAAGCGTTTGGAAATTCAACACGCATAACGGCGAAGATAACGAAGACGGCATTCCAAAACCAGCGCGCAAAATGGTGCACACGGGCGACGCAACAATTGAAGCGTTACAGGACTTGATGCTTGAAAACCCGCAAGGGCTGTTTTACACGCGCGACGAACTTAGCGGTTGGCTGGCTGACCTTGAAAAGAAGGGGCACGAAAGCGACCGCAAGTTTTTCCTAACAATGTGGCAAGGCGGCAGGTACCCGGTAAACCGCGTGGGCCGTGGCGACGTCTATGCCTACATCCTGTGCAGCCTGTTTGGTAGCTTCCAACCAAAAACGCTAAAAGAATTTTTAAGCATTGGCACAGACGATGGTTTGTTCCAGCGCCTACAGGTGCTAGTGTGGCCCGACCCCGTGCGCCCGTTGCGTGTTGACCGCACACCAAACCAAGCAGCCATTGATACGTTTAAGCACGTCATAACCCTGCTGCTTAGTTTGCCGAACCACGCGCTGCGGTTTGACTTTGACCCGGCTGCGCAAGCTGTGTTTGATGGCTGGTTTGACGCACACACGGCAAAAGTTGAAACAGAAACATACGGGCCAAAAATCCAGCACCTTACAAAATACCATTCGCTGATGCCGCTGCTGGCCGCCCTGTTCCAGTTGGCCGATAAAGTCAGCAACACCACGGCACCGGCAACACCACAGCAGGCGGACGCAGTGTTTGGGCCACAAGACCCATACGGCGACGACATGCCAAAGCAGCTTGACCACAATCAGCTAATTGACGTGGCCCATGCGCAGCAGGCCGTTGCATTCTGCACCTACTTGGCCGGGCACCTTGACCGGGTGTACGGCACGGTGCCGCAGCCGTGGCAGTACGCGGTGGAACAACTGGCGCAGAAACTGCAAAATGGAAAACTTGGCGCAGAATTTACAACCCACGATTTGCTGCGCAATGAATGGGCCGGGCTGCGCGACAAGCCAACCGTAAGCAAGGCGCTGGCGTTGTTGGCGGCCAAGGACTGGATACACCCGGTGACACAACCACCGGCCAGCGGCAGGGGCGGCGACCGGCGCAGCAACAAATGGCTGGTAAACCCGGCTGTGTTGGCTGACTAAACCGGCCCCAAGGCCACCGCGCGCACGGCAGGCCGCAGGGGTTATAGAATGTATTGGTTCGCGGTGTTTGGCGGTGGTTTGGGGGTACCGCGTTTGCAGTCTATGGTCAGTGCGGCCATAGTCTGCAAGGTGTGGCAGTGTTTGGCAGTATGCAGAGGGAGAGGGTCATTCGGTTCTTTCTAAGTACATTATTATAAGTGCTTTATTCACAGTAAATAGTCTGCTACCCGCAAACGCAACCCCCCAAAAGCACTGCCAATCACTGCTAATCAATACATTCTATAGCTGTGCACCCCGGTTGGGATGGTTTGGGCCGGGCCAGCCACACCAAAAACCCACAGCCAGATAACGACGGACGGTCTTGTCATTCTTTTCGCGGGGCGAAGGGGATAACCCCCCTCAAAATGTTAAGTGCTTTGGTTTCGCAAGCGCGCGCCAGTGTTAGGCAAGCGATTGGTCATTCGCCACCGATTTGGCCCCCATTTGGTACCACTGGCCGAAAGTAGTGGCGGCATTGCCGGGGCATTGAATACCGATTTGTCGGCGTTTTCAGTGGTCATGGCGGGGTGCAGCACGGCCCCGGCGGGCGGTTGGGTTTGGCCGGGTGGCCCCGTAGAAAAAATATCTTTTGCACCAAATGCAATATCGCGTGATTTCCCTTGCACGTCCGCCCAGTCAGGGGCATGATTACCATGTGGTATCGTACCGGTGCGGGCAACCAAACCGGGGCTGGCGGCAACGAAGTTAAAGGGGACGGTGTATGGCGACGGCGGACACAACTGAAGCGTTACCTTTCGTTGCGGGCGTCCCGCCTATGCCCCGTGGCCGCAGCAAATCTTTCCGCAAGGCTTGGCACCGCATCACCACCGCGTTGGCAGAACGCCGTGTACTTTCTTTGGCCGATGGTCAGCTTGTTGAAGATTTAATTGCGGCCCAAGCCGATAGGTACAAAGCAGCCGGGGATAGGCGTTTGGCTGCACGTGCGCAGGTTGAAAAAATTGAAGCCATTTTTGCGGCCCGCTTTCCCTTCCCCGCAGACCCCACCGTAGCAAGCCCCACACCGGAAGCAGCACCCACCACCGCAATCCTGCCTTTGGAAAGTTTTATCAAACAGGTGGAACACTGCCGTGGAACTTTTGCGGCCCGGTTAGTTCCGGGGCAAACGGTTTGCCTTGATGCGGACAACCAACCTTACGCTTGGCTTCCAAACAGCGCGTCCGCCATTGCAAGGCAGTATGCAATGGATGTGGCGCAAGGTTCCATTGTTAGCGGCCAGCTTATGAAGTGCGCTTGCCAGCGGTTCCTACGCGACTTGGAAGTAGGGCAACAGCGCGGCGTATTTTTTGACCCGGTTGAAGCGGAACTGATTAAAAACTTTTTTGACAGCTACGTTACGGAATGGAAGCTACAGCCTTTTCAGGTGTTCATTGTTGTAAACCTGTTTGCATGGAAATGGGCCAGCGGCCTACGGCGCTTTCGTTTCCTGTGGTTGGCGTGCGGGCGCAAAAACGGAAAAAGCGAATTGCTTGCCGCCATCGGCGTGTTTTGCCTGTGCGCGGACGTGCCTTGCCTGCGCCCGGAAATTTACAGCGCCGGAACGAAGCGTGACCAAGCAAAAATCATTTGGCAATCAGCCAAGCAAATCATCCGCAACAGCCCGCAGCTACGTGACGCGATAAAGCTACTGGCGCACAGCATTGAAATACCGGACACGGGCGCAACCTTTGAAGCGTTGGGCGCAGATGCAAATACTTTGGATGGGCTGCGCACACAGGTCAGTTTAATTGACGAAATCCATGCGCACCCAAGTAGCGCCGTGACCGTGCGCCTACAGTCCAGCACCATGTCACGTCCGCAGCCGCTACAATGCAGCGCCACAACTGCCGGGGAAACACGGGACGATAGCTGGTGTTACAGCCAGCATGAACTTTTTAGCCGGTTCCTGCTTGGCGAAATTACAGATGACAAGTTTTTTGACGAACGCCTTGTGTGCATTTATATGTGCGACGAAGGCGACAACCCGGCTGATGAAAGCATTTGGATTAAAGCCAACCCAAATATCGGCGTGTCATGCAGCGTTGATGGGCTGCGCAGCCAAGCGCGGGAATTCCAAGCTGACCCCCAAGCCTTGTTGTCCTTTAACCGGTTCCACTTAAACATTTGGAACAGCGTAGTGGTAGGCCGCAGCTTGCCCCAAGACGCAATCAACAACGCGGTGGGCTTTACCATGCCAGCCCGTGGACCAATGGAATTGCGCAACGCCTTCCTGTCAAAAGCCCAAGAAGCAGGCGTGAAATTCTGCGGCGGTGCCGATGCCGGTTTGTCGGACGACCTGTTTGCGTTCGTGCTTGTAACTGACCAGCTTGCAACCGGGATAACCGATACGGGCGCGCATGTATTCAAGACGGTGTTTATCCCGTGGTTTTGGCTGCCAAGCAAAAATGTTACGGAACACGCAGCCACGTGGAAAGTGCCGCTGGAACTTTGGATACGCGAAGGCTGGATTAAAGTTGCCGGGGAAGAACTGGTTGACCTTGACGTTGTTGAAAAAGATATACAGGCCATTTGCGCGCAATACAAAACGTCCGTCATCGGTTATGACAAATGGAAACTAGAAACTTTAATGGCCCGGCTGCACGCGCAGTCAGTGTCCCATTGCGTGGCTGTTCCCCAATTGCCGTCTTACCTGACCACACCCTGCCGGGATTTTAAGGACGGCATTTTGAAGGGCACGTATGCCCACCTTGGCAATCCCGTTTTTAAGTGGATGTGCGCGAATGTGGATTTATCGCCAAGCGAAGCCACGGGCGGAATTAAACCGGCCAAAAGCGGCGGCGACAGGCGCAGGAAAATTGACGGGATACAAGCGGCCGTCACGGCTTTACAGCAGTTGCACGACCCGGAAAACAGAAACCGTTTTCTGCATACGGGACACAAGTACATTTACACCCTTTAGGGGGGCAGCATGATTGAATTGAAATTTTTGCGACCGCTTTATGTTTTCCTTGGCGTGGGCTGGAAGCTGCGCTTTACGGGCAAACGCGATAGCTACCCGTGTATTGAACACGTCTGCGCTTACTGTAAGCGGCGTGAAGCATGGGTCGCGGGCGCTGCCGGGTTTAGGGGCAAAGTTCCAGCGTACAAATGCTGCGACCAAATGGTCCCGTATCCAATCAACCGGCCAGAATTTGCCGCACACCTGCTGGCAAAGGCCGAATGGAATAACGCGGAAACTGTGCAGCAAACCCAATTTATTGACGAATGGGACCAATTGCCAAGCGAATATCCGTGCACGGCGCACCGCACACAGGAACTTTGGTAAATGAACAAGACACCGACAGCTAAATTGCCGGGCGGCACGCCAACCGCGCAGCAGCATGGCGGCGACCCCAAGTATACAACCGGGCCGTGGCCCAAGCTGTCGCGTGTCCTTCGCGCACTAAATCCCGTGTGCCAGCGGATTTTGAATGTGGGTAGTTATCACAACGAACAGTGCCACAACGCAAGCCAATTGACCCACCACTTAATCGCGCCACAGCAGCGCCCGGATTTGTTTTTGCAGGCCAGCAACCTTGTGTGCCTGTGTTTGTCCTGCCACCCGGACACCGAAGGTACACCGGGTTGGGTTGAAGGAAAAGACTACGTGGCAACAGTGCTGCCCAAGTGGGGGATAAGGTGAAATGTTTTGGACGCGCAAAGACGAAACAGGAAACCGCTACGGCAAGTTGCGCGTTACGGCCTTTGCCAGTGTCAACAAGCAGGGATGCGCTTGTTGGGAATGCGATTGTGACTGTGGCGGGCACACGGTTGCCAGCGGCCATGACCTTAGGCGCGGCCACACGACCACGTGCGGGTGCGCGTGGACCAATGCTTTTGTAGAAGTAAATAGGAAAAAGGAGGAAGTGTCATGTCAACAGCAGCAGCAGTAAACCCGGAACGCGCGACCATGTTCAACAACGGAAAGCCGCGCAACAGGGAGAACTTTAAGGCGGGGCTGCAAAGCGACCTTAATGCCGTCATTGACGGTTTGGTTGCTAGCAACCTGACGCCCGAAGAGGTCATGGATGTATTTGCGAACAGCGGCGTGATTTTGGCACCGCTTACGTTGCAAAGCATCCTTGCCCGGCGCGCCGTGTTGAACGGTGAAACGAAAGGCATAGCGCGCTAGTTAAACGCAGCACAAAAAAGTAAAGGAGTACACAAAACAATGTCACAAAAAATAGAACGGCGGTACGTCACCGCACTGCTACGCATGGCCGACGATGACCCCAATGATGACGGGGAAATTACCGGCTACGGCGCGGTGTACTACGACGGCACCGCCGAAACCGAGTCAGAAGATTTAGGCGGTTTCAAAGAACGCCTGCGGGCAAATTGCTTTTCGCGGGCAATGGCGCGCAGCGACTTTGACTGCAAATGCCTTGTGAATCACGACGCAAATTTAATTCTTGGGCGCATTGGTAACGGCAGCCTGCACATCAGCAGCGATAAAAAGGGGCTGTTGTTCCGGTGTCGTTTGGGCAAGCAGACCTATGCGCAGGACCTGCGTCACAGCATTGCCGACGGATTAATCACGCAATGCAGCTTTGGCTTTTTGCCGGGGCAGCAGGACGGTGATGAAGAATGGGGCTTTGACACCGATGAACAGGGCAACCGTTACCGTACGCGCACCCACAACCACGTTGACCAACTGCTGGACATCAGCGCGGTAACGTACCCGGCCTATAAAAAGACCAGCGTTAGCGCGCGGGAACTTTGGCCCAACGGACAGCCGGAAGCGGTGCTGCGTGCTTTGGGGCAGCCTGCCAAGGAAGCAGAACTTGCGTTTGCACGTGCGCAACGAAGGAACCTTATTAACCGCGTAATCGGTTTCTAAGGCGTACCACAAAAACAATAAGGAAGTGAAAAAACCATGAACGTACGCATAACAGAAAATACGTTGGACGCTTTGGCAGCAACATTTGAGGAGCTGGAACGGCTGTCAACTACGCCCGACCCAACACCGCAGCAGCGCACACGCATTTCCGTGCTGCTTGCAAAACAGGCAGCATTGCGCAGCGGCACCACAGAAGCACAAATCAACCGGATGCAATTGCACAGGCTGCTAAAGGAAGTGGGCCGGGAATACGACATGCCGGTGGAACGCAGCGGGCTTAACGCTGAATGGGGCAAGCGTGTGAAGGAATGCCGCGCAAACTTGGCGGGCGAACAAATCATTAACTACACGGATTTGGGCGCTGGTGGCGCGCTTGTGCCGCAGGAAATTTCTGCACGTTGTTATGAAACCATGCGGGCTTATGACCAGATTTTTGACCCCATGTTTTCAAACGTCGTAAATACGGAAGGGGCGGCCAATCTGCCCGTGCCCGCGTTTGACGACGTAACCACCAGTGCTGTGTTGGTAGCTGAAAACACCAACCCGGCGGGTGGTCCAACAACGCCACAGGACAGCAGCATTGCCAACGTGGGCGTTATCCAGCTTGGCGGTTACAGCTTTAGGTCAGGTATGGTGGTTCTGTCGCGCGAGGCGGAACTTGACAGCGCGTTCCCTTGGGGCGCACTGCTGGAACGCGTGTTTGCAAAAAGATTGGCCCGCGGAATTTCGGCCTATCTTGTAAATGGGTCAGGCACCAACCAGCCTACCGGCTTAGTCACGGCTACGCTTGTCAATGGTGGCAAGACTGTGGTTGCGGCAGGCAGCAGCGTCAACGACGGCACCGGCACCAGCGCAAATTCAGTTGGCAGTCAAGACTTGGTGAACTTGATTGCGGGCGTTGATGCAGCCTACAGAACGCACGGCGTGTTTTACATGCACCCGGATAGCGTTATTAGCCTAATGCGGTTGACCGACAAAAGCGGACGGCCGATTGTGGGCATTTTGGACGGGCTGGCGTTTATTTACGGGCACCCCATTTGCACGTGTCCTTCAATGCACGCCATTGGCAGTGCGGGCAACAACATAATCCTGTTTGGCGACCCTGATTACTTCATTCAGCGGCGTGCAACGGGCGCAACCGAAATCCGCCGGTACACCCAAAAGTTGGGCCTGCCGGAAAGTTTTTCGGTGGCGTACGAACAATGGATGCGCGTGGACAGCAACCTGCTGGCACCAAACAGCAGTTATGTTCCATTCGCAGTTTTGCAACAGCACAGTTAGCAGGGAACTGCTTGGGGCTGGCCCAACCTTGGGCGGCGGCGGTCAGCCCCCGGCAGTAACTTTGCAAACGGTGAAAGCAAATGAAAGGGAAAGCAATTGCATTGGACGAACGTACAGGCACAACCCGGCAGCAACCATTGTGGGACACACGGGCGACGCTGATGTTGGTGTGGTTGTTGGAAGTTGACCTTAAAGCGCGCAGGGAAAAAACTGCGGCGATTTTGCAGGAATGCGGTGGGCTGCCAGCAGGTTCGCTACGCGGCTATAAAAGCGCGTTGGCCAAGACAGCCAAAATTAAGAAAGAACTTGGGGGTCAAACACCCAAATGACAATGACAGTAGCAGCGCACAACGCACAGCTTACCGGCAGGGTTGAATTACTGCCGTTGTTACCAGCACCGCGACACTATGACTGCTTGGCCAAGCGCAAGCGATACAACAGCCGGTGCGGGTGCAGGCCGTGCAAGCTGTGGAAGCTGTGGAAAACATCAAAGGGGAAATAGAAAATGTTGAAATTCATGCTGCACGGCCCATACGCGTTCTTTTTTGGGGAGTTTTATATGGCGTTGCTGCTGCTGTTTGGGTGGCGCGCAGCAAAGGGGAAATAGAAATGGCCACAGATTTTATTTTTGACGTAATTGACAACCTACTGCCGGGCTTAGATAGCGGCAAGCGGCAGTTTGTGCACGACGCCTGCGCGGGCTACATGGACAGGAACCAATTCACAAGCGCAAAGCGTGCCGCATGGGACGGCACGACAGCGCCTAACGTGGTGGAGCTGGCAAAGCTGTAAAGCAGCCTTAGTGGACAAAATTGAAACGGAGACTTGCAATGACAAATAAAGGTCCATTCTGTGTCGGCGGCTGTGGCCGCAAGAAGTCAGCGGTTAATAGGCACTACGCGCCCGGCTGTAATGGCATGCGCTGCATGAAGAACAAGCGTATGGACGCTAAACCAGACAAAGAATTTGCCGGAGAGTTGCGGCGGTCACCCGACCGTTAAAAGGTTTGCTGCCCGGTGTCAAAACCGGCAGCAGAGCTGCCAGCGGTAGCAGTTGCGTACCCGTACCGCGCGCACCGACGCGTCATTACCGGGTACGCTGACAATTGAATAGGGAAGGCCGGGGTCGTGGTGCCCCATGTTGCCCCGGCCAGCCCACCACGGTGATTGAAGTTTGGGCCGTACTCATTCAGGGAGTGCGCGCAGCCATTCCTACCCCCTTCGCCCTCATTTTTATTTTTTGGGCGGAGGAGGAGGCAGCAGCAGCGGCCAAACCGGTGACGGCCTCTGTAGCGGTGGGAGAGGCGCCCACGGCGAGGACGGGTTCGCGGCGTCCAGTGGATGCCACGTATGTAACGGTCCTGCACCGCGGTCGCGTCGTAGCCATTCCCAAACTGCGGGGGACAAATAGCCGAAGCCATCATTGACGTCTATCGCGCAAGTAAAAATGCGAACCCCCTGCATTCCGGGCACCCGCAGAAGCTTGCGGCAGATTGTTTCCGCATCGCTGCTGGTCCAAACTAAATAGCATTGGTCGGCATAACGGAACCAGTCAAGAGCTTCGCTATCTATCGCCTGGTCCACGGCGGCCATGAAGGTCGGGTTAGGCGGGTTGTAGGCTATTCCAACGTGGAGAAAGCGCGGCGGCCTCAAATTCGTTCTCCCTTGGCGCTAGCGTCGCTGCTGGCATTACCAGCCGTAATGGTTTTCTGGCCCAACCCTTCAGGTATCGGCGAACCTGCGACAATCTCCTTATGACCTTTTGCGGCAAGCTCCTGCTGATAATGCTGGTAGGCAACGACCTCGCCTCCTTCCAGTGTGGCTTCCAAAGGATGTTTGTGGCCATGAATTGCGATGATGAGCACTGTCAAAACGCCTATCGCGATAACCCCACATGAGCAGAGTTTAAGAACGCTCGGGTCGGTTGTCTGCCGGGAGACTATAGCAAGCCCCGCTATGACAAAGCCCGCCACTAGTGCCTGCTTTCCGACCACCCCGCCAAAGCGTATCCGCTGCAATGATTTTGCACTGAAGCCTAATTTTCCAAGAAATTGGCTTAACTCAAATTGTTCTGCCATTGTTAGCGGATTATACTAGTAGCACGCTCCATATAGCTAGCATCCACAGCAAGGGAGGAAGACAGGAATGCAAAGCAATCATTTCCAAATCATGGGCGTGACACAATTTATCCTTGCGAAACTCTCAGGGCATTTTCTAGCCGGACAATAGAAGGCCAAAAATCACGCGGAAAGTACCAGCAACCGCCAAGGCAGCCAGAACAGACCAAAACATTGCCCAGTCAAATTGCCACATGCTTAATCCTCCTCAAGTGGGTCCCGTAAAATCCATCTGACTTGACCGGAGAGTTATACTACTAACGGGGTCTGTGATGAACCTGTATAAGGTTGGGGTTGTGGCGCTGGCCGTAACCATTGGCACTGAATGGGGCAACCCCATGCTGGAACCACCACCGCACGTTGAGTTACCCGAACTGCCTACGCTACAGGTTATGACCGCGGAGATAATCACCACACTTAGCGGCACAGCAGCGACAATCCTTGGGGCAAACCTGCTGACGCCGTGGGACATTAGGTAGCAGGTTGGTGGTGGGGCCGCCCGGACTTGAACCGGGAGACTAGGTTTAGGAAACCTATGCTTTATCCATTTAAGCGACGGCCCCTATTCGTTCGTTACCCAAAAAGCATTTTCCAATTTTGCCATAGCTTCCCGCGCGGCGGTGTCGTCAATTTTGATGTAGTAGTTGACGGCCGTAGCCGGGTCGCTATGCCGCATTATAGCCGTGATTACAATCGGCTGCACACCTAGCGCGCTTAGGTTTGATGCCAATCCACGGCGAAAGGCGTGCCAGCCCAACCACGGCAGGTTCGCTTTCGCCAGCGCGGGTTTCAAAACCCGCCGGGCAAGGTTGGCCAAGTTAAGCGGTTGTCCCCGGCGTGCACCAGCGAAAATGTAAGCATCGGCTGCGGCACCGTTGCGGTACTTTTCCAAAACCTTTTTAAGAAACGGTATGCACGGCACCGGCGCTTCGCTTTCCAAGGTCTTGGGTGCCGACACGTGGGTGCGCCAAACGCTGCGCGATACCATAAGCAGGTCGCCGTCAAAGTCGGTCCAACGCAAACCCCGAATTTCCCCCGCGCGCAAACCTGTCAACGCAGCCACGGCAACAACCACCCGCGCGGTGCCCGGCAGCACGTTTAGCATTTCTTCAACTTGGGTGATATTGTAGGCCGCACCACGGAACCGGGATGGGCGACCCGGAACAGAAACGTCCCGCATCGGGTTTTCAGTGCCAAGTATCCCTTCACGGCGCGCCAGCTTAAATACGCTGCTAAGAAAGCTTTTTATGTGCATCAGGGTTCTGTGGCCCACGGGGATTTGCCGAAGCAACCGCTGGCCGTGCACAACCTGAAAGTCGCGCAGCCGTATATCGCCAAGTTTTTCTTTAAGGTGCTTTTCAAAAATATCCTTTTTGTAGGTCTTGTACGTGCTTGGCCGCAGTTCTGCCTTGACGGTAGGGAAGTACACGTGTTCAATAAAGTGGGCCACACGCAACGCGCTGGCAGGTGTTTGCGCCCCGGTGTTAATCGGTTCCAATATCTTGGCGGCAAGCAGTGCAACGCTAGCCTTGGTCGGGTAGGCGTCGCTTACGCGGGCCAGCTTTTTAGTCACCCGGCGGCGGACAGGTTGGCCGTCAACAATGTCCGTGGTATAGTGGCGCAAATGCCACGCGCCATTCCGCTTGATAATTTGCCCCTGCTGCACGGCATCTGTATACCACAGGGCCACAACATGGGCAACGATTGTTGTAAAGTACTTTAGACCAGCCAGTTGCAGACGTTGGCAGGCAGGTTCCTAAACCGTTGGTCGGGAGTTCGACTCTCCCCAGGCCCACCATCTTTCCCCAACAAGCGCAACGGTTTAGGGTCTTCCACATTCCCGGAAGTATTTTGGGGAAAGGCCTCTGCAGTAAAAATGCAGTAATCGTCGCGCGGATGAACGACTGTGGCACAATCGTCGTCCGGAGAAGGCTAGACCATGAAAATGCCCCGGACCGCGGTTGTAGTAATTCTGGCGGGTTTAGCCTTGATGATTCCAGCTGCGCTTGGCCTCCGTGGCAACGGTCCAAACACCCTTAGCCCACTCCCGGCTCTAACGACATGGTCAGCGCTTCTCCTTGCCTACCTTCACATCTGGCAAGTCGCAATGCTGTTTCCCACGTTGTGTTTTTTCTTGTGGTCTCCGGGACTATTTCACGGTGAAACGAGAACTCCGAAGAGGTCGTATGTACTTCTGGCCGCCCTGTCAATCTCCAGCGTGGCCTGGTTTGTGAGCGGATGGCAGTACGGTCTCGATTACCAGGGTGCGCGCTATACTTCTATCGTTGCCATTATAAATGTTGTCTTTGTTACGTTTTTGATTGCTGCTTTCTTCAGAAATTGGAGCAGAGGGCCTTCATTTAAGAGAAACCTCATCTTGCATTGGGTTCTGTTTGCCTGGCTCGCTTGGTATGCGTTTCCTTGGCTGGGGGAGATGTTGTAGCGAAAAAAATTGCGGTACCTCGCGGTCGTGGCCACGCACTAGAATTGCAGGCACTTTAGGGGGAATGTTGAAGCTCTACCATTTGTTCGCGTTCCTCATGGTTACACTACTCGTGACCACCAGCTTGTCCGCCGAACAAGCGCAAGATGGAACCCAAGCCCAGAAACAAGGCGGCGCCGGCACTCAGGCGGCGCAGCTGAAGATAGTGAAGGCGCCTACCGCGCCATATCCTGACGATGCACTGAAGAAACAAATAGAAGGGAAAGTCACCTTGAGCATCGTGGTGGACGGGAAGGGAACGGTTCTGAGCGCCAAGGTTGTGAGCGGGCCTCCAGAGTTGTTCGAAGCTGCTCTAGATAGCGTCAAGCTGTGGCAGTTTGAACCGCCCGCACATCCGCCGGTGGAAACAAAGGTTGAAGTCGGCTACGGTTTTTCAAAGGAATGCCCCGGTTCCATTTCAGACGCAGGCGAAGTTATCTCGGGTGGCTTTCTCAGAAGCAAGAAGGGTGTAGTGATTAGCGAGGACTTCGATATTGACCAACCTTCGTCACCTTACTTTATTGAGGACCGCAAGGCTGGCAGAGCGGGAGTTATGCTCCTCTCCATTACTGTCACTCCCGACGGGCATGTGAAGAAGGTTCACGTCGTCAAATCGTTGTCGCCCCGTTTGGACGAGGCTGCAATGAACACGGTTCGACAATGGCGATTCAAGCTTATAAAAGGTGGCTCTGATGCTCTGCCCGATGAGTTTGAGCTGCCAATAATCTTCAAAGCCACGTGCGCCCCACAGCTCTGAACAGGGCACCACTGATTGCAATCCCGTTGGTCGGGAGTTCGACTCTCCCCAGGCCCACCATCTTTCTCTTTTTGATTCAGGGAGTTCCGAGTCCCGGGTGGATAACGGCGATGCCCTAAAACGGTGCAGTGTCATAAGAGTGTCATAGTTCTTTGCTCAGAACGGGTATGAACGGAGCAGAACCGGACAGGACATTTGCCGGTGGTTGACCTTGGCAGTTCAACGCCCCCAGTGAAAATTCGCTGCGAGTCTATAGCTGTGACCTGCATACGAACCTCGTGCCCAAAAATGGTGGGGCGGCTCAGAAGAGTTCTCCAGACAGCTTTGTCGGGCTCGCAGATTCAAGAAGAGCTTGTCTTGGATCTGATGCCGTTCACTCAAGGGATAATCTGGTTGCACAGTTCCTTCCAGATTGTTTGATTCTTCCAGTAAGCGACATGGGCGATTAGGGGAACCACTGCGTCTTTGTCGATTACATCCTTGACGGTTTTTGCGCCCTGCGGCAATCCCTTCGGGAGATCGTAAAATGTAAGCGGTCCAGAAATAATGTCATTCTTCGTGTGGACATTAATCCAGGCAAACTTGCGAAACTTTTTGTAGTCTTGAATGAGTGGCTGAACGACTTCTGCAAGCTGCTCCCGAACCTGGAACGTATCCTTGCCTTGAATTGTGAACATGAATGCAATCTTGTCGAGCGGAGAGCCGAACGTCTCGAATACCGTCGTGCGATTACAAATTCTTAGCGGATTCTCTGTCAAAGCATCATTGTTGATAAGGGAATTCAGCGTGTCGTAGGCAATCACGGAGCCCAAGGAGTGGCCAACTATTGCAATATTCTCGTACTCGAAGCCAAGCGACGTGCTGGCTTGGTAGACGGCGAGTGCAGATGTGTGGACTGTCGTCTTGATTGCTGTCCTTAACTTCTGGAATCGATCTAGCTTGTTTGGCGAAATATACGCCGCAACGTCACCGACATATTCAATTAGAAATGTCCGGACAACTGCACTCAGTACGATCAGGAATGGCCAAACCCAGAATGGATTCTTCAGAACACGCGCAAGTCGACCAGTGCTGAAGGGGATTGAGTACCCGATAATGGCTATAAGAGGGGGTCCCAGGACCGATGACAAATGAAGTAGGAAAGCCAAACAGAAAAGAGCTGTCAGAATGCGACTCCCTTCCAAAGGGTCGCCGTTTGATCGGAGCCAAGCCCTTGTAATCAAAGCAACGAGCACCGTTGCCATAGCCGCAAGTGTGACCAGGGTCGCGAATTGTGAGAAATTCGATGCCAACTCGTAAGAGAGCCAGACCGGAACATCGCTTTTCCATGTAATGCACGCAAGAAATACAGCACCAAATATAACGACCAGCAAAGTAAGCCTGAAACCTACCCACGAGAACAGGGCGATCACCCTCTTTTGGATCAGTGACAGATCATTCGTTTGGCAGTCCACCGCGACGAACAAGACAACGCCAAACGTTATAGCAACCGCGCTAATCACGCTCGCCAATGCGCTAACCAAGACCCAGCGCTCCGGCTGAACTCCCAGACTGGTGTCGACGATATGTTTGTGTGCCGCCGTCTGGGCTACGATAATTGCATTGATTACAGCCAAAGCGATTACAACCAGCAGGGCGATAACAATGTATGCAGCCGATTGCCATGGGATTTTGAACGATTCGACGGTGCCGAACATCGCTCGCTTGAAGCTCTTCATGAAGTTCAAAACACCCCTGGATCCCCCATCAAACAGAAAACTGATTACGTCCCTAAGCTTCACCTTGCCCTCGGTCAACGGAGCCCAATAACCCTCATAAATGTGCAGTTCATAGGGTTTGCCGGAAGTTCCGGTGACATCAAGTTCAATCCTCTGCAGTACTTGATCACCCACTTTGACCGCACGTGCTCGGGGCTTGATCGGAGGCTTCGATGGGTTCGCTTGCTCGACGAACCGCATCACTCCTTCTGCGACATCGTCAATCGTTTCAAAGGGAATCTGCTGGCCCATACCGTGAACAGCCCAGATCGCCCTTTTTTCTGTTCGAATTTCTGTGGCTTCAGTAACGGAAGGTGAGCGGGCCAAGCCGGCAGTGGGAACGTCGAGTCTCAATGGAGGAGCAATTGTAAAGCTGCGGTGAAGGTGACCGCCGGCTAGCTTCATGAGGTACCTCCTTGAAGGTGCTAGTTAACCACGGGTACCGGGAACTTCGCTTGCTTACTAACAGCGACAACTTTACGGTTAAGCATCTGTAAGACCAAAAGGCATCACGCAAGCTCTGTTTTTCAGGAATGAACGAGCGGGTCAAGGCGGTCACCGTCACGTCGCGTCTGAGCCAGTTCCTGCAGATTTACAGTACCGTAAGCGACGCGATAGCAGCCTTCTCGAAATGATTGTATCCGGTTAAGACCGCCTCGTACGCCGCCTGTTCCCGGTATTTCCGAGCAGTTTGCGGTGTTTGTCTGTCACGGACGGCGGAATATGCAGGAAACCACCAAAATACCGTAAATCGATTGTACTCGGTGTTTGCATGGATATGTTCCGCAAAGATTGACAACATCTCTCGGGCAGGTCTAACTTTCGTTAGGGCCCGAACGTTACTGCGGCCCTTCCAAAATTGGGGAAGTGGCCGAATTCCGCTACGGACCCCGTCGGGGCCGATAGGTTCCGAGTAGCTATCGTCCCCGGCTTCTATCTGAAGAACAACGAGACCGCAATGTCTAACCGCGGCAGAAAGCTATTGTCTTTCGGTATCGCGTACATTTCTGGGAATGTGGGCCTTGTCCTCGCTGCAACCTTTGTCCCCCTTCTATTCCCACTCTCCTTGACCGGTGCAACGCCGGGTACGGACCTCGCTCTGTTGTCGCTTCCGGCATTCTTTCTGATGTTTGGGACGGCCGGCTTCATAATTTGCTGGAAGTTCACGAAAAGATTTTCGGAACCGGAAAAAGGGGCAGGTCGCACCTTCACAGATTGACGGTAGACTTGCTGTGCACGCTAGTCGAATTTGCCGCTCAAGACCGTCTCGTAGACCGCCTATTCTCCGTATTTCCGAGCAGTCAGCGGTATTTTTACGCTGGATTCGGCGGAATATGCAGGAAACTGAGAAATCACCGTAAATCGATGAGCAGAGGTGTTCCTGGTGGTTTGCATAAGAGAACCAGACGAAATGCTGAAAAATCCCGGATTTTTAGGCGATCCGGCACTTTCATGATGATCAGGTTTCAGTAATCGCCTTCCCCTTCCAGAATTGATTGAAGTTCTCTAGGGATGTGAACGTTCGGCTGCGCATTCGATCGATGTAAAGATGCCCATTGAGATGATCAATTTCATGCTGAAGAATTCGCGCATGCCACCCAACCGCTTCAATCAATTTCTGCTCCCCATTTTCACCTAAACATTCAACGCGCACGCTTCTGGCTCGAGGTACGACGGCAGAGAAACCCGCTAGGCTCAGGCACCCTTCGAAGAACTGGACCACCGAATCAGAAGTGAAAGTAATTCTGGGGTTGATGATCACTTGGAACGGAATCGGATGCCGCTCTCGTTCCTGCAAATCCTGGGCAGCGATATCCGTGAAATATTCTTCCTTGTCTTCAATTATTGCGAGTTGCAACGGCAGGCCGATCTGCGAAGCGGCAAGCCCCACGCCCGGAGCTTGGTGCATCGTTTCCCGCATGTCGAAAATCAGTTTTTGAATTTTGTCGCTCTGGATCTCTGCCTTGGTCAAGGTCCGAGCAACTTCTCGTAAGACTGGATTACCGACTTGCACGATTTTCAGACGCAAAACGGGTCGCCCTCTGAAGTTCAGACTAACAGCTTTGCCCTAAAAGTGGCCAAATGCAGCACCTTGGAAATCTTGCTTCAGCACGCCATTATTTTCGCGGTTTTTCACTAAGGGCCAGGGCGGCTCTAGCCTTGAGTTTATGTGGGGTTTCTTGCCGTTTGCTGTGGGCAGTTTATTCGGTACTAGGTGAACTGAAAATCGACCAAAATCTCCCGGTTTGGCGCCAGTCTGACAATGCGGTTTTCGACCAAAAGAGTTCGGACGAAGACCATGTCCGTTTCTGCGCAACGGGCAGGTGACCACCAGCCATGATGTGATAGCAATCACCTCGGAACTCGCTGAAACG
>Ga0335085_10005261_pt1 | contig 20946 bp, 17 predicted proteins | sample Lox_Sample_45_FD_206712 | JGI IMG/M metagenome (GOLD analysis project Ga0335085, IMG submission 206712) | Soil microbial communities from Loxahatchee National Wildlife Refuge, Florida, United States - Lox_Sample_4.5 | ecosystem: Environmental > Terrestrial > Soil > Wetlands | place: USA...
ACTTGCACTGATGCTGGCGCGGCGACTGTTCTCGATGGAGAATTTATTGGACGGTCAGGCTCACGGGCGTGGTGACAATTGTTGAGCCGGATGACGCCGTCACGGTAATGGTGTAAGTGCCGCTGGTAGTTCCGGGGTTTCCGGCACCGCCTCCGGTGATCGTTTTGCTGCCGCCTCCGCATGCCGCGAGGCCGCCTCCAATCGCAACGAACAGGGCGACAACTGTCAGCAGATTGCGCAGAGCGCGACGGCGCGATGGAATCCAGAACAGCGCGACGCAGGCGAGCACCGCGCCACTGGTTCCGTACCAGCGCGCCGCAGGATTCTCCGGACGCTGATTGGCGCTGACAGTCGAGGGCGTCGTAGCAATCGTCAGCATCGCGTTCCCCGAGCTCGATCCGGACAGTGCGACCTGCGCATTGGCAGGCGTCCAGCTAAAGGTCGGGAGATCCTGCGCGCCGGCCGGACTGCCGGTGAGTAGCGCACTTAATGTGACTGTGCCCGTGAATCCGCCAGAGGGAGTTACGGTGATGGTCGATGTATCGCCGCTGCTGGAGCCCTTGGCAAGCGTGACGGCAGTGCCGCTGACTGTGAATCCGGGCGCTCCACCCGTCACAAAACTCTGGACGCTGCCTGAAGTTGTGGCGACGCTGTTTTGTGCGAACGCCTGAAAGTAATATGTGGTGTTCGCGCTAAGGCCCGAGATAGTGGCACTGAGATTCACCGCCGTGGATCCGGAACCAAGATCCTGCGAAGCCGTCTGGGTTGCTCCATTCAGCGTGCTGGTGGTTCCGTAGAGGAACCATGCGTGGGTGTCGGAGCTATTGGGCGTCACCAATCCATTCAAGGTAGCGGAGTTTGCAGCGACTGCTGTAGCGGCGGAAGTTGTAACGCTCGACGTCTCCGACGCCGGCACCACCGTGAGCGTAACCGAGGAGCTGGCTGGGGAGTAGTCAGTGGAGTCATTGGGAGCGAACGAAACAGAGAGCCCGAAGCTCCCAGGCGAAGAGAAGTAAGTTCCCGCTGCAGGGGTGTAAGTGAATGCGCCAGACACGTTCGCCGTGGCGTTCAATTGCGTCGGGCCCAGCACGATTCCCGTGGGAACTGTGGCCGGCGTGGGCCAGGTAATGACCGGGGTGGCGCGGTTAACCGTCAGGAGAACGGACGCGAGGGCGCTGCTGTAATCGGCCGAATCGGTGGGCGTGAAGACGACCGAGAGTGTGTGCTGGCCGGCCGTGAGAACCGCGCCCGCCGCGGGCGAATAGGCAAATGTGCCGGCAACGCTGGCTGTGGCATTGAGCTGCGTTGCGCTCAGCGCCGTACCGTACGCGATCGCGGCGGGTGCCGCCCACGTGATCGTTGGCACGGGTTTTGGCGTGGTGACGACGATCGTGGTCGAGCCTGTGGCGTCGCTGTAATCCAAAGAAGTGGATGTGTAGGATGCCGTGAGCGTGTCAGTTCCAAGCGGAAGCGCGCCGCTCGGAATCACGATATAAACGCCGTTGCTGCTCGGGCCCGGGATGTTGAGTGTGGTGGCGACCGAGGCATATGTGCCGCTGGAGAGCGTGACGGTTCCGGTTGGAGCGGTGCCGCTGGTGCCGGTCACTGTGATCAGGATCGACGCGGATTGCGCTGTCGTAACCGTCGGTTGGGCTAAGAGCGTGACGGTCGGCGCAGGCTTGGTCGAACCTACGCTGGTATAGCCGTCAATGAATTGACTCACGTCCAGCGAGCCAAGCCCTGTGACCTCGCTATAGCCCCCGGTTTGGCCTAGTTGATATCCCGCCTGGCCGCCGGTCAGGCCGGTTGGCCCCGGAATGCTGTTGTTGCACATGCTCGGCGTGGCGGTGGAGCAATTCAACACGCCGCTTGAGGCGACTGACACCTGATGAAACGCCGCGGGAGTGCTGGCCGCGATGGAGTAGAGCGAAGGATTCAGGTTGCCCTGAGCGGAGCCGGATTGCTGATCGATGAGCGCGGCCACGCCGGCCATTCCCGGAGCAGCAGCCGATGTGCCTGAGAAAACGGTGAACGGAGTTCCGCTGGTACCGCTGACGCAACTGCCATTGCCGGCTGCGAAACACGCGAAGTAGCCGTCGTGGCCTGAGGCGGAAAATGAGACATCGGGCGTGTAGCGGCCTGAGCGCACTGACGGCACGCCGGTGCCCGTCTGCCAGCTTGGCGTGGTGATGTAACTGCTCACGCCTCCGCCCGACGCCGCGACCTCCGTCGTGGAACCCGAGGTGAGGGGCTCGTTCCACGCGCCTTCGGGAATGTACCTGAGGGCCGATGCCAGGTTCGTGCCGTTGCTCGAATTCCAATAATTGGTAGGGTTGGTCGAGTCGTTAAACTCGGTTCCACCTACGCACGTCGCGTAGCTTGAAGAACAAATGTAATTCGGGCTATTCGGATCGGGGCCTGCGGGTGGAGTGTCAAAGGCTGTGTCGCAGCCGGAGGCGCCGGAGTCTCCTGAGGAGACGAAGACGGAGATTCCTTCGGCGGCGGCCTGCTGAAACAGACCGTCCCAGAAAGTTACACCCGAGGGTCCGCCTGAAAGCTCGCAGGCGCCGAAGCTGATGGTCATTACCTGAACGGGCACGGGATTGGATTGGACAAGGTACTGCGCATCCACTCCGATGCCGCCGCTGGCAGCAGAGGCGGTGACCAGGAGCAGTGAAGCACCGGGCGCGACGCTGCCCGCGCGCAACACGTCGAGCGTCGCTTCGCCCTGGTAGTCCATCAAAGTGCAGTTACTGCCGCAGCTCGGCGGCGATGTATATGCCGGGCCCGGATCGATTCCGCCGTATGCAGTGGGAACAATCTCGGTGGGGTTTGGGAATGTGGAACCGGTGAGGCTTTTGAAGTTGTTGAAGTCCGCCGCATTGGTGCGCGCTTCAGCCACGATTCCAATTTTTGTTCCGGCCCCGGTAACGTCGGGCGGCAGATCGTAGATGGTCGCAAAATCGCCCGGCGCAATAAAGTGATAGTTTGTGCCGCCGCTGGGAATGGTTAGATCGGGGCCGCTCGACACCATGGGCGTGACGAAATGAGTGGGGCGCTCCTCGATCGCGAAAAGTCCGCGGACCGACCGGATGACAGGCGCCAGTGCTGCGGGAATTGTGGGATCGGACGACACGGAGAGGAGCTTGTTGCCGTTGACGTTGTAGTAGTGGAGTTCGGTTCCGAAGGCCCGGCCAACGTTGGCCGCCGTTCCCGTGATTCCCATAAAGAGGTGGCTCGGCGACACCCAGCCGACCTGCAACCCCTGCGACTGGAGCCAGCCGGTAATGACCGCGATGTCGTCATCCGAGAGGCCGAAGCGCTGGCCAATCTCGTCCGGGGTGAGCCAGTGGTGATACTCGGGCGACGAGGGATCCTGCTGATCCTGAAGCAACTGCTGGAATGCCTGCTCCTGTTGAGAGGACGGGGCAAGAGTGAGTGTGAGGTTGCTGATGGGGAGTTCGGCGGGGACTGGGCCGGAGTCATTGGCGGCGACAGCCCACTGCGGGTGATGACTGGCCAGGACTGCAACCTGCGCCGGGTTCATCAGGCTCGGAAGCCGGTCGGGCACCTGGGCGGCCGCTGGGTTCGCAGAAAACACTGCGGCTGCAAGTGGAAGCAGGAGTGCGAGTTGCAACCCGTTGCGCGGAGTCATCTTGTTTGACCCCTCCTTCATCGGAAGACTGGAAAGAGCGGTGTATTCCGATTGCGCGTTAGGCAAAGCACAGCCGTGCGCCGATTTCGATTGAGGGCCGTGCCAATTGTCGGCTGGATCGGAAGGGCGTTCAATAACAAATCAGTGTTATATCGAGGTTTAGGTGCCGGAAATCGAATTCCGCTTGCATTTTGCAAGGGAAATTCGGAAAAATGGCGAAGCGGCGTTTCACTGAGAGCATTTCCCAGGCTCCGATTCGACGGCGAAAGCGAACTTGGATGGCAGCGGTAAGCAGGAGGTCAGGATGAGTGGTGTGCGAGTCCTTGTCGGAACGCACAAGGGTGCGTTCGTTCTCAACTCCGACGGCAAGCGCAAAGACTGGACGGTGAGCGGGCCGTTTTTCGCGGGCTGGGAGATCTACCACATGAAGGGGTCGCCGGTGGATCCCAACCGAATCTACGCCTCGCAGACCAGCGGCTGGTTCGGACAGCTGATTCAGCGGTCGGACGACGGCGGCAAAACCTGGCATCAGCCGGGGTTACCGAACGAGGCGATCCCTCCTCCCGGGCCACCGGCTGCGCTGCCCAATCGATTCAAGTACGACGCATCGCCGGAGACGGGCAAGCCGCTGACGACGCACCAATGGTACGACGGCACGCAGCATCCCTGGGAGTTCAAGCGCGTGTGGCACATCGAGCCCTCGCTCACCGATGCGGAGACCGTGTATGCGGGCGTGGAAGATGCGGCGCTGTTCAAGTCGACTGACGGCGGCGAGAACTGGCAGGAGCTCTCGGGCCTGCGCGGGCACGGCACCGGTCCCAAGTGGCAGCCCGGCGCGGGCGGCCTGGGACTGCACACCATCATTCTCGATCCCACCGATCCCAGGCGTATCTACATCGCCATTTCGGCGGCGGGCGCGTTCCGCACCAACGATGGCGGCGCGACGTGGAAGCCGATCAACAAGGGGCTTCGCTCGCAGTACATTCCCGATCCCAACGCCGAGATCGGCCACTGCGTGCATCACGTGGCCATGCACCGCTCGCGCCCCGATGTGCTTTTCATGCAGAAGCACTGGGACGTAATGCGCTCCGACGATGCCGGCGACAACTGGCGCGAAGTAAGTGGCAATCTGCCCACGGACTTTGGATTCGCGATCGACGTGCACGCGCACGAGCCCGAGACGCTGTATGTGGTGCCCATCAAGAGCGACTCCGAGCATTACCCGCTCGACGGCAAGCTGCGCGTCTACCGCAGCCGCACCGGCGGCAATGAGTGGGAGCCGCTGGCAAAAGGATTGCCGGAGAAGGACTGCTACGTGAACGTGCTGCGCGACGCGATGGCCGTGGATACGCTCGACGATTGCGGCATCTACTTCGGCACCACGGGCGGCCAGGTGTATGCATCGGCCGACGCGGGCGAAAGCTGGGCGCCGATTGTGCGCGACTTGCCGGCCGTGCTGTCGGTGGAAGTGCAGACGCTGAATTGATAGACAGTGGTCAGTGATCAGTGATCAGTGATCACCGACCCCTGACCACTGATCACTGATCCCTGACCACTGATCCCTGACCACTGATCCCTGACCCCTGACCCCTGACCCCTGACCACTGATCCCTGAGCACTGAGCCATGACCGAGACCTCCGAGAAGAAAACCATCCGCGTCGCGCTGCCGTTTCATCTGCGCAACCTGGCGCATGTCGAGGGCGATGTGCTGCTCGAGGTTTCCGCGCCCATTACGATTCGTGCCGTGCTCGATGCACTCGAGGCGCGCTATCCCATGCTGCGCGGGACCATTCGCGAATATGAAACCGGCCAGCGCCGCGCGTTTCTGCGCTTCTTTGCCTGCGAAGAAGACTGGTCGCTCGAACCGGTGGACAAGCCGCTGCCCGACGCGGTCGCGTCTGGCAAAGAGCCGTTCCTGATCCTCGGTGCAATCGCGGGCGGTTAGAAGAGCGGGCCGAGAGGAATCCAGGCCTCGGTGCAAAACTTCGCCATTTATTCGCCTATACTGTCCCCATGCACCGGATCTACATGAGCTTCATGCAGCGCCAGGGATGGCACTGCCAGTTCCTCGAAGAGGATCTCAAAACCGCGCTCCCGAAGAAGCTGGCATTTCTGAGCCAGGACATGCTCCTCGAACTTGCGCGTCGCGGCGGCGCCGTCCTCAACCTCGAAACGGAGCAAGCGATCCGCCACGGCATCGACATCGGCCGCGGCGGGGTGTGGCTGAATTTGAATGAGGAGCAATATCGGAAGCTTAAATCGTAGCTCCTGGGAATATCCTGTCTGTCCCGCGGGTTTCCAAACGCCTGAGCGAGGGTTGCCAGCTCGGTGCAGCTTGTTTCAATCTTCGCCGAGAAGAAGAGGGAGGGTGAGGTTCTCAGCGGGGGCGGGACGCGAGCGGGGTGCCTTTTTGAAGGTGGCGTCGCGGCGGTGCGCGGGATATTCCGGCTGCTTGCCGTCGAGAATCTGCTGGATGGTGAGAATTTGCAGGCGCGGGTAAGTACTGCCGTCGGTGGATTTGTAAAAACCGGCTTCAGCGGCTTCTTTGATCATCGGCTTGGTCGGTTCCTCGAAACAGAGGAAGACGCCGATCTCGGCTTTCTCGCGTTCCAGCACTCCGCGCAGGTCGCGGACCTGGGGGACGGAAACCCCGCCAGCCTTGACGGAAAAGATAATCTGCTTTGATTTGCCGGAGTCGTCGTCGTGAAAATAGAGGCGTCCGTCGATGCCACGGTCGGCACCCTTCTTTTGATCTGTGGGCCGCGCGCCGACTTGTCCGAGCGCCCACCACTGGAATTGGTATTTGTTCTCTTCGGCAAGTTGCGCCGCGCCTGCGTAGTCGGTTGGTTCGCCGATTACTTCGTAGGTTTCTCTGATGGCGGGACCAAACGCATCCGAGAGGCGCTTCTTGATGAGGCCGATGGCGAGGTGAGTGATGTCGATCCCGATCCAGCGGCGGTTGAGGCGTTGCGCAACCTGAACAGTGGTCCCACAGCCGCAGAAGGGATCGAGGACGAGGTCGCCTTCGTTCGAGCTGGCCTTGATGATGCGTTCGAGGAGGGCTTCGGGTTTTTGGGTGGGGTAGCCGAGACGTTCGCTGTTGAGGCTAATGCCGCGCAACATTGGTATGTCATCCCAAATATCTTGAACTGCGACGCCCTTGCTTTCGTCGAGGTAACGCTTTTCGTAGACCATTCCTGATTTCGAATAAACGAGGCGTCCCTCCGCTTCCATTTGTTCCATTCGTTCTTTCTTGTATCGCCAGTAGCGCGTGACGCCTTTCCACTCGTAGTGGGGGTTTCCTTTCGCTGCGCCTCCAGGGCCTGTGACGTCTGCCTTGTTGTAGCGTCGTCCTGTCTCCTTCTCGGCGTTTCGATACCAGGAGTCCTGAGTCTTTTGAGGCAGCGGATTGAATAACGCGTGAAATAGAGGGCTGGGCCCTGCGCTGTAGAAGAGAATGACGTCGTGTATCCGCCCGTAGTGTTTGGCTCCCTGTTTGCTGTCGCTATGCGCGTCGGAGCGCTTCCACGTGATCTCGTTCTTAAAGAACTGCGGCCCAAACACTGCGTCCATCAAAATCTTCAGGTAGTGGCTGGCGGTGGGGTCGCAGTGCAGGTAAATGGAGCCGGTTTGCTTGAGGGCGCGGCGCAGCTCGACGAGGCGCGGGGCCATCATGGCGAGGTAGGCCATCATGTCGGAGTTGAAGAGGAAGGTTTTGAAGGCGCGGAGAGCATCGGCGACGCGACCGCCTTGCTCGACAACCTGCTCGTAGGAGCGCTGGGCGTCGATGTTCCATTCCCAGGTGTCCTCGAAGGCGTGAATCTGGGAGCTGGACTGGGAGCCGTCTTTTTCGGCGAAGAGAACGTTGTAGTCCTGGCGGGAGTTGAAGGGCGGATCGAGGTAAACGAGATCGACGGACTCGTCTTTGACGTAGCGCTGGAGAACCTCGTAGTTGTCGCCGTAGTAGAGCTTGTTTTTTTCAGTGCTCACGATTTGGGATGAGGTTAGCACAGCGGAGAGAGATTGCCGGCGGATTTTCAAACCGTAATCTGGGTCAGAAGTGCTAAACCTGATTACGACGCTATCCTCGCGGAGTCGGTTCTCAATGGCGAATGAGGTAATAGGTAAACTCGAAGAGTTCTTGTCCTCTCATCCCACAGAGCATGATCTCAGGGGTTGGATGGCGAAACTGAGCCCCGATCAGTATTTGCAGTGTGCGCTTTATTTAGTCCGCCGGGGTCCGACCTCGTTCATTCGAGTTCTGAATATTGAGCACGCGTTCAAGAATCCGGATCAGCTGACCGATGAAGGCTTGTTCGCGGAGCTTGGCCGCGCGTTGGGTGACTCAACCACAATTTTGGGGGGGAAGATCGGTCCGGTGAACCCCAAAGAAAATCCAGAGCCCGCAAGCCGATTTGCGTCTCTATATAACGAAGCTGTCCGAAGAGGCTTTCAGAGAGAGGACATTGGGTTCGGCATGCAACCGTTCCTTCGGAGAGTAACGAAACTCGACCAGTTTGTTGACCCCGAATGGAAACGTTTTGAGAAGTTGGTTGCCAGGATTCACTTGGCGCTCTGCCGAGATGCAGAGGTGAAGTGGTCCGAGAAGCTAGTTGATGCATCTGGTTCCGAGCGCCAAATTGATGTAACGATTCGCACTCGCATCGGCCCTCATGAGGTGCTCGGGATAATTCAGTGCAAGTTCGAGACCAAACCCGTAAGCATTTCTGAGGTGGATTCGTTCGTCAGTGTAAAAAACGATTTGAATGCCGGCCTCGCCATTATGGTTTCGCGAAGCGGCTATCAGTCTGGGGCCGAGGCCAAGGGGAAATTGCATGACATTCGGTTGTGGACATTGCATGAAGCCGAGCAGGTGGCGTGGCGAGATGAGATGCGGATATTTCGTCTTCGATATCCCATGTTCAGTGAAGTTAAGTTTTCTCCGGCCCTTCCTGCGGATGCGTTTCCCTTCCACGAGGCTGAAATAAATTTTGGATCGGTCGTCATTGCGCAGGGGGAACAGCGAACAAACCTTTTGAGCGTACTGAGCCAGATGATTCATAATGCAGCCGATAGATGTTTGCCGATTCCTTGCTGGCTTGACGTGAACTTTCCTGGGGGGACACTCTCGCTTCTTGGGAAGAACTTTCCGCTCGAACGGGTTGAGATTCACTTCACCCGCTATGTCGAGGTCGAAGAGCAAAAACAAATAAAAGTGCCGGCCGGCAGTACCTACTCATTCAAGCGTAATACCGGTCAGGGCCTTTCGATTGCGGAACGCGACCTACCTCCTTTGAACCCCGGCTGAGGTCGCCCTGCGTCAGTCGGGCAAGCTGGCGACGGGAGGAGTGCTCTCATCATGCTCGACCTTCGTCGCTGCGGCGGCGAAGGTCGAGTGCGCAAAAACGCCTCGGAAGGCGAGCGCGAATAGCTTTCATCCGTTGTGTGAGCGCGTCTTCGCCCGGAATGCGAAATTGCCGACAAAGCTTGTCGCGGAAATGTGATAGTCGACAACTTGAGAAGAGTGTGGGCGGGGACGCCCACACGACAGCCGGTCAGGAGACCGGCGCTACAAGTGCGCAGGCCATTTTCACCGCAGATCCTTCAGCCGCCTTGCAGGATCGGGATGACAGCAGTGGGAAAGCGCGGGCTGGGCGGAAACAGCCGCCGGTTTACAACAGGCCGTTTTGCTTGAGCCATTGCAGCGAGAATGAATCGCCCACGGCGGCGGCGGCGCGATACCATTCGATGGCCATGGTTCGATTGGCCTGCACGGCCTGTCCATTCAGATCCATGGTGGCGACGAGCCTCATGGCAACCGCGCTTCCGGCTGCCGCGCCTTTGAGACCCCACACCAGCGCCTGCTGGTAGTTTGAGCCCACGCCATGGCCATAGAAATACATGAAACCGATGTTGCCCATCGCACCCGCGCTTCCATCGCTTTGTCCGGCGGCAGCTTTCAGGTACCAGGCCATGGCCTGTTGATAATTCACAGCGACGCCCGTGCCATTGTCGTAGCTCGCGCCCACGTTAAACATTCCCAGGTACGATCCGGCGTCCGCGGCTTTTTGATACCACGCGAATGCCTGCTGCAGGTTCTTGGTGACGCTCCAGCCATTCTGCCAGAGGACGCCGATTTCGTTCATAGCTTCCGCGTCGCCGGCAGCAGCGGCTTTCTGATACCAGTTCATCGCCTGCTGACCATCGCTGGTTACGCCGAGCCCGTAAAGATACTGATCGCCGAGGGCGGTCATCGCCCACGTCGCTCCGGCATTGGCGGCCGCCAGATAGGCGGCGTTGATTTGCTGGTAGTTGGGCGGCGCAACCCCGGGAGGCAGAAACGAGCCTGCGCGCCGCCAAACGATGGCCTGGCCCGCCGCATTGGTGCAGTAGGCGGTGGAGTCGTCGGTGAACTTATAGCTTCCGGAGTTGTCGGGGGCGGCCGCTGCGGCGCTCCATTTTCCGTTGGCTGCGGAAAAGCTTCCGCTTCCCGCGGGCGTGCTGCCGTTGGGCGCAAGGGTGTAATTCTTGTACCCGCTGCCGTCGTGGACCGAGTCGACGATCACCATCTGGCCGTTCACTTCAAAGTTGGTTTGCCACACACCGTAGAACCTGGCGGTGTCGTCGGCAGCCTGCGCGCGCTTTGCGCAGCTTGTCGCGAGCACGGATATCGCGACCAAGGCGATCGTGATGTTTGTCCGCAGCTTTTGCGTCATCGTCGCTCCTTTTTAGCGCGCCGGCGCGGTGGGCGGCGCAGCGGCGCATTGATTCGACTTTTGGCTTTTGTGCTGCCGGTGGCGCGCCTGTTGAGTCCGATCAGTGGGGATTTCAGGGGTCCGGAGGAGCCGGGGACAGACGGGACGCCAGTCCATTATTGCGCTACTGCCGACCGCGCACAATAAAAACGATCCGTCGGGGTTAAGCTCCGGCCGTCTCTCAGCGCTCTTCTTTGCCGGGGCGGAGCATGAGTTCGCGGATGGCCTCGCGGGGGTCTTTGCCTTCGTTGAGGATGAGCTCCATCTGCTCGGTGATGGGCATTTCGACGCCGTGCTTGCGGGCGAGGCCGAGAGCAGCATGCGTGGTATGCACGCCTTCAGCCACTTTGCCGCCGAGCGAGGCGAGAATTTCAGGCAGTTTGCGGCCCTGTCCGAGCTGCTCTCCGACTGTACGGTTGCGGCTGAGCGAGCCGGTGCAGGTGAGAACAAGATCGCCAATGCCGGAGAGACCGCCGAGGGTTTCGCGGCGGCCGCCGCAAGCCACAGAGAGCCGTGTGATCTCGGCAATTCCGCGAGTGATGAGTGCGGCGGTTGAATTGTGGCCGAGGCCCACGCCTACGGCAATGCCGGCGGCGATGGCGATGACGTTTTTGAGCGCGCCGCCCAGCTCGACGCCAATGACGTCAGTCGACGTGTAGAGGCGAAGCGTTTCCGACGAGAATTCCTGCTGGATGAGGGTGGCGACCTCCGGATCGCTGAAGGCAACCGTGAGAGCGGTGGGCTGGCCGTGCGCCACTTCCTGCGCAAAACTGGGGCCGGAGAGCGCGCCGATCGGCAGCAGCAGCCCGACCGGCTCAAGGTTTTCAGAGAGAACCATGGTCATGCGGAACAAGGTGAGGTCTTCCAGGCCCTTTGTGGCGCTGACGACGAACTGGCCGCTGCGCATGTGCGAGCGGATGCGCATGAGCGTGGGGCGCAGAAACTCCGACGGAATGGTGGAGACGACAATGTTCGCAGCGGTGATGGCGTCGCGGTCGCCGGTGACTGTAACGCCGGCCGGAATGGGAAATCCGGGAAGGAACTGCGCGTTCTCACCGGCATCGAGAATCTGGCGGGCGAGCTCGGGCGCGTGAGCCCACAATGAAATTTCGTGGCCCCCGCGGCGGTGCAGGGAGAGAGCGATGGCGGTCCCCCAGGCGCCGGAACCTAAGATGGCGATGCGACTCATGCTGGCTTGCGTGCTCCAATGCGGGATTCAGTGCCTGCGATCAGGCGCCGGATATTCGGGTAGTGTTTGACGATGATGAGCAGGGAGACGAGAGCTCCGGCTACGAAGAAAAAAGGCGGCCGGGCCCCGGTGACGAGCAACCAGGCAAAGATTGGAAAGCTGAAGGCCCCCGCAATGGAGGAAACGGAAACGTAGCGGCTGATAGCCAGCATGATGGCGAAGACGCCAATGGCGGCCAAAGCGGCGATCGGCGAAACCACCAGGAAGACTCCAAAGCCAGTTGCCACGCCTTTGCCGCCGCGAAACCTGAGCCAGACGGGGAACATATGGCCCAGCACGGCGCAGAGCGCTGCGAATGCCTCCACGGAGCGCAGCGGAACAGAGGGTATCCAGAGAGACGCTAGCCAGCCGCCGAGCCAGACTGCACAGCAGCCTTTGAGGACGTCGAGGGCAAAAGTGGCAGCGCCCAGACCCTTGCCACCGGCGCGAAGCACGTTGGTTGCGCCAATGTTGCCGCTGCCCATGGAACGGATGTCCTGACGGCGGAAGATGCGAAAAAGCAGGTATCCCGTGGGGATAGACCCGAGCAGATAAGCGGCGATGGCGATGCCGGCAAGGGGCACAATCACCGAGTTTAGCAGGTAAGGGCACACCTTTAGGACGCGCAGCTGCGACCCCTGGGTTGCGTGTGAGCCAGGCATTCCAGTGACCTTGGAGTGAAGGCGGCCACGTCGGATGCTCGACTAATAAATGGCCTTGCGGGCACTGCGAACCTCGGCGGCGAGGACTTCAAGCATCTTGAGGGAAAGAGCCGGATCAGTGTGCATCAGGGCCGTCAAATCGGCGTTACTGACAAACGTGACCTTGGCCCCGGCCCGGGCAGTCGCGCTGAGAGTGTAGGGCTGATTACTGATGGAGCCCGGGAGCCCGAGAATGGAGCCGGGCTTGGCCTGCACTGCAAACAGCGAGTGGCCATCGTGCGACGCCATGCTGAGCGTGACCGTGCCGTCATGGAGGATAAAAACGCCAACGGAGGGCTCGTCCTGCCGGAAAAGCACTCCGTCAGACTTGCAGGGAACTGGGGTGGAGCGCCGGCTAAGCGCTTGAAGCAACGCGGGATCGGCAACGAACGCGTCGGGGTCGAGCTGCACGTGCGACATATCCGCGAGAGAAGGCTTCTTCATACTTGCGCTCCGCAGGAGGAGTGATCGAAGTCATCATTTCATCAACTGGGCCCAGGAGTTGTGATCGGTATCACTATCTCTAGGTTAACAAAGCGGCGAACCATGTGGACTGACCTGGCCGGAGTCATGCGGAAGCCGAGCCAGCGGGTGGCCGGCGGGCCCGGCTGGCTTCGCTAGACTGGAACAGGGAATCGACACGATGGCTGGCATCTGGAGCAAGATCGGCACCACGCTGGAGATGATCAAGTGGGAGCACTCGATCTTCGCATTGCCTTTTGCCGTCACGGCTATGCTGCTGGCGGCGGGCGGCTGGCCGGGCTGGCGGACGCTGGCCTGGATCGTGGTGGCCATGGTGGCGGCGCGTTCGGCGGCCATGGCGTTTAACCGCTGGGCCGACGCCGAGCTTGACGCCGAGAATCCGCGCACTCAAAAGCGCGCAATCCCGGCGGGTCTGCTTTCAAAGCAGTTCGTGCTGGGGTTTGTTGTCGTGTCGGTGGGGGTATTTCTGTTGGCCGCGGCGGAGCTGAACCGGCTGGCGCTGGAGCTGGCGCCTGTCGCGCTTGTGGTGCTGCTCGGCTACAGCTATCTGAAGCGCGTGACGCGGTGGTCGCATTTCGGATTGGGGCTGGCGCTTGGCTTGGCGCCTGCCGCGGCATGGATCGCGGTTCGCGGCAGCCTGGATCCGCGCATCCTGGTACTGGCGGCCGCGGTGACGTTGTGGGCAGGCGGGTTTGACGTGCTGTATTCCTGCCAGGACTACGAACATGATCGCGTCGCAGGTTTGCACAGCCTGCCGCAGGCGAGTGGCGTGGCGGCGGCATTCTGGGTGGCGCGGGCGATGCACATTGCGATGCTTGGACTGCTGGTGTGGTTCGGGTTTCTGTTTGGCTTTGGACTGGCAGGCTGGATGGGGATTTGCGCGGTGGGTTTGCTGCTGGCCTACGAGCACTCCATCGTGTCGCCCCGCGACCTGCGCCGGTTGAATGCCGCGTTCTTCACCATGAACGGCGTGATTGCGATGGTGTTCTTGGGATTTGTGACGGCGGATTTGTGGATGAAGCGCTGACGCAGCTGCGCCACGTTTCAGCAAGGCAGTCGGCGGGAATGTCGGAAGGGGGAAGACTTTGCGCCCATGCGCTTCGTCTTTTCTGATGGAGGCCTGCGATTGATCGCTAGGATGGCAACCATGAAAGCACGTCCGGTTCTTGTTGCGAGTCTTGCTTTGTTTGTCGCGTCCGCTGGAGGCCCGGCAGTGTTCGCCCAGTCCGCGCCGGCCGCCAAGCCCGCTCCATCCGTCGTTGTCACAGTCCCGTTTGTTGGTTGTGCGTCGGACGGGCAGGCCGGGCCGCAGGCAGCGCCAACCGGGCAAAGTCTCGCGGTTGCGATTCCGGCGGCAATGGCGCGGCGGCTTGCCTATTACCAATCGGAATACGGTCCTGGCGCTCTTGCGCCGCGTGGCTGGCATTGCTTTGCCGTTTACGGTTCCAACGGCAGCAGTTTGTTTGTGAGCCCGGATGCGATTGATTCGACGACGGTGATGTCGATGGATTGGAAGGGATTCGCGGGGAATGCGGTTCAAATTTCCGACATGAGCGGCGGGACGTCGGGACGGTTTGAAGTGGCAAAGGTGATTGCGCGCGTGTTTCCGGCCTACAAAACATTCGCGCAGAATGTGATTGCTGAAGGAATAGAACCGGCGAGCGACTTTCCCTTCGGCCCATACCCGAGCGACAAATTGACCTATCGCGGCAAGAATATTGTCGAGTTCGTGACTCCTGCCAACACACAGGGGCTGGGAACGGATTCGCGCCTGCAAGCGAACGCAAGCCCGATCAGCGGTGTGGCGATCATCGCAGGAACGGATACCGATCTTGTGCAATTGTCAGCGCGGGTCCCGGCGAACGACAGCGACCTGATTCCGGCGATGGTTGGTCAGGCGGAAAAGGAAGCGGCGGTGGATACGGCGCAGTGAAGCGCCGACGCGCAGGTTTGGCAGCCAACCGCGTATGGTATGGTGCGAAATGGATGCGCGGATGAGACTTCATCCCTCGCTACCCGCGGCTGGGAGCAAAAGACATCAGCATGAAGATCGCAATTCAGGGAGAGCCGGGCTCGTTCAGCCATGAAGCCGCGCTGAAGCTCGTGCCGGATGCGGAGATTCTGCCCTGCGCGCTTTCGGCGGAAGTGTTTGCATCGCTCGACTCGGGCGCCGCTGACGCTGCCGCGATTCCCATTGAGAACAGCCTGGCGGGCTCGGTGCTCGAACATTTCGACCTGCTGCTTCATCACGATGTGAAGGTGGTGCGGGAGACGCAGATTCGCATTCGGCACAATCTGATCGCCGTCGCCGGCGCGAAGATCGGCGACATCGAACGCGTGTATTCGCATGCCGTGGCGCTCGGGCAATGCCGGCGTTTTCTGGCCGAACATCCCGCGATGAAAGCCGTTGCTTTTTACGACACCGCGGGCAGCGTGAAGCAATTGGTGAGTACGCGCGACACGAAAGCGGCGGCCATCGCGAGCGAGCGGGCGGCTGCTCATTATGGAGCGGAGATTCTTGCCCGCGGCATTGAGGACGATCAAGAGAACTACACGCGATTTTTTCTGGTGCGGCGCAGCGGAGAAGCGGAGAGCGATCCTGCGGCAAACAAAATGAGCGTGGCCTTTACACTCGAGCACAAGCCCGGCTCGCTGGTTGCGGCGCTGCGCGCCTTGAGCGAGATGGGTACTAACCTGACCGCGATTGAGTCGCGTCCGGTGAAGGGAAAGCCGTGGGAGTACATCTTTTACGTGGACTGCAAGATCGGCTCGAGCGAAGAGGGAACGCGCGCACTTGGGGCGCTCAGCGCACACTGCGGCATGGTGAAGGAACTGGGGCGGTACCGCGAGGCGCCTGGCGTTGAGAATACCGAGGCGGGTTAGGCGTTGTGAAAGCACAAAAGCAAAAAGGGGATCGGCCGAAGCCGGTCCCCTTTGCTTTAAGGCTCGCTGAGCACTGCGTCAGAAGTGATAGGCAACGCCAATCAGCGGCTCTGACATGTTCCACCACTCGTTGGTGGTGAAGTTGTAGGTGCTGGTTCCAACGCCGAAGGTGGGCACCTTGGTTACAAGGCCGCGATATTCCACGCGGATGTCAAAGCTGGGGCTGACTTCGTAGGCAAATCCAGCGCCGTACATGGCGCCGACCGAGGTCTGCTGGTGTGCGTCGAGAGTCTTGGTTCCCGAGTTCAGGATGGGCAGGAAGATGATCGCCGACGGACCGGCCTCGACAAACGGGTTCCAGTTTTTGAAGACGAACGAGCGGACGTAGGCACCCGAGATCTCCTGGGTACGGGTCAGGATGCCAATGCCGCTCGGAAACTGCGGACCGTAGTAGGTGATTTTGTTCTGGTACGTGATGCCGTAGTTCATTTCAAGCGCGCTCGTGGGCGTCAGCATGAAACGGTAGCTGGCCAATCCGCCGTATGCGGTGGTGGAGTGGACTTGAATGTCGGTGGATGAAGCCTTGTACGGCTCGATCAGCGCCGATCCGCTCAAGCTGATGTCCTGGCGGCTTTCCTGGGCGCGCGCTGCGGCCACGCAGACGGCCAGCAGACAGACAAAAAAGGCAATCTTCTTCATTCGATCCTGTTCCTCTTGAACTGCACAAAGATGCGGAAAGCGAAACACATACGGTTTTCCGCACACTGATCCGGTGCACCGGAAGCCCCGTGCCCCGCTCTCAGCATTGTAAATGGCCGGAGCGGGTCAAATAGGCTGGCGCACATGAAAGCTTACCCGGCTTTAGACGCATGGCGGCGAAAGAGGGCGTTATCCAGCACGCTCCACATGGTAATAAAATGGCGGTCCCTTCTCTTCGGCCATGGTTCTGAGCGTCTGTAGAAAGGCTTTCGCGGCATAAGAAAGCGTGGACTGGCGGCGGTGAACAAGGCGCAGCACGCGGCGCACGTCGAGCTCGTCGACCTTTACACCAACCAGGTCGCCGGTTTCAAGTTCGCGAGCCACCGTGAGGTGGGGAACCAGGGCTACGCCGTTGCCCATGGCGACAAAACGCTTGATGGCCTCGATGGTGGGCAGCTCGATGCCCATCTTGAGCGGTGTGCGATGGCGCTGAAAGGCTTCAATGACCTTGCGGCGCAGCGGCGAAGCCACGTTATGGGCGATGAAGTTTTCGTTACCCAGGTCGCGGATGGAGACGCGGCCGGCGCGCGCCAGCGGATGTTGCGGGCTGACGATGAAGGCCAGGCTGTCACCATAGACGGCGATGCTGCGGACCTGGGCTGGATCGGGCTTGAAAGAGATAACTCCGAGTTCGAAAGTGCGCAGGTTCAGCTCCTCGGGAATGCGCGAGGCCAGCATGCGCTGCACAGTCACGCCGATTTGCGGAAACTCGCGGCGGAATGCATCGACCGCCGGCAGCAGGACCATGCAGGTGTACTCATTGGCGCCGAGTTGCAGGTGGCCGCGCTCGACGCTCTTCAATTCGCCGAGAGCGCTCGATGCCTCACGGCGCAGAGCCAGCAGGCGCAGCGCATAGTCCCGCAGCAGAGCTCCGGCGGCTGTGAGCGAGCCGTCGCGGGCGGCGCGGTCAAAGAGCGTTTCGCCGACCGAGCCCTCCAGCTTGCGGATGACCTGGCTGACCGCGGGTTGGGTGCGATGCAGCCGCTGTGCCGCGCGGGAAAAGCTGCGCTCTTCGGCGACGGCGAGGAAGGTTTCAAGCTGGCTGAGTTCCATTTTGCACTCCTCCGGAGCGCGCCTTTAGCTCTTAGCCGTCAGCTTTTAGCGCACATTGCGGCAACGAACTCACGCGCCTGGCGAAGGACTCCGACTAGTAAACGCTCGCAGGGTTCCGGACGCGCCGTCGCGGTTACGCTAAACGCTAATGGATCAAGGCCAAGAGCCTGCTCCATAAATGATTCTAATACAGACTCAAACAAATATAACTTTGCCTTATAGAGGTCTATAAGCGACAATAAAGGAGTTAGACGAGGCCGGTCTTCCCCGGCAGGCACAATCATGAGCACAGATCGGGTAGTTTTTTTTGACACCACCCTGCGCGACGGCGAGCAGTCGCCCGGTTGCAGCATGACCACGCAGGAAAAGCTGACCATGGCCCACGCCCTTGAGGATCTGGGAGTGGACATCATCGAAGCCGGCTTTGCCATGGCTTCGGAGGGCGATTTTGCGGCGATCGCGACGATTACGCAGGCAATTCGCAAGCCGCGTATCGCGTCATTGGCCCGGGCAAAGACGGAAGACATCGAGATGGCTGCGCGGGCGTTGCAGTTCGCTGACCGTGCGCGCATTCATGTGTTTCTGGCGTCGAGCGATCTGCATCTCGAATACAAATTGAAAATGAGCCGGGCCGAGGCGCTCGATCAATGCGGCGAATCGGTGCGCCTGGCTCGGTCGCTTTGCGATGATGTGGAGTTTTCGCCCGAGGATGCGACGCGTTCGGATCGCGATTTCCTGGTCGAGATGGTGCGCATTGCCGTGGAAGCGGGTGCGACAACCATCAACATGCCCGACACCGTGGGCTACGTGATTCCCGAAGAGTACGGCCAAATGTTTTGCGAGGTGCGCGAGCGCGTTCCAGCAGTTGATGAGAAGGGCGTGATTCTTTCCGCGCATTGCCATGACGACTTGGGACTGGCGGTTGCGAATTCACTGGCGGCGGTGCAGGCCGGCGCTCGCCAGGTGGAGTGCACCATCAACGGCATCGGCGAGCGGGCAGGCAACGCGGCGCTCGAGGAAATTGCGGCGGCGCTTTACGTGCGCGGCGATCGCTTTGGTGTGTCGACAGGAATCAAGCTCGATCAGCTTTATCCTACGAGCGAGGTGCTGGGGCAACTTATCACATTCAAGCCATCGCCGAACAAGGCGATTGTCGGCACGAATGCATTCGCGCACGAGTCGGGCATTCATCAGCATGGGATGCTGGCAAATCCGCTCTGCTACGAGATCATGACTCCGCAGCTGGTAGGCGTGGCTCGGACGCATCTGGTGCTGGGCAAGCACTCCGGCCGCGCGGCGCTGCGGCACAGGCTGGAGCAGCTCGGATTCACGGTCAGCCGCGAAGAGCTGCAGCACGTCTATTACCGGTTTGTGGCGCTGGCCGACCGCAAAAAGAATATCTACGATCAGGACCTGATTGGATTGCTTCCGGACAACATTCGCGAGCGGCGCACGGAGCCGGTCTCGGAATTGGATTGAAGAAAACAGGGAACAAGGGACCAAGGGAACAAGGGATCGAAAATCCTGCCGCCCACTCTTTCCAATAACTGATAACTGACAACTGAGATCTGGGAACTGAGAACTGAACAATGAAGCTGAAGATTCTAGTAACTGCCGGCGACGGCATAGGCCCCGAAGTGACCAACGAAGCGGTTGCCGTGTTGAAGGAGACAGCGGCGCTGGGCGGGCACGAATTCACGTTTGCCGAGAAGCGCATCGGGGGCGTGGCCATTGTGCAGGATGGAACGCCGCTGCCTGCGGACACGCTGGATGCCGCACTCGCTTCTGACGCGGTGTTGCTGGGCGCGGTCGGCGGGAACGAGTTCAACTCGCTGCCTCCGGACAAGCGGCCTGAAGGCGGGTTGCTGCAGATTCGCGCGGCGCTGGGCGGATTTGCAAACCTGCGTCCGTGTTTTTCGTTCAAAGAACTCACGGTGAACAGCCCGCTGCGGCCAGAGGTGATCGAAGGCACCGACATTCTTTTTGTGCGCGAACTGCTGGGCGGAGCGTATTTCGGCAAGCCGCGCGAGTGGAATAAGGAAAAGGGCGTCGGCTACAACACCATGATTTACACCCGGGACGAGGTCATCCGCGTGGCGAAGATCGCCTTTGAACTGGCGGCCAAACGGCGCAAGAAATTGACCAGCGTTGACAAGGCGAACGTGCTTGAGGTTTCGCAACTGTGGCGCGCGACGGTGAACGAGGTCGGCAAAGATTATTCGGGCGTGATGTTGGAGCATCAATATGTGGACGCGATGGCGATGCACATTATGAATCGCCCACGCGACTTCGATGTGGTGCTGACGGAGAATTTGTTTGGCGACATCCTGAGCGACGAGGCCGGTGTGATTACCGGATCGCTCGGCATGCTGCCCTCGGCCACCATCGGCGGCAAGGTCAACCTCTATGAACCTGTCCACGGATCGGCGCCGGACATCGCGGGCAAGGGATTGGCGAATCCGCTGGGAGCGATTCTGACCGGAGCGCTGATTCTGCGCCACTCGGGCGGGCTTGAGGCGGAGGCTGCGGCAGTGGAGTCGGCGGTGCGCAAGGTGCTCGAGCAGGGCTTCCGCACTCCGGATTTGGCGCGCGGCAATACGCAGGGAGTGAAAGTGCTCTCGACGAAAGAGATGGGAGCGAAGGTGAGGGAGACGGTGAAGGAGCAGCTCTCGAGCGAGGTGAAGGTATGAGAGTAATCATTAGGTTTTCGCTAGACGGTGATGATGGGACGCTCACGAGTGCCCTAGCCAGCGTCCTTAAACGGAACGGTTTCCCAAAGAAATCGCGAACTGGAAGCTACGAGGGATCGGACCGAAACGTGGGTATCGACTCGTTGAGGACCGGGCTTGATGAGTTTTGGGAAAGGATTCAGGGGCAAAAAAGAGCAAAACTCGATCACTTCTGGATGTACGTAGACAAGCGGACGACAGCAAGGCCGAGAAAGAAATCAAGTAAACAGAAGACGGCGTAGGAATTGAGGAGCAGCGTTGAGCAACGCACTGAAAACATTATTTGAAAAAGTTTGGGAGCAGCACGTAGTCGTTGAGCCGAAAGGCGAGCCAACGTTGCTCTATATCGATCTGCATTTGGTGCACGAGGTCACTTCGCCGCAGGCGTTCGAGGGGCTGCGGCTGGCGGGGCGCAAGGTTCGCCGGCCCGACCGTACCATCGCAACGGTGGACCACAACGTGCCGACGACCATCGAGGGCCGGCTAAATATCGTTGACCAGATTTCAGCCAAGCAGATTGCCACGCTGCGCAAGAACTGCGCGGACTTCGGCGTCGAGCTTTACGACGTGAACTCGCGCGAGCAGGGAATTGTGCACGTGATCGGGCCGGAGCTAGGCCTGACCAAGCCGGGCATGACGATCGTCTGCGGCGATTCACACACGTCGACACATGGCGCATTCGGAGCGCTCGCATTCGGC
>Ga0335085_10005262_pt1 | contig 20944 bp, 16 predicted proteins | sample Lox_Sample_45_FD_206712 | JGI IMG/M metagenome (GOLD analysis project Ga0335085, IMG submission 206712) | Soil microbial communities from Loxahatchee National Wildlife Refuge, Florida, United States - Lox_Sample_4.5 | ecosystem: Environmental > Terrestrial > Soil > Wetlands | place: USA...
TGATGAGCGGGGCCACAGGCAGCGAGGGAGTAGTTTGACCGAGCGGCGCAGAGCGCTGGTGACCGGCGCCGCTCGCGGGATCGGCGCTGCGATCGTCAAGCGCCTGCGGGAGGACGGGTTCGAGGTGCTGACGCTCGACCTGGCCGAGGGCTGCGACCTGAAGCTCGACGTCGCCCGCGACGAGTTCCCGGACCTCGGGGACGTCGACGTGTGCGTCGCCAACGCCGGGCTGACGACGACGATCGCCCCCTCCCACAAGATGAGCTCCGAGCAGTGGCAGCAGGACATCGACGTCAACCTGACGGGCTGCTTTCGCACGGTCCAGGCCTGCCTGTCCGGGATGCGCGAGCGCCGCTACGGGCGCATCGTGGTGATCTCCAGCGCCGCCGCCGTGGGAGGCCTTCCGGGGCAGGTGGCCTACGCCGCCTCGAAGGCCGGCCAGCTCGGGCTGGTGAGGACGATCGCGGGCGAGAACGCCGCCTACGGGATCACCGCCAACGCGATCCTCCCCGGCCTGGTGGCAACCGAGCAGGTCCTCGCGATGCCCGAGGAGGTGCGCGAGCGGGTGCTCGGGGCGCTTCCGAGCGGACGCCCCGTGGAGCCGTCGGAGATCGCGGCCGCGGTCGCCTTCCTGGCGGGCGAGGAGGCGGCCCAGATCACCGGCCAGTCGCTTCTGATCGACGGCGGGGCCTCCCTCACCCAGCTGTCGCTCGGCTCCTCGAAGCGCTAGATCACCCAAGAATGCGGGGGAAAGCCCGGGAGATCGGGGCCGTGCGGTTGTCGCTTTGACAATCCTCATAAAGCTGATAGTCTTTATCCCGAGTGATGAACAGCGTCCTCGCACAGCCCTCCGGCTCAACGCCCCCTCGAGTCGGACGTGTGCCCTCGGGCACGATGAGCGTGGCCGCCCCAATCGCTCCCAACGATCCATCCCATCCCTCCTCCCGGCGGCGGCGCAGCGGCCGTCACCGGGATCTCCCTCGGAACTGGCGGGCCAGGTACGACCTGGCCCGCCAGGCCTCCTTCGTCCGCTCTCTGGGCGACGCATGACGCTCCTCGCGCTCGGCGCCCTGTGGCTCCTCGTCGTGCTGGTGGTGCTGTCGCTGTGCGTGGCCGCCGCCGGGCGTCGCGGGCCCAGCGGCGTGCGCTAACCGCTCCGCGGCGGCGCAGCGCACACCAGCCGCTTCGCGAAGGCGTGGCCCCCTTCCTGCGGCCGCTTCCGGCCTGTCAGCCGCCCCTACAACCCGATCAGGCCCGTCACGGGGCTGGTCGCCGAGCTCGACCCGGCCACGTTTTTGGCCGTCGTCACCACGTCGAGGGTCAGCCCCACCTCGAGGCCCACGAGTTTGAAGGTCGAGCCGGTGCCTTCGGCGATGTTCGCGCAGGCTTTCCCGACCGCGTTGCACAGCTGCCACTGGTAGGCGTAGGTGATCGGTTCGCTGCCCGACCAGGTGCCCGGGTGCGCGGTCAGCAACTGTCCGCTCAGGAGGCTGCCGGTGATCGAGGGCAGGGCCGAGTTTTTCGGCACGATGCCGGCGATGATCCCGCTCGCGGCGCTGCTGGCCAAGTGCGAGCCCGCCACGTTGGAAGCCGTCACCACGACCTTGACCGTGTCTCCGATCAGGGCCGAGACGAGGCTCAGCGTGGAGCCGGTGGCTTTCGAGATTTCTTCACACCCTTCGCCGGCTCCGTTGCACTTGAACCACTGGTAGGCGTAGCTGATCGGTTCAGTGCCCGACCAGGAACCCGTGGTGGCGCTCAGAGCCTGACCTTCCACCAGGCTCCCCACGATCGACGGAGCTTCGCTGAAGGACGGCGCGATGCCGCTCACCAGCCCGCTCGCCGAGCTCGTCGCGGAGCTCGACCCGGCGGGGTTCGTGGCCGTCACGGCCACCTTCACGGTGTCCCCGATCAGGCTTGAGACCAGCGCCAACGTGGAGCCGGTGGCTTTCGAGATTTCTTCGCACCCTTCACCGGCGGCGTTGCACTTGAACCACTGGTAGGCGTAGCTGATCGGTTCGCTGCCCGACCAGGAACCCGGGGTGGCGCTCAGGACCTGTCCTTCGATCAGGCTGCCGACGATCGACGGAGCTTCGCTGTAGGACGGCAGGATGCCGTTGATGAGGCCGCTCGCGGCACTCGTTTCCGAGCTCGAGCCCGCCACGTTGGAGGCCGTCACCACGACCTTCACGGTGTCGCCGATCAGCCCGGAGACCAGTTCGAGCGTCGAGCCGGTGGCTTTCGAGATTTCTTTGCACGCTTCACCGGCGGCGTTGCACTTGAGCCACTGGTAGGCGTATGAGATCGGTTCACTGCCCGACCACGAACCCGGTTCGGCGCTCAGCAGCTGGCCGTCCAGCAGCGTCCCCACGATCGAGGGCACGCCGGTGTTCGACGGCAGCAGGCCTGCCACCACGGTGGTCGGGTCGCTCGTCACGGAGGTCGAGCCGGCCCCGTTGGTGGCGGTGACGACGACCTCCACCGTGTCGCCGATCAGGCCCGATAGGAGTTTCAGCGTCGGCCCTGTGGCTTTCGAGATTTCCGAGCATTCTTCGCCGGCCGCGTTGCACTCCAGCCACTGATACGCGAACGAGATCGGTTCGGTGCCCGACCACGAGCCCGGTTCGGCGCTCAGCAGCTGGCCGTCGAGGAGCGAGCCCAGGATCGAGGGCAGTTCGAGGTTGACCGGCAGCAGCGCCCCGATCACGGCGGTTTCCGCTGAGCTCGCCGAGGCCGAGCCGACCCCGTTGGAGGCCAGCACGTTGACGACCATCGAGCTGGCCACGTCGAGCGCTTCCAGGGTGTAGGTGGCGGCGGTGGCGCCCGCGATCACTTCGCAGACGGCGGTCAGGGTGCTACAGCGTTCCCACTGGTAGTGGTAGGTGATCGGCGCGGAGCCGGCCCACTGTCCGGGGTCGGCTTTGAGCGTCGCGCCTTCCTTGAGGGTTCCTTCGATCGTGGGCGCTTGAACGTTCAGCGGCGAGCCGGGAAGGATCTTCTTGGTCTGGTGGGAGGTCACCGACGCGCTGCCGCCGGGCGTGGTGGCCGTCACGATCGCCTTCAGGCGCTTGCCCACCAGGGTGCTGGCGGTCCGGTAGCTGGATTCGTCCGCGCCGGGGATCAGGCTGCACGGGCCGTGTTTCGGTTCGCAGACCTCCCACTGGTAGGAGAAGGTCGGTGTGGTGGCGGACTTCCACTTGCCTTCGGCGACGCTCAGCAGGCGGCCGTCTTCGATCGAGCCCGTGATCTTCGGCGCAGCTCTGTGTTTGGGGGGGAGTTCCGCGCGGGCCGCCGGCGGGGCCGCCAGAGCGCACGCCGCGGCGAGCCCGAGGGCGGCAGCCGCGAGCGCCCGCAGGCGCGACCCGATTGCGATCCCAAGTCCCCGGCCCGTTGGCTGCATCTCTCCCCCGCCCCCCGTTCCTGTTGTCGATTGCGGCTGGACCTCCGAGCGTCTGCTACCCCGAACGGGACAGTCGTAAACCTCGAAAATTCGAGCCCGTTTTTGCGTCCAGATCGGCCCGCCCGAACCGCATCGATGCCGCGGTGCGTGGGTTACCGGGCTAGGTGTCCGCCCACAGGCCGCGACCGCGCGGCCGCCACAGCGATCAGGGATCGCGGAACAGGAGGAGCACTGAAATGACCGTGAAAAGGCTGGCCGTGGCGCTCACGGCCCTCGTAACGCTCGTGGGGCTCTCGATCCCGGCCCTGGCCGGCGCGCGCGGGGGTTCCGGCCGGCACCTGTCCGAAAGGAAGCTCGAAAAACGCAGCCGGCGCGGCACCTCCACGGTGGGCTGCAAACTGAACCTGATCGCCGAGCCACGTACTGTCACCAGCGGCGAAGCGCCCCAGCTGTTCGGCAGGCTCCACTGCCCCGCCTCCGCGGCGGAGGCCGCCCAGACGGTCACGCTCTACGGCCGCTCCGCGGGCCAGGTCAACAAGGCCATCGGGACCACCACGACCGACGCCGGCGGCTACTACACGCTGGTGCCCCCCGCGCCCGAAACCGACACCCTCTACTCCGCCGCCGCGGCCGGCGCCACGAGCCCCACCAAGCTCGTCAAGGTCTCGCCCGCCGTGACGATCCACGGCCCCGACGAAAGCAAGGCGCTGCTGACCGGTGTGCGCAGCGTGGCGACCTTCAGCGGCACCGTCAGCCCCGTCGACGGGGGCGCCGAAGTGGTACTCCAGCGCGAGCAGGCGGTGGCCAACGAAGAATGGCACCGGATCCAGCGCGGCGTCGTCGGGCCCCACGGCGAATACACCTTCGTGCACAAGTTCGTGATTCCGGGGGACGCCAACATCCGGGTCGTGGTGCGCCCGCACCGGCGCTTCTCCGCCTTCGGCGCCTCGACGCCCCTGTCATACGTGATCAGCCAGCGCCAGAACCCGCTGCTGACCCTGCTGGCGACGGGCTCCGGGGCCTCCAACGACCCGATCCTGTTCGCCCAGACGGTCACCCTCCACGGGGTTCTCGCGGGTGGCGGCGGCCAGACCATGACGCTGCTGGCGCGCCCCAAGAAAGGCCAGTTCACCGCCGTGGCCACGACCGCCGCCGACTCGGCCGGCCAGTACAGCTTCGCCCAGGCCCCCCAGCAGAACACGGCCTACAAGGTGCTCGGCGGAGGCCGCCACTCGGCGGTGCTGTTCGAGGGCGTCAAATACTCGCTCACCGCCGGGGTCTCGGCGGGAACCGTGCAGGCCGGCCAGGCGTTGACGTTCTCCGGCACGGTCACGCCCTTCCGCGAAGGGCATGTCGTCTACCTCGAGCGCCAGAACGCCAACGGTGGCGGCTTTCACGTCGTCGATCTGGGCACCCTGACGCCCGGCCCCGGCATCAGCGGGAGCTACTCGATCACGCACGTGTTCTTCGGCATGGGCAAGCAGGTGCTGCGAATCAAGGTGCCCGGAGACCCGGTCAACGAGGGCATCGCCAGCGCCCCGTTCACGATCGAAGTGACGCCCTCCCCGGCCGCCGCCCTGCGGGTGTTCCCGCCGGAACGGCTGCCGGGCGAAGGTCACTAGGGCCGGTAGGCCAGGCCAGGCTTCAGGGTCAAGCCCAAGCTAGGCGGCGACCGCCCGCGACTGCAGGTGGGCGCCGACCTTGCGCTTGACCCGCTGCAGGGCGTTGTCGACGGTCTTGGTGTCGCAGGAGAGGCGCTCGCCCGCCTGCTCGTAGGAGTAGCCGTCGAGATACAGCGACAGCACCCGGCTCTCGAGCTCTGACAGGGCCGAGGAGAGGCAGCCCACCAACGAGCGCAGCTCCTCGGAGGAGATCACCTGGTTGACGGGGTCGTGGACGGTCGGCCCCGGCAGCATCTGATCGAGCGTGGGGACCTCCTCGCCGGCGCCGGCGGGGGTGGAGGAGAAGGACACGTACTGGTTCAGGGGGCTGTGCTTGTTGCGGGTGGCGGTCTTCACGGCCGTGATGATCTGGCGCGTGATGCACAGCTCGGCGAAGTTGCGGAAGCTCGACTCGCGGTCGCTGCGGAAGTCGCGGATGGCCTTGTAGAGGCCCACCAGCCCCTCCTGGATGAGGTCCTCGGAGTCGCCTCCGGCGAGGAAGTAGGAGGAGGCCTTCAGCCGCACGAAGCCGTAATAGCGGCGGACCAGACGGTCGTAGGCGTTCCTGTCCCCCTGCTTGGCCAAGGCGATGAGAAATTCATCCTCAACCTTGGGTTCAGGGTTGTGCGTCTGGGAGATCCTGGCCACGAGCAATTCCTTTCTCCGGCCCGTGTTTACGGGCTGGATCGCTCAGTGGCGCACTCCTCCCCTGGCGCCAGAATATGTTGAATTCCTAAAGCTGTCTAAACCTTAGGTTCAGCCTTACTTAAGCGTACATTTGCAGACTTATGTAGCGTTGTCAAGGCCTGCGGAGCGGCTCTGCAAGATCTCGTACAGCAGCGCGGCGGCCGCGGCGGCGACGCCGAGGGAGTCGACCCGTCCAAGCTGGGGCAGCGCGATCAGCTCGTCGCAGGCGCCGGCGACCCTCGGCCTCAGCCCCTTGCCCTCGCTGCCGAGCACCAGCACCACGCCCGCCCCGGAGTAGTCGGGCCGGTCATACGGGACCGCCCGGCGATCCGGCGCCGCCGCCGGCGTGCTCGCCCCGTAGCACCAGTAGCCGGCCTTGCGGGCATCGGCGAGCGCGTCGGCCACGTTCCTGACGCGGGCCACGGGTAGGTGCTCCACCGCGCCCGCCGAGGCCTTGCAGACGGCCGGGGTGACCTCCGCGGCCCGCCGCTGCGGAATCAGCACCCCGTCGGCGCCGGCGCACTCGGCGGTGCGGCAGATCGAGCCGAGGTTCTGGGGGTCCTGGACCTGGTCGAGCGCCACCAGCACCCCCCCACCGCCGGCCAGCAGGCGCTCGGCGGCGACGTACGGGTACGGGCCCGCCTCCGCGCATACGCCCTGATGGGCCCCGGAGCCGCAGCGGCGCTCGATCTCCTCCGTGGAGACGATCCGGGGGGTGCGCTCGCGCAGCCACGGCTCGCGGGCGGTCGCGGAGGTGGCCCATATCTCGCCCACGCTCGCGGCCCGGCGACCGCGGAGCGCCTCGCGCACGGGGTTGCGCCCGTACACGATCACGCCCTGATCAGCTCCGGCCCCTCGGGCCCGTCACGCACCTCCCATCCCCGCTCGCGGAGCTGCTCGCGGATGCGGTCGGCGGCCTCGAAGTCGCGCTCGGACCGCGCCAGCTCGCGCTCCTGCATGAGCGCGCTGGCCTCGGGGTCCGTGCCGGTCTCGGCGGCGCTCTCCAGCGGGGTCAGCTCGCCCAGCCCGAGAACCCCGAGCATCTCCCGCAGGTCGGCGTCGCCGATTCCCTCCGCGCGGCGGTTGGCCTCCCGGATCCAGCCCTCCATCGCGGCCAGCGCAGCGGGGGTGTTGAAGTCGTTGCGCAGGGCGGCGAAGAAGTCGCGCTTGTGCTGGGCCATGTCCTCGGGGCTGGGCGCGCCGGGAGCCAGCCTGCGCAGCGCCTCGCGGACCCGCCGCACGCGCCGGCCGGCGTCCTGCAGCTGGGCGTCGGAGAAGGCGAGCGGCTGGCGGTAGTGGCCGGAGATCAGGTACATCACCACCGCGGGGGCGTCGTGGTGGGCCAGCACCTCGTGCAGGGGGGCGATGTTGCCCGCCGACTTGGCCATCTTCTCGCCCGTCATCTGCACCATCCCGTTGTGCATCCACAGCCTGGCCAGCTCCCGCCCCCGCGCGGCGCGCGTCTGGGAGGCCTCGTTCTCGTGGTGGGGGAAGAGCAGGTCCGAGCCGCCGCCGTGGATCTCGAAGCCCTCTCCGAGCAGCTGCTCGGCCATCGCCGAGCACTCGATGTGCCAGCCCGGACGGCCGTCCCCCCAGGGTGAGTCCCACCAGGTGTCCTCGCCGGGCTTGCGGGCCTTCCAGAGGGCGAAGTCGAGCGGGTCCTGCTTGCGCTCGGCCCCCTCCACCCCCTCGCCCTGGTCCATGTCCGCCAGGCGCCGGTGCGAGAGGCTGCCGTACTGCTCGTCGGAGCGCACGCGGAAGTAGACGTCGCCGTCGACGGCGTATGCGTGCCCGCCCTCGATCAGGATGCGGATGTAGTCGACGATCGCGTCCATCGTCTCGGAGGCCAACGGCTCCTCGTCGGGGCGGCCGAGGCCGAGGGCGTCGGTGTCGGCACGGTAGGCCGCGATCATGCGCTCGGCCAGGCGGGCGCTGGGTTCGCCGGCCGCCACGGCGGCGTCGTAGATCTTGTCGTTGACGTCGGTGATGTTCACCACCAGACGCACGTCATGGCCCTCGTGCACGAGGAAGCGCCGCAGCAGGCTGAAGACCACGAACGGACGAGCGTTGCCGATGTGGATGCGCCCGTACACCGTGGGCCCGCAGGCGTAGATCCCCAGCGTTCCCCGCCCTGGCTCTCGCAGCGCGCACAGCTCGCCGCTGCGGGTGTCGTGGATCACGATCTCGCTCATCGGCCGCGCGCCCTACCCGTGCCCCTGCCCTCGGCCGGCCGGGGCGATCGTGGCCACGGCCAGCGCGGCGGCGCCCTCGCGGGCGCCGATGAACCCCATCCCCTCCGAGGTGGTCGCCTTCACGTTCACGCGGGCGCTCTCCAGGCCGAGCGCCTCGGCCAGGCGCCCACGGATACGCTCGCGGTGGGGGGAGATCGCCGGGGCCTCGATGATCACCGTGCAGTCGACGTTCACCGGGCCCAGTTCGCGCTCGGACAGCAGCGCCACCACCGCCCGCAGCAATCCCAGCGAGTCCGCTCCCCGCCAGCGCTCGTCGGTGTCCGGGAAGTGCTGGCCGATGTCGCCCATGCCGGCCGCCCCCAGCAGAGCGTCGGTGACGGCGTGGGCCACCACGTCGGCGTCGGAGTGCCCCTCCAAGCCACGGTCGTGCTCGATCTGCACCCCGCCGAGCACGAGCGGCCGGCCCTCGACCAGGCGGTGGCAGTCATAGCCGATGCCGACCAGCGTCACGGGCCTACCCGGCGTGCTGCTGGGCGCCGATCGGTGCCATCGTGCGGACGCGGCCCTCGAAGCGGGCGAGCTCGCGCACGCCCAGGCGCTCGAGCAGCTCCAGCGCGCGCTCGTAGCCCGCGCCCACGTCCTCGGGCCGGTGGGCGTCGCTCGAGAGCGCCACCGGGATCCCGGCCTGCACGCACAGCTCCAGGAAGGCCGGCGCGGGGTACATCTCGCCGGCGGGCTTGCGCAGGCCGGCCGTGGAGAGCTCCACCGCCACGCCCGCGTCGGCGAACGCTTCCACCGCCGGCTCGTAGTAGCGGCGCAGGTCTCCCTCGGGGACGCGCCCGGGGTCGCCCCAGAACTTCACCAGGTCGGGGTGGGCGATGATGTCGTATAGACGGGTGCGGGCGCTGGCGGCGATCGTCTGGAAGTAGCGCTCCCACACCTCCCCGGGGGCCCGTGCGGCGATCTGGTCCCAGACGCTGAACTCGTCCATGTCGAGCGCCCCGTCGCCGAGGAAGTGCACCGAGCCGACGACGTAGTCGAAGACCCGGCCCTCCAGCAGCTCTGAGATCTGCTGCTCGCGGCCGGGGACGAAGTCGACCTCCAGGCCGAGGCGCAGGTCGGTCTGCTCACGCACCGCCGCGCAGTAGGCGTCGAGGTCGTCGTGGGCGAAGCTCTGCCACAGCGGATGGCGCCAGATCTCGAGCGCCTGGGCGAAGCGGTAGACGTGCTCGGAGACGCCCAGCTCGTCGATGCCCCGCTCCTCGGCGGCCTCGCGGTAGCGCTCGGCGTTGGCCGCGCAGTAGTACTCCTCGGCGGGGGCATCCGGGTCGTCCGGGCGCAGGTGCAGGTGCAGGTCGCTGAGCACGGGGTCGTGCGATTCAATCAGGATCGGCGGATCCGGCCGAACGCCCGGCCAGCACCACCTCGGCCAGGCGCAGGTCACGGGAGGTGGTGACCTTGAAGTTCTGCTCCCCGCACTCGACGACCGCCACGCTGCCCCCCAGGCGCTCGACCAGCCAGGCGTCGTCGGTCGCCCGGGCGAGCTCCTCGGGTCCGGCGGCGAGGGCCCGTTCGAGGGCCTCCCGGCGGAAGACCTGCGGCGTCTGGACCGCCCACAGGGCGCTGCGATCGAGCGTCTCGAGCACCCTCCCGTCGGCGCCCACCCGCTTGATCGTGTCGCTGGCCGGGGCGGCGGCGATGGCGCCGTCGAGCGTGGGATCGCCCTCCAGCGCCCCGAGCACCCGTTCGGCGAGCTCTGCCACCACCAACGGGCGGGCGGCGTCGTGGACCAGCACCGGGTCTCCCGGGCCGGCGGCCGCCAGCGCCAGGCGAACCGACTCCGAGCGGGCCGCCCCACCGGGCACGCCCGTGGTGCCCTCGGGGGGACTCGCCCCGGGGGGCAGCGACAGCACGATCTCGGTGATCGCCGGCACGGCGGCGAGCGCGTCGACGCTCCACTGCATCATCGGCCTGCCGTACAGCTGCACGAGGGCCTTCGGCAGGCTCGCCCCGAGCCGCTCGCCGCTGCCGGCAGCGACGATCAGGGCGACTGCCATCTTCGGTGGGGCGCTCGCGCACGCGGCAGAGCTGGAGCTGCCGCGTGCGTGAAAGCCTCGCTACTTCGCGCCGGCCATCGCCAGCTGCTGGCTGGCCGAGTCCGCGAGCAGTTCGTCGAGATAGTTCTCGGCCTCTTCCTCGTCCTTGTCGAGCGCGTACATCAGCTCGGACGCGAGGATCTTCTTGGTGCGCGTGAACATCTGCTTCTCGCCGGTCGAGAGGCCCTTCTCGCTCTCGCGCAGCGAGAGGTTGCGAACGACCTCGGCGAGCTCGTAGATGTCACCGGTCTTGATCTTGTCGCGGTTGTGCTTGAAGCGGCGGTTCCAGTTCTTGGGCATCTCCGAGACTTCGTCCCGCAGCACGTCGAGGACTTTCTTGACGGTCTCCTCGTCGATCACTCTCCTGAGCCCCGCCAGGGCGGCGTTCTCGGTGGGGACCCGCACGGTCATGTCGTTGTGGAGGATCTTGATGGTGAGGTACTCGCGCCGCTCACCGAGGATTTCCATGTCCTCCTTCTTCATCACCTTGCCCGCGCCGTGGTGCGGGTAGACGACGTGGTCTCCCAGCTCGAACTCGATGTACTCCACTTCACGCGTCTGAACGATCTCTTCAGTGAGTACTGCTTCTTCGGTTTCTCGTACCGGAATCGGTGTACCTCCTTTGGCCGGGGCGCCCCTCGGGGACGCCGTTTTGATCTAAGTCTGTAGGTAGCGGTCCACGAGGTTCAGCTCCTGCAGCCGGCGCAGGCCCTCGCGGATGTCTTTCGCCCTGATCTCGCCCACGCCCTCGACCGCCTCGAGCTCCGAGTCGCTGGCGGCGAGCAGCTCGTCCAGGCCGCCGAACTCGGCCACGATGCTCGCGACGACCAGCTTCGGGAGCCTCGGGATGCGGCCCAGCACGCGGTAGCCGCGCGGGGCGACGGGATAGTCGAGGGTGTTGAGCTTGCGGTCGTAGCCGAGCAGCTCGGCAAGGCGTCCGAAGTCGAGCAGGTCCTGGTGGGCGAGCCGCCCGATTTCCTCCAGGGCGAGGGCGAAGACCTCGTCGGAGTCGTCGGCCAGGTAGTCCCTCACGAGGGCGGACTTCTCGGCGGCCGCCCCCACCATCGTCTCCTCGAGCTGCATCTCGATCAGCCGCCCCTCGCTGCCGAGCTCGACGATGTAGCGCTCGATCTCCACCGCCATCCGGGTCACCAGCTCCGAGCGCTGGAGCACGGTCAGGACGTCGTGGAGGGTGGTGCCGCCCTCGAACTCCAGGGCCGTCAGGCGGGTGGCGACCTGGTCCAGGCGGGTGCGGAACTTGTCGAGCGTGGCGAGCGCCTGGTTGGCCTTCGCGAGCACGATCGGGATGTCCTCGAGGATGTACTTGACCCCGTCCACGTACACGGACACGACCTCCCGGCGCTGGGAGATCGCGATCACCAGCGCGTCGGTCTGCTTGGAGACGCGCTCGGCCGTGCGGTGGCGGGTGCCGGTCTCGTGGGAGAGGATCGTCGGATCCGGCATCAGCTGCACGTTGGCCATCGTGACCTTGGTCGCGTTGGCGTTGAGGATGATGGCTCCGTCCATCTTGGCGAGCTGGTAGAGGAAGGCGGGCGTGTAGTCGATGTCGAGCTTGATCCCGCCGGAGTTCAGAAAGCTCAGGTCTTCCGGCTCTCCGATCACGATCAGACCACCGGTGCGGGCGTGGAGGATGCTGTCCATCCCCTCCCGCAGAGCGGTCCCGGGCGCGATCATCTCCAGGGCCCGCATGAGTCCCGGATCCGGCCTTACCTCACTGTCGAGATCTTCACCGGACCGAGGTGCCACGGTCCTTAATTCTAGGACATCTGCCATTTAGGCCGCGCCTAGGTGGTGTCCCGGCGAGCCCTCGCGGGGCGCGCCGGTACGGGGCTTTCGGAGCTAGGCCGCAAGCCTGGGGGCGCCTTCGAGGCCTTCGGGGGAGGGTTCCTCCTCCGACCCGCGGGCTCCGAACGCCAGCGCGAGCGCCTCACGCAGGGTCGGCGCCTCGCATGCCCCCGGGCCGCTGGACGGGGGCGCGATCACGTCCTTCAGGCCATGACGGTCGGCCTCCTGCAGCCGACGCTCGGGGTGGCCCACCCAGCGCAGCTCGCCGGTCAGCCCGAGCTCCCCGAAGCAGGCCCGGGGAGCGCCCACCAGGGGCTGGCCCCGAGCGGCGCCGGCGACCGCCAGCGCCACCGCCAGATCGGCACCGGGCTCCTCCAGGCGGATCCCCCCGACGACGTTCACGAACACGTCGCAGGCCCCGGTGCGCACGCGCCCGTGGCGGGCCAGGATCGCGAGCACCAGGGCCAGGCGGTTGCGATGCAGGCCCGACACCACCCGCCGTGGCTGCTCGAGCTCGGAGGGGGCCACCAGCGCCTGCACCTCGACCAGCAGCGGCCGCGAGCCCTCCATCGTGGCGAGCACCACCCCACCGGGAGCGCTCGTGGCATCTGCCACGAAGCGGGCCGAGGCGTCGAGCACCTCCACCAGGCCCGCCTCGCGCATCTCGAACAGGGCGGCCTCGCTGGTGGAGCCGAAGCGGTTCTTCAAGGCCCGCAGCTCGCGGTAGGGGCGCTCGCGCTCGCCTTCGAACTGCAGCACGCAGTCGACCATGTGCTCGAGCACCCGCGGCCCGGCGAGTGAGCCCTCCTTCGTCACGTGGCCCACGAGGATCACCGCGGTGCCCCGCTCCTTGGCCACGCCCAGCAGCCGCGCGGCGACCTCCCGCACCTGGCCCACGGTGCCCGGCGCGCCGCCGAGCTCGCCGCTGCAGAGGGTCTGGACCGAGTCGATCACACAGGCCTGCGGGCGGCGCTCGTGGATCACCTCCAGGACCCGCTCGAGCTCCGTCTCGGCCAGCACCGGCACCCTCAGCGCGCTCGCGCGGACGCCCGCCGCGGTGCCCGTGCTCTCACCGCCCTCGCCGCCGTCGCCGCCGCGGTCCCTGGGATCCCCGGCCAGGCGCTCGGCCCGCAGCCTGACCTGCTCGGCCGACTCCTCGCCGCTTACGTACAGCGTGCTGGCGCCGGCGTGCTCGAGGTGGGCGAGCACCATGTTGGTGAGCGTCGACTTGCCGATCCCCGGGGCCCCGCCCAGCAGCACCAGCGAGCCGGGGACGAGCCCTCCCCCGAGCACCCGATCGAGCTCGCTCGTGCCCGTGGACATGCGCACCAGCGGGGTGGTGCCGACCTCATCCAGCGGGCGCACCTGCGAGCGCTCGCCGGCCGCGGCCCTCGACCCGACGGCGCGGCCACGGCCGCGTGGGGCGGGCGCCGTCCGCTCCTCGACGAGCGTGTTCCAGGCCCCGCACCCGGGGCACTGGCCCCGCCACTGCGTGGAGGATGCACCGCAGTCAGAGCAGACGTGGACGGTCGCGGCCCGGGCCATGCGCCCACGAAGGGTAGGGAGCGCAGGGGACGGCCCCTTGGGGTGCGGCTCTCGGCTGGGTGGCCTGCTCGCCGGCCGGCGAGGGGCCCTACTCCTCGGCGGCCGGGGGCTCCTCGGGCGGGGTCTCGGCCTCTGCGTCGGGCTCCGGTTCGGCGGTGCCTTCGGCGCCGACCCCTACCGGGGTCTTCTGCTTCTTGGGCAGCACGATCGAGAGGCGCACCTCGCTCTCGCCCTCGCCCTCGCCCTCGGCGGGGTCCACCACCACGGTCGCCCCGGGGGTCAGCTCCTCGCGCAGCACGAAGTCGGCGAGCGGGTCCTCGATGTAGCGCTGGATCGCGCGGCGCAGGGGCCGTGCTCCCATCGCCGGGTCCCAGCCCTTTTCGACCAGCAGGTCCTTGGCGGGCTCGGTCAGCTCGAGCTGCAGCTCGCGCTCGGCCATCGACTCACGGATCCGCAGCAGCAGCAGCTCCACGATCTGCTTGATCTCCTCCTTCTGCAGCTTGTGAAAGACGATCACGTCGTCGATGCGGTTGAGGAACTCCGGCCGGAAGACTTTCTTCAGCTCGCCCATGATCCGGTTCTTCATGTCCTCATAGGTGATCCCCGTCTCGTCGTCGGAGACGGCGAACCCGAGCGGCGTGTTGCGGGCGATCTCGGCCGCGCCGATGTTCGAGGTCATGATCACGATCGCGTGGCGGAAGTCCACCGTGCGCCCCTGGGCGTCGGTCAGGCGGCCGTCCTCGAGGATCTGCAGCAGGATGTTGAAGACGTCGGGGTGGGCCTTCTCGATCTCGTCGAGCAACAGCACGCTGTAGGGCTTGCGCCGCACCGCCTCGGTCAGCTGGCCGCCCTCGTCGTAGCCGATGTAGCCGGGGGGCGAGCCCACCAGCCGGGAGACGGCGTGCTTCTCCATGTACTCGGACATGTCGATGCGAATCAGCGCGTCGTCGTCGCCGAACAGGAACTCGGCGAGCGTGCGGGCGAGCTCGGTCTTGCCGACCCCGGAGGGGCCCAGGAAGATGAACGAGCCGGTCGGGCGCTTGGGGTCCTTCAGGCCCGCGCGCGAACGCCGGATCGCCTTCGAGATCACCTCGATCGCCGGGTGCTGGCCGATCACGCGCTTGTGCAGTTCGTCCTCCATGCGCATCAGCTTCTGGGTCTCGGCCTCGGTCAGCTTGAACACCGGGATGCCGGTCCACATCGAGACGATGTCGGCGATCTCCTCCTCGCCGATCGAGGGCCGCTCGCCGGACTCGCCCGATTCCCAGGCCTGCTCGAGCTCGCGTTTCTTCTGCGTCAGCTTGCGCTCCTTGTCGCGCAGCGCGGCCGCCTTCTCGAACTCCTGGGCCTCGATCGCGGCCTCCTTGTCGCGACGCGTGGTCTCGACTTCGCTCTCGAGCTCGCGGTTGGCGGGCGGCGAGGTCATCGACTTGATGCGCATCCGCGAGGCGGCCTCGTCGATCAGGTCGATCGCCTTGTCGGGGAGGAAGCGGTCGGAGATGTAGCGGCTCGCCAGTTCGCCGGCCGCGCGCAGCGCCTCGTCGGTGATCTGCACCTTGTGATGCTGCTCGTAGCGGTCGCGCAGTCCGCGCAGGATCTCCACGGTCTGGTCGATCGTGGGCTCATCCACGCGGATCTGCTGGAAGCGCCGCTCCAGCGCGGAGTCGCGCTCGAGGTACTTGCGGTACTCGTCCAGGGTGGTGGCGCCGATCGTCTGCAGCTCGCCGCGGGCGAGCGCCGGCTTGAGGATCGAGGCGGCGTCGATCGCGCCCTCGGCGGCGCCGGCGCCGACGAGGTTGTGGAGCTCGTCGATGAACAGGATGATGTCCCCGCGCTGGGTGATCTCCTTCATCACCTTCTTGAGGCGCTCCTCGAACTCTCCCCGGTACTTGGAGCCGGCGACCAGGGCCGCCAGGTCGAGCGTGTAGATCTGCTTGTTCTTCAGCAGCTCGGGGACCTCGGAGCTCGTGATCCGCTGCGCCAGTCCCTCGACCACGGCGGTCTTGCCGACGCCGGGCTCGCCGACGAGCACGGGGTTGTTCTTGGTGCGCCGCGAGAGGATCTGCATGATCCGCTCGATCTCGGTCTCGCGCCCGACGCACGGGTCGAGCTTCGATTCGGAGGCCAGCTTGGTCAGGTTGCGCCCGAACTGGTCCAGCAGCTTGGATGACTTCTTGCCCTCGCCCGGGGCACCTCCTCCGCCGCCGCCGCCGCCCGACTGGCCCTGGCGGCGGCCGCCGGGCCCGGAGAGCATGCGGATGACCTCGTTGCGGATCTTCTCGGAGTCGGCGTCGAAGTCCAGCAGGATGCGTGCGGCCACGCCCTCGTTCTCGCGCACCAGCCCGAGCAGGATGTGCTCGGTGCCGATGTAGTTGTGGCCGAGGCTGAGCGCCTCGCGCAGGGCGAGCTCGAGCACCTTCTTGGCGCGGGGCGTGAACGGGATCTGTCCGGAGGTGACCTCCTCGCCGGAGCCGACGATGCGCACGACCTGGGCGCGCACCCGCTCGACGGTGATGTCGAGGCTCTCGAGCACGCGGGCCGCGAGGCCCTCCTCCTCGCGCAGCAGACCCAGCAGGATGTGCTCGGTGCCGATGTAGTTGTGCTTGAGTGTCCGGGCCTCCTCCTGGGCCAGGACGACCACTTGGCGGGCCCGTTCTGTGAATCGCTCGAACATGCTGTGATTCCTTCCTGCTAGGACGGCGCCTCGGTGGAGATGTGGTCCCGTTTCTGCTTGGGCGTCAGTCTACCAACCGACTACCCCGCTTTTGTCGGCTTCATCGGCACCTACGGGGCCCTGCTTGACGGTTCGCAGGCGCATCTCGGTCCCGGAATACAACCCTTTTACCTGCGTAACGCGGGAAACAGGACGACCTCGCGGATCGAGTCCCGTCCCGTCAGCAGCATCACCAGGCGATCGATCCCCAGGCCCACTCCGCCGGCCGGGGGCATCCCCTGCTCGAGCGCCTCCACGAAGCCCTCGTCGTAGGGCTGGGACTCCTGGTCGCCCTGCTCCTGCAGGCGCCGCTGGGCCTCGAAGCGCTCGCGTTGGATGTCGGGGTCGGTGAGCTCGCTGAAGGCGTTGGCGATCTCCATCCCGCCGGCGAACGCCTCCCAGCGCTCGACCAGGCCGGGCTGCTCGCGGTGGGCGCGGGCGAACGGGGACAGCTCGACCGGGTAGTCGAACACGAAGCTCGGCTGCTGCAGGGTGGGCTCGACGTACTTGGAGAGCAGGTCGTCGGCCATCTGGGCCCAGCTGGCCCCCTCGACCTTCACCTCCAGCCCGCGGGCGGTGATCTGCTGCGCCAGGGAACCGGCCTCGCGATCGGCGCCGAGCTCGATCCCGGTGGCCCGGGCGATCGCCTCCAGGAAAGTCACCCGTCTCCACGGCGAGGCGAAGTCGAGCTCGCCCTCATAGCCCGCCGCGGCGGCGGCCCGGCGGACGAGCTCCTGCAGGCGCTCGGCCTCCACGCCGTAGTCCGCATAGGCCTCGTACCACTCGACCATCGTGAACTCGGGGTTGTGCTTGGTCGACAGACCCTCGTTGCGAAAGTCCTTGCCGAGCTCGTATACGCGCTCGAGCCCCCCCACCAGCAGGCGCTTCAGATACAGCTCGGTGGCGATCCGCAGGTACAGGTCGCGGTCCAGCGCGTTGTGGTGGGTGGTGAAGGGCCGCGCCAGGGCACCCCCGTAGAGCGGCTGCAGGACCGGCGTCTCGACCTCCACGAAGCCGTTCTCGTCGAGGTAGGCGCGCACGGCGGAGATGATCCGGGCGCGATCGATGAACAGCCGGCGGGTCGGCTCGTTGGCGATCAGGTCGAGCTCGCGGCGGCGCAGGCGCGTCTCCACGTCGCTGAGCCCGTGGTGCTTCTCCGGCGGTGGGCGCAGGGCCTTGGCGAGCACCCGGAAGGAGTCCACGCGCAGGGTGAGCTCGCCGTGGCGGCTGCGCAGGGGAGCCCCGTCGACGCCGATCAGGTCGCCGCTGTCGAGTGTCGTCAGGCGCTTGAAGGCCTCCTTGCCGAGCACGTCCTGGCGGGCGTGCAGCTGGATCTTGCCGGTGCGGTCCACGAGGTCCAGGAAGCCCGCCCTGCCGCCCCGGCGGATCGCGAGGATGCGCCCGGCGACGCGGTGGCGGTCCTCGGTCTCCTCGCCGGTCTGAAGGTGCGCGTAGTCCGACTGCACCCGCTCGATCGGCTCCACGTCGGCGAACTCGTAGGGGAAGTCCTGCGCGTCGGACTCCCGCAGGCGCTGCGCCTTGGCGCGGCGCTCCTCGATCAGCTCCGCCAGCCCGTGACGTCCGGGCTCGCCGGCCGCTGGCGGCTGCTCGGTTGCGCCCATGCCAGGGGCGAGCCTACTCGAGGCCGACGTCGATCTTGGTGATCTTGAGCTTGCGCGCGGGGCCGCGGGGAACCTTCACCGCGACGATGTCGTTGCGTTTGTGGCCGAGCAGCGCGCGACCGACCGGTGACTCGTTGGAGAGCTTCTGCTGGTCGGGCTTGGCCTCGGCCGAGCCGACGATCGTGTACTTCACCGACTTGCCGGTCTTCTCGTCCTTGACGTGCACCACCGAGCCGATCTGGACCACGTCGGTGGACAGGTCCTTGGCCTCGATCACGCTCGCCATCCGCAGCTTCTCCTGCAGCTGGGCGATCCGGGCCTCGAGCATCGCCTGCTCGTTCTTGGCGTCGTCGTACTCGGAGTTCTCGGCGATGTCGCCGAACTCCCGGGCCTCCTTGATCCGCTCGGCGACCTCGCGCCGCTTCTCCGTCTGGAGCACGTCGAGTTCGTCTTTGAGCTTCTGCAGACCTTCCGGGGTGAGGATTACGTCTTTCGGCATGCGAGCTCCGCTAGCGAGTTTTGCGCCCGCGGCGGGGACGCAAAAACCCCGCTCTTGCGAACGGGGCCGTCGGCCGCGGGGCCCTTCAGCGGCGCAGCAGTATAGCGCCCCCCTGGGCGGCCTCCCGGGCGCTCGCGGGCGCGCCGCGGGCACCTCAGGCGAGGGCCGCGACGGGCCGGACGGCGTCGTTCAGCAGCCCCCGTGCCTGCTCCAGGGTGGAGGTCCGCTGAAGCTCCTCCTGGAGGACCTTCGCGGCCCCGGGCGGGAGCCCGAGGCGCTCCACGAACCAGGGGTAGAACTTGCGCGCGTAACGGGCGCCCCGCGCGGGACCGAGGTGCTCGCCGGCGCGCGCCATCGTCCACTCGAGCTCGCGGCGCACCTCCTGGGGGCTCGGCCGGTGCTGCTCGCCGGTGAGCAGCTCACGGAACAGCCAGGGATTGCCGAGCACGCCGCGGGCCAGCATCACCGCCGTGACGCCCGTCTGGTCGAAGGCCGCGCGGACCTCGTCGGCCCCGTTCAGGCCACCGGTCAGGATCACCGGCGCGGGCAGGGTTTCCGACAGCTCGGCGACCAGCTCGTAGTCGGGGGTGCCCTTGTGCTGTACGGCCGCCGGGCGGGCGTGGAAGGCGATCGCGGCGACGCCGGCCTCGGCCACCAGCCGGTGCGCGAGGTCGAAGCCCCGGGTGTCGCCGGCGCGCATCCCCGAGCGCAGCTTGGCGGTCACGGGAGGGGGCGCCGAGGGGCTTGCTTCGCGAACCCCCTGCACGGCCGCCGAGGCCACCGCCAGGGCACGCTCGGGGTCGCACAGCAAGGCCGCGCCGGCGCCCGTCTTGGCGACCTTCGGGACCGGACACCCCATGTTGATGTCGATCGCGTCCGCGCCCACGGAGGCCACGTAGCCGGCCGCGGAGCGCATCATCTCGGGGTCCTCGCCGAACAGCTGGATCGCAACCGGCCCGCCCTCGCGCTCGCGGGGGTCGATCCGCAGCATCTCCTCGCAGGTCTTGCGGTTGCGGTAGTGGATGGCGTAGGTGGAGACCATCTCCGAGACGGCCATGCCGGCGCCGTAGCGCTTGGCCTGCAGGCGCACGAACCAGTTGCCGATCCCGGCCAGCGGGGCGAGCATCACGCGGTTGGGCACCTTCAGAGGCCCGAGCATCCAGCCTTCCCGCAGCGTGCGCTGGCTCGCCATCGACTCCATTGTGCCTAGCAGTTGCGCTCGTGCAGCAGGCGCAGGCCGGTGAGGGTGAGAAGTTCGTCGACCTCCTCGATCTCCTCGCTGAAGGGCACCACCAGCGAGGCCAGCCCGCCGGTGGCGATCACGTCGGTGCGTTCCCCGAGCTCGTCGTACAGGCGCCGCAGGATCGCGTCGATGGCACCGGCGTAGCCGTACACGACCCCCGAGCGGATCGCGTCGATCGTGTTCTTGCCGATCACGCTGCGGGGTGGGGCGAGGTCCACCTTCGGCAGCCGCGCTCCGCGCTCCGAGAGTGCTTCGAGGGAGATCTCGATGCCGGTCATCAGCGACCCTCCGAGGTACTCGCCCTCGCGTGAGACGACGTCGAAGGTGGTGGCGGTGCCGAAGTCCACGCACACCGCCAGGCCACCGAAGCGCTCGCGGATGGCGACCGCGTTGACGAGCCGGTCGGCGCCGATCTCCCTGGGGTTGTCGTAGCGGATCGCCATGCCCGTGCGGGTGCCCGGGCCGACGGCCAGCATCTCGTGGCCCAGGTAGCGCCGCGCCATCTCCGTCCACTCCGGCTCCAGCTGGGGCACCGTCGAGGAGACGATCGAGGCCTCCAGCTCGGTGAACGAGCAGCCCCTCAGCTCGAGCAGGTTGCGCAGCGCGGCCCCCAGCTCGTCGGCGGTCGACTGGCGCACGGTGGCAAAGCGCCAGTGCTCGACCAGCCGTGCGCCGTCGAAGGCGCCGAAGTGCGTCTGGGTGTTGCCGACGTCCACGGCCAGGAGCATCGGCGCCCATTATGCTCGGCCCCGAGATGCCCGCGAGCGCACCGAAGGTCTACGTGCTCCCCGGCTCGCACCCGTGCGCCGCGGTGGAAGCCGCGCTCGAGCTCAAGCACCTCGACTACCGCAAGGTGGAGTTGCTGCCGCTGACACAGATGTTCGTGGGCCCGCTGCTGTACGGCGGGGTGACGGTCCCCGGGATGCGCCTCGACGGGCAGCGGCTGGTGGGGTCGCGGGCGATCATGCGCCGGATCGACGAGCTCGCCCCCGAGCCGCCGCTGCTGCCGGCCCCCGGGGACGCCCGCTACGCCCGCGTGCTGGAGGCCGAGCGGTGGGGCGACGAGGTCTTCCAGGCGGTGCCCCGCAGGCTGATCGACGCCGCCTTCCTACGCAATCCGGGTGCGATGGAGAGCTACGCCGACCCCGACAAGCTGCCCCTGCCGCTGTGGATGCTGCGCCCCCTCCAGCCCCTGATCGCCCGCGCCATGGCGCTGCGCAACAAGGCCCGCGACGAGAACGCCCGCGCCGACCTGCTCGGGCTGCCGGCCCAGCTGCAACGGATCGACGACTGGATCGAGGACGGGCTCTTGGGCGCCGAGCAGCCGAATGCGGCCGACCTGCAGATCGGCTCCACGATCCGCCTGCTGATGAGCATCGGCGACGTCCGTCCCCTGATCGCACAGCGCCCGGCCGCCGGCCTGAGCCGCTATTTCCCGCCCCTGACGGGCGAGGTCCCGCCAGGTGCGCTGCCGGCCGAG
>Ga0335085_10005263_pt1 | contig 20940 bp, 15 predicted proteins | sample Lox_Sample_45_FD_206712 | JGI IMG/M metagenome (GOLD analysis project Ga0335085, IMG submission 206712) | Soil microbial communities from Loxahatchee National Wildlife Refuge, Florida, United States - Lox_Sample_4.5 | ecosystem: Environmental > Terrestrial > Soil > Wetlands | place: USA...
AGGCGGAGATGGCCGGAGATCTCCGGCGGGTGCGGATCGGCCACGGCGGGGCCTCTCTGGACACAGAGTCAGAGGCTCGTCCGCGGGGCCCGAAGAATTGTAGTCACTGACCATGCCACGCTAACACGCCACCGCCGGGCCAGCGCCGTCCCGGCACGATGCGCCCGGCGGGCCCGCGTTCCCGCCTCGGGACCGGGGACGGATTCATGCAGCCGTGTGCGCTAGGGATGATCTTGAAACGACGATCTGACTACGGCTCGGGGGGTTCGCGTGTACGCGGCAGCGATGCTGTCGAGCGCTGCGTCAAGGTCCAGCTGGGCGCGCCCGTCAACCGGGGGCCGTATCGTCCAGCGCAAGAACAACGGTTCGGATCACGGCAAGGTAACGCAGCCAGCCAGCAGTACGTTCAGCGTCCGGGATGGCGGCGCCGCGCGGCTGGGTCGGTGCGTGCGACGTGGCGGGCGACGGCCTCGGGCCCGGGGCGCGCGTAGCGCTCGAGGGAGCGGACGGAGGCATGCCGGGACCGGGCGAGCAGCATGGGGGTGCTGGTGCCGTCCTCAGCCTCGTGCGTGAGCAGGGAGTGCCGCAGCTGATGGAGGGTCCAGCCGTGCAGTTCCTCCAGCTCCCCGGCGGTGGCCCCGGGGTTGGCCAGGGGCCGGGTCGCGAGCTCGAATGATTCGGCCGCCCGCCGGTAGGACAGCCGTGCCCGCCTGGTGACCGGGCACAGGTCGCCGGAGGCGACTGCGCGGGCTGGCTTGCGGGCGGTCAGGAACACCGGGCCCTGGCTTCGTCCGGCCAGGAGCCGGGGCAGCAGCATGGCGGTGCCGGTCTGCCAGTGCACCCAGTCGGTAGTGCCGCCCTTGGAGACGACGCGGCCGCGCTTGCCCGGCAAGTCCAGGTCCTCCACGTCCAGGCCGAGGATCTCCCCGGCGCGGGCCGCGGTCTCGTACAGCATCCGCCACAGCGCCTTGTCGCGCAGCGGGACGTCAAGCCGCCAGATCGCCGCGACCTGCGCGCGGGTCAGCGCCCGCGTGGTGTCCACCGGGACCTTCGGCCGCGCCCAGCCCGCGGTCGGGTCGCCGTCCAGCCATCCGGCGTCGGCCCACCAGGCCAGCGCGGAGCGTAGCACGGACAGGTGCCGTGCGCGGGTCGCCGGGGCTAGGCCGCCGAACGCGCCGGCGAACGCTGCCTGCAGGGCGCGGGCCCCTGCCTGGGTGCCGAGCACGGCGATGTCCCCGGCCGCGGCCGGGGCGATCCCGGCGAGCTGGCCTCCGAGCGCGGTCAGGGTCTGCCGGTACTTCACCGCGGTGCCCGCTGACCATGCGGCCGGGACGGCGTGCGCGATGACGAAGGCCTCGGCCGCGTGAACGAACGCCGGCGCCGGGAACGACTCGTCCACGGGCAGCTCCTCCTTGCCGCAGGAAACGCGTACAGGTCGAGGATGCCGGGCCGGTCTGACATTCCGCGTCCCGGCAGGTCCGCCCGGGACCGCGGCGGGGCCCGGCGGCGCTGCCGCGGGGAATCCGGTATTTCCTGCGGCAACCACGACGCCAGGGCGAGGCACCGCAACCGGGTCAGGCGGGCATGAAGGACGTCTCGGGGGTGCGCAGCGGCCGGTAGCCGTCGGAGCCGAGCTTGGCGAGCTCGCCGTCGACGTCGACTGAGTGCGTGCCGTAGAAGTGGACGTTCTCATGATGAGCCGGCCAGATGTGGGCCAGCACGGCGTCATCGATGTCCCGCCCGGCTCGCCGCAGGGCGGTGACGGCCAGGCCGTAGTACTCCGTGGTCCAGGTCACGACCGCGTTGGCTGCGAGGGTCAGGCACCACATCTGCTCGTGGTGCCGGCGGCGGATCGCTCCCTCGCCGGCGTAGGCGAGCGACCGCTTGAGGGCGTGCAGGTTCTCGCCCTTGTTGAGCTGGCGGCCGATCCTCCGCCGGTACGCCTCGTCTGCCAGGTAGCGGGCGGCGTAGATGGTGCGGCGCAGCGCGCCGTACTCCTTGATCGCGGCCGCGAGGGCGTTCTGCTGGCGGCGGGAGGAGCACAGCTTGCCGACGACCAGAGCGGCGGTGGCGTGGCCGCCCTTGACGGAGGCCGCGACGCGCAGCAGGTCGTCCCACATGTCCGTGATCAGATCGTCGTTGAGCCTGCGGGTGAGCAGGTGCCCTGCGGACGGGTAGCGGGCCGCGAAGCCGGCCCGCGGCCCAGTCCGGTACAGGGTGATCTTCCCCAGGTCGCGGATCCGGGGGGACAGCTGCAGGCCCTCGAGGTCGAACAGCGCGAAGTTCGCCAGGGTCGCGCCGTGGGTGTCGGTGGCGTGCTCGGTGACCTGCAGGTCAGTCTGGTTGCCCAGGATGCCGTCGAGCACGTAGGGGCTCTCCGGGGAGGTCGCCGCGATCACCTTCGTGTCGAACGTGGAGTGCTGGTCCGAGACGTGGGTGTAGGTGGAGATGCCCTGTCCGCGTGCGAAGTAGCGGGACAGGTGCGCCGCGGTCAGCGACTTGCCCTTGACCGGGAACCGCTGCCCGTCCGATGAGGACAGGGTGCCGGTGCCGAACGTCTGGGTCATCGGGAGCCGGTGGTGGTAGTTGACGATCGCGGCGTTGGCCGCCTCCAGCGTCTCGGCCCGGAAGTACCACTCGGCAGTCCACGCCAGGGAGTCCCAGGGGACGCCGCAGGACTCGGCCATCGCGCCCAGGCCCATGTTGGTGGCCTCGGCGATGATCACGTACAGCAGGTTCCTCTTGAGGTCCGGCGGCCGGCTCACCTTGCCGCCCGCGTGCGTCAGGCGGTCGGTGAACCCTGTGCGGGCGTCGATCTCCACCAGCACCGAGGCGATCGGCACGCGGGGCAGCAGCGCGCTGAAGTCGTCGCGCAGCGCGCCGGCCTCGGCCGGGACGTCCTCGGCGGACAGCGGCGGAATGACCAGCTCCCCGTCCCTGGTGAGACGGACCTCGCCCTTCCCGCCGCCCCGGGCGAGCTGGGCCTCCAGGTCCGACAGCGCCGCGTGCAGTTCGTCGTCCGCCAGCGTGAGGGCAGCGGCGGCCGACGCCGGCTTGCCTACGAGGTGGCAGAATTCCAGCCGCTGCGGCTCCCACTGCTGCGGGGTAAGCAGGAAGGAGGCCGGGTCGGCGTACCGGCGCGACCCGGGGACGTGGACGTCCCCCGAGCGCAGGCCGTCGCGCAGGGCCATCAGCACGCACAGCTCCCAGTAGTGGCGGAACGCGAGGGCATCGCCCCGCCTTCCGCGCGGTCTCCAGGTACCCGGCCCACCGGGCGGGCACGAAGCTGTCGGGAGCGCCGTCGGGGACCTTGCGGGCCTTCGCCGCGTACAGCCGGGCCAGGATCGCGACCGCCTGCAGCAGGTCGTCCATGCCAGGGCCGCCGGCGAACTTCACGGCGGCCAGCACATCCGGGACGAACTGGCGCAGGTAGGCCATCGAGGCATCCATCATCGCCAGGTGCCCGTGATCACGGGGCAGCCGCTCGCGGCGGGCCTCCCATGCCGCCCGCATCCGCTCGTGGCCGACGTCGCGCCGCAGCCGTGCTCCGACCCGGCCGTCGCTGACGTCCGGGTCGAGGACGATCGCCAGGATGTCGTCCAGCAGCGCCTGACGGTCCTCCCCGCCGCGCGCCCGCTCGGCGAGCGCCTCGGTCAGCCGCTCCCGCGCAGCAGCTTCCCGCCTGGACAGCGCCTGGTCGAACAGCAGTAGCACCTCATCCAGTACCTCGACCGCGGACTCCGCCGCCAGCGTCAGCAGGATCGGGTACCTGCGGTCGTCGTCGCGCCGCGCGAGGTTCTGCACCGTCAGCCGGCGCCCCAGGCCGGCCAGGAACCTCCGGCGCTCAGCCGGGAGCACCGACAGGTCCAGCGTGTCCGCGTCCATCCCGCGCAGCCAGGCCAGCTTCTCCAGCTCGCCCTTCACCGCCGCCGGCGTCGCCGCGACCGGGCCGTTCCCCAGCCACGTCAGCCGGGTGCGGCCCAGCACCGGGTCGACTGCCAGGAGGCGATCCAGCTCGGCACGCCGGAAGGCAGTCAGCATCGGGGCAAGGCGCCCCCACGTCTCATCCCGCGCCCGGTCTCGCGCGGTCGCGACGCGCTCCAGGATGAGCACCGCGCCAGGACGGACCAGCCGTGACGATGACAGGTACTCGCACGCCAGCCGGAACAGCAGCTTCGGCGAGTCGTGCTCCATCGCCCGCGCGAACAGGAACTCCTCCAGGTCCTTCCACCGCGGCCCGTCGACCTGGCGCCAGCTGAGGTGGGCCGCGACCGCCTTCAGGTGATCGGTGCGGGTCTGCCCGCGGGCACCGTAGCCGCGCAGCTCGCCGACCGGGATGCCCAGCCTCTCCGACAGCCGGGCCACCGCGGCGGCCGGGGCGGCGGCCACGTCGTCGGGGACGAACCCCAGCCACGGCAGCGTGCACAGCTGCACTGCGGCGCCCAGCACGTTCTTCCTGTCCCGGAACCTCCTCACAAACTCCTCATCGGCAGGCGTGAGGGTGAAGAACCTGATCAGCTCGGCACAGGCAGGCTCGGGAAACGCCCGCAGCTGCGCAAGCTCATCTTCTGAGAACACGTCCCTGGTCGCCACCGGCGCACCTTCCCCCGAAGAGCAAACCCCGATGGAGAACACCTAACGGACCCGATCGCCCGCGCGCAGCCAAACCAGGCAATCGAGCCGCGCGCCCCCCGGCCCGTCGTTACCTACCCGTGATGCTAATCGTTGTTTTTCCGCTGGATGATCCCGCCTCACCAAAGGAGCTGTCACGCCGCCCGCGGTCTGCTGTGCCCATGACGCTCCGCTGCCGCCACGGGCCGAGCTTGCGCACGCGTAGCCGCATAACTGAGACACCTGTATCGCTTCGACGCCGCTTAGGACCTGGTTCATGCGTATCTGGATGTTCGGCGCTGCTTCAGGCACGGGTAGGCCTCCCGGCACGCGGCGAGTGTGCCCTTCTGTTCGGGAGTTCTGGCAAGTCGCGAATCGCCCCGGCGAGTCAGCTTGGCAAAAGTGTTGGCGAATCGTCGTCCGGGGGTCCCGGGCCTGGCCGGTCGGGCGGGATGATCTCCGCGAACGGCCGACCGCATCTCCGGGGTCAAGATCTGGAGCAGTGGAGTCGATGCGGACTTGAGCGCTTATACCGCGTCGTCGAGCCGGGCGGCTGGGAGTTTTTCCTGGCCGGGCGCCGTGGCGAACCAGTTCAGCGCCAAGGCCATCTCTCCGTCTAGGTGCTGGGCTTGCTCGAGGAAGTTCCTTGACGTGTTGGCGTCGATCAGTACCGGCGACGGCCAGCAGCATCATCGTGTACGCCCGGAACTCCTCGCGTGCCATGTCCCCGTCGCCCGGGCCGGCCAGTACGTGGGACACTGCCTGTGACGCGCTGTTGGCCTGAGTCATCAGGATGGCGACCTGGACCGCCACGGCGCGGGGCTTGCTGTTGCCCTGCCGGAGCCGGACCACCTGATCACGACCAGGACCGTGATCATCGGTACGAGCAGCCCGGCGACTGTGTCGGTGGTCAGGGCGTGAGCGTCCCACCAGCGCCGCAGCCTGTCCGTGTCGCCCCGCATCGCCGCCTCCCGCTTGTACCGCCTATTCCCGGAGCTGGATATCACCTCCTGCAGCCAGTCGGCTGGACCTTAGCCCCGGACCCAGCTGCCGGGACCTCAGCCTGGCGCGCGAACCTGAGGTCAGGTTTCGCGCAACGGAAGGGCGGACCGTGGACCACGACCCGGACCCGGCTGAGAAGCATGGGGTATAGCCGTGATGGTCCCGGCCACGATGGCACTGCGCGCGCACGCCCGCGGCGGGCCCGAGCAGCTAGTCTTCGAGCAGGCCCCGGTCCCGGTACCCTGGCCTGGCGAGGCCCTGGTGGAGGTGCATGCGGCCACCACGTTCGCGGAGCTGACCTGGACGGCCGGGATCGCACCCCCGGTCATCCCTCGCACGAGGTCTCCGGCGTTGTCGCCGGGCTGGGTGAGAACGCGCGCGGCCTGCCGGTCGGGGAGCAGGTGTAGGCTCTGATCGCGTTCGACCGGAACGGGGCCGCCGCCGGCTACGTGACCGTCCCGGCGGCTGATCTGGCCGGCCGCCGCGCTCGGTATCTCACGCGCAGGCCGCGTCGCTGCCCCTGGCCGCGCTCACGGCCTGGCAGGCGCTGACCGACCACGCCAGCCTGCAGCCGGGCGAACGCGTCCTGGTCCAGGGCGGGGCCGGCGGCGTGGGGTCTACGCGGTCCAGCTCGCCGTGATCCTCGGCGCGGACGTCACCGCCACCGGGGCGCGCCGGGCAGGGCGGCTTCGTCCGGTCCCTGGACGCCCGGACGTTCACCGAAGATGCAGGGGACCTCAAGGACGGGTTCGACGTTGTCATTGACACGGTGGGCGGGCCGGTGCTCGAGGCGTCCTACGGCCTGACCCGGCGCGGCGGCCGGCTGGTGACGCTCAGCGGCCCGCCGTCGGCGCAGCGCGCCGAGCAGGCCGGCATTCACGCCATGTTCTTCGTGGTCACCCCGGACGCGGCACAGCTTGCCCGGCTGGCCGGGCTCACCGACTCCGGCAAGCTCCGGCCGGTGGTGAGCCAGGTCTTCCCGCTTGCCGAGGGCCGCGAGACGTTCCAGAGCGGCACCCGGCCCCACCCACCCGGCAAGACGGTACTGCTCGTCCGCTGACGGCGGGGTAATCAGCCGCTCGTAATCTGGCTCGCTTTCGCAGGCGGGGAATGTCTGGTCGTGTGCCTGGGCCTAGGCTGCCGCCGTCCGCGAGGGCAGGCGGAACCGGTCGGACAGCAGGCGGGCGAGAATCTGATCGAGTTCTGGCAGCGGCGGCGGCTCCCACGTGGCCTGCAGCGCGGTGAAGGCGGCCGCGCTGTCCGTGCTGGCTGCCAGCCAGGCACGTCCGGCCAGCCTGGCGGTGATGATGACCAGATCACGTAGCAGTGCCGGGGGCACTGGGGCCGACCCGGCCACGCTGGCATGGCATTCCACAGCGGCCAGGATCAGCAGCAGGTCACCGGCCTGGCGGCGGACATCGGGCGCCCAGGCCGAGCGGTGCAGCTGATCGGCCGCGCCGATGGAGCCGGGCATCGCCGCGAGCAGTCGTCCCACTGGATCACTCCGATCTTGAGTCGATGGGCCGGCCTGGGAGCCAGGGTTGTCGGCAGGCGCCCCGCGCAGGACCCGGGGTATAGGGCATTGCTGGGACTGTGGGTCATCTCCTGGGCCATGTTGACCCCGATCAGGCGGCGGAAGCGCTCCGCCGTCCAGCCGGGATATTGTGGTCTCGGTCGTGCCGGTACCGGCTGAACCCGTTCGGGCTCGGTGCGTCCTGCAGGCTCGTGATGCCACTGTCGTGCCCTAGGGCCATGGTGGTCCAGGGCCGCTAGTCCTGCCGCCGGCAGGACTAGCGGCCCCCGGGCCCGGCGGGTGCCGGCGGGCCGGGGGTATCCGGATGCTCGAAGCAGCCTCGGGGTTCCTGCGGGGAACTGGCGCCAGCAGCTGCCTGGCACCGCGAGCACCGGGGTCTCCGATAGGTCAGCTTGTCGCTCCAGCAGCGCAGCGGCATCCAGCGTGCTGCCTGCAGCGCCCGCGCGGTTCGGGCCGCGCGGTCGTTCAGCAGTGCCGTCCGGGAAGGGCGGTCCTGGTACGACGGGAGGTCTTTCGGCACACTGACCCCAGGACCAGCGGCCCTGTCGGCGGCGCTGTCGCAGCGTGATCCTGACGTGATGAAAGGCTGGTTTGCGCACGACGACTTTGCGGATCGCGATACCGCGGATCTCGGCAGGCTCGATGACCTGCTGCCGAGCCTGCGGCGCGTCGTGGCAGACCGGGCTTGCTGCTGCCCGGCCCGGCCGGTTGTCACCGTCATCATGCCGCCTGTGCCCGGCCGGCCGCACCCGGTGGACCTGCTGCTGTGCGGTCACCACTTCCGGGTCAGCCAGGCCGCCCTGACCACCGCGGGCGCGGCGGTCTATGACGACATGGGGGCGCTGGTCGCCGGCGGCGCCAGCGGATATGAGCCCAGCCTGCGTGAGCACGCTGCTGCGGCATAGCGGCGCAGACATGGCCAATTCACCACCCAGCCGCCGAACTCCGGCATCATCACTGCGGGCGGTGCCGGGGCGACAGGTCAGCCAGTCGTGACGCCTGGCTGCCCCGTACTGGGCCGCCGCCGCAGCGGCGGTCGACTCGATTAAGCAGATCACGGTCGGCGCGCTCGGCGACGGCGGCCGGATGACCGCGCTCGGCGAGCCTCCGGGCGATTCCGGCTGGGGAGGAACGACGGACCGTTCCGTATAAATCTCTTGATTATCCCGAACGGACCGTGGTGTTACGGTCTCAGCCCGCAACCTGGCTTCCCGGCCGGGATCGTCGGGTCGTACGGGATCGCGTCAAGGAACCGGGGCCGATCCCCCGGTGCAGCCCGGTCTGGTTGTGCGGCTCGGCCAGGAGTGAACCAGGAGCACCTGTTTCACCTTCGGCGAGATCGGCGCGGAAGGCGGCCTGACCGGCTCGGATCAGCGGACCCTGCCCTCTGTCAGTATGGGCAGCGAGGCCTGTTACTTCCAGGCCAGCCGGTCCGGGACCGGCCAAGGACGCGGAGGCCGGCCGGCGGGGACCTTCGGCCCGGCATGTTCGGGAGCTATGTCTCTGCCGGCGGCGGCCCGGCGGCGGCGAGGATCAAGCATGGACGATAAAGCCTGCTGCTGCCCTTCCCGTCCCGTGGTGAAGGTCCTCATGCCGCCGGCCGCGGACCGGCCTTACCGGGTCGAGTTGCTGCTGTGCGGCCATCACTTCCGTCTGTCGCAGTGGACCCTGGCCGCAGTCGGCGCCGTGGCCCGTGTCATGCCGGGCGGCTCCGCCGGGCGGGTGTCCGAGCTGGCCCTGCTGTAGAGCCACGAACCGTCCGGCCCGCCCGGAGAGGAGTTCCGTGTCTGCAGGCGCGCGGCCGCAGCGGCATCGGCGAGCACGATACGGTGCGTAGTGCCTGCGGCGGGACCGCTATCGCGTAGCCGGCGCGGGTGAAGCGGTTTATCCCGGCCATTGCTTGCGAAGGATCAGCCGCATCGCCTGCTTCCCGCTGTTACCGCAGCCGGCGCAGGTAGGCGTCGGCGGGTTGCGCGGGCTGGATGCGGACTCGGGCATCGGCGGCCACAGCGTCATCAGGGCGGGCGATGACGGGGCTCAGGTCCAGTTCGGTGATCTGCGGGAGGTCGTCGGCCATCTGGGAGATCCGCAGCAGCATGTCCTTGAGTGAGCCGATGCCGGCGCCGGCGGCACCCAGACGGCCAAGCAGCGCGGGGGCAGCCTGCCCAGAGCCGATCAGGTCGTCGGCATCGGCATCAGTCAGGGGGGCGAGCCGGGCCGCGCGGCCGGCCAGGACACCGGCGGCGCCGGGGAGGCCGAGCAGCACCAGCGGACCGAACATCTGTTCTTCCAGCACGCTGATCGTCACCTCGACGCCGCCGGTGATCATCGGCTGGACGACGACACCGGCCATCCGGTCGCCGAAGGTCTCCTGCAGCGAGCGGAATCCGCGCCGGACTTCATCCTCGCCATGCAGGTTAAGCAGGACGGCGCCCGCGCCTGTCCGGCGCACCACCAGGCCGGTCATATCCGCTTTGAGGGCCACCGGGCCGGCGGATCGTACCGCCGCCGCCGCCGCGTCGTCCTCGCTGGTGACCGCGATGCTGCCGGCCAGCGGCACGCCGTAGCAGCCGAGCAGCTCCACTGTTTGCTCCCGGGGCAACCAGCCGCCCTGGGGAGTCGCGGCGAGGAAGCTGGCGACCAATTCCCTGGCCTCATCTTGGCGCAGGCCTTCGATATCGGGAATCGTCCCGGGCGGCCTGGCCCGCCACGCGCCGTAGCGCGCGACGTGGCCTAGGGCGCGGGCGCCGGACTCGGGATAGGCGTAGGCCGGAACAGCGGGACTGTCCTCGTCCGGGCCAGGCAGCAGCCTGACCGCTTCGAGCTGGTCCATCACCGCCGCGGCGATCGGCACCGGCAGCCGCGCGGCGGCCGCCTCGGGCACCAGGTCGCCGGCCGCGGTAGTAGCGGTCACCGCCAGGACCGCGTCCACGCCCTGGTCGGCGCCGACTAGCTCCAGGCAGCGGCGGAACAGGCCTGGCGATATGACCGCGGTGGTATCGACCGGCCCGGCCACCATCGCACCCGGGGGGAGCAGGTCCCGTAGCGCCTGCCGTGTCTGGATGGTGACGCTGGCGACCTGCAGCCCCGAGTCGCCGCATGCGTCGGCGGCCAGCACGGCGCCGCCGCGGGTATTGGCCACCACGCCGACCCTGCCTCCAGCGGGCACCGGCTGGGCGGCCAGTAGAGCCGCGGCATCCAGCAGTTCGCCGAGGTTGGCGGTGGCGATCACGCCCGCCTGGCCGAACAGGGCCTGCCGGGTGAGCTGCGGGGTGACCTGCGCCGCGGCGCGGATCGCGGCCACCCGCAGGCCCGGCGCGTCCCGGCCCGCGTTCACCAGCAGGACCGGCATCCTGCGGCCGACGGCACGGGCGGTGCGGGCGAACTTGCGCGGGTAGCGGAAAGAGTCCAGGTACAGCACGGCCAGCCTGGTCGCCGGGTCCGATTCCCACCACAGCAGCATGTCGGTGCCGGATACGTCGTCCTTGTCGCCGAGGGAGACCAGGGTGGAGATCCCGATGCCGAGCCGGGACAGGTGCTCCAGCAGGACGAAGCCGGTGCCGCCGGTGGACTGCAGGGCCAGCCCGGCCATCCCCGGCGCTGGATGGCGGGCCGCGTACGTCGCGTCCAGGGAGATGGCGGTGTTGGCCACGCCGAAGCTGGCCGGCCCGACCAGCCGCATGCCGTGGCGGCGGCAGATGCCCACCAGCCCGGCCCGGGCCGGCCCGTCCAGGCCCGGCGTCGTGACCACCAGGGCCTTGACGCCCCGCCGCCCGCACTCGTCGGCGACGCCAGGCACATCGGACGCCGGCACGGCGATGACCGCCAGGTCGACCCCCTCGGGCAGGTCGGCCGCCAGCGGCACGCAGAATACGCCGTCCAGCCCGGCCGCACCCGGGCCAACCGCATGCACCGGGCCGGCGAAGCCGTCGGCGATGATATTGTCCAAGATGGCCCGGCCGACCGACCCGGGACCCCGGTCTGCGCCGATGACGGCGACCGACGCCGGCGTCAGCACGTGCCGCAGGCTCGCCACGTCGGCCGACCGTTCTCGTTCGGCGACCGCGTCCCGGTAGGTGTCAAGGTCAGCGTCGCCTTCGCGGCCCGGCAGCGGGAACCGCAGGTCATACACCCCGTCTTCCAGGGCCCGGTGCGCCTGCAGCCCGGCGTTGGCGAACACCTGCAGCATCAGCGTGTTCTCGGTCAGCGTCTCCGCGACGAGCATGCGGACCCCCCGGCCGCGGGCCAGCGAGACCAGGTGTTCCAGCAGCAGCGTGCCGATACCGCGGCCGTGCATGTCATCGGCGACGGACAGGGCGACCTCCGCCGACCCCGACCCGTCACCGGCCAGCTCGAAGGCGCCGCAGCCGGCCACCTCGCCGTCCAGCACCGCCAGCAGCGCGGCGTGATCGGGACCGGGCTGCCGGCATATCCGGTGCGCCTCCCGCTCGGCGGCGGCCCGGCTCATGCTGAAAAAGCGCAGGTAAAGGTTGTCCGGGGACATCTTGGCGTGCAGATCCCGCACCGCGGCGAAGTCCTCCGGCCGCGCGGCCCGGATCTGGATCGTGGTGCCGTCAGTCAGCAGAGCATAGGCACCGAGTTCCGCCTGTGTGCTCACCGGCCCCTCCCCGGTCGCTGCGGCGGCTCCGGCCGCCGCACCTAAGCCGCATTATGGAGTACGACATCAACGCAGGCCTGACTGCTGGATAACAAATCTTTGCGAGCCAGCCGGCCAGGCCGCAGTGATACAGCCGCTCGCTGATGGCACGGGCAGCGGCTGGGCCTTGCCAGGACAGGCACGGACAGGTCCTATGGCCTGGCAGGCGATACCACGAGCCATTACCGGCCGGCCACAGTCATGCTCGGCTCGATCTTCCCGGGCCGCGCGGACCTGACGGCTAAACGGCCAGGTGGGGCCGATATGATCGCCGGGCCAGGATCTAACGGCGGCCCGGCGCCCGTAAGCTACTTCCACTGACCTGCGATAGCTTCGTGCACGCACGGTGAGCACAGTACGGGCCGCCCGCCAAGGACCTTGATTCTTACCTTCATGCCGGTGAACTGCCTAGAGTTAGGTGACATGCGGCCCCATCCCGCGTGATCTTCCGGGGCTGCCCACGCGAGCGTCGGGAGTGACGGTGACAAGTCCGGCAAGCGGTCCCGGCCCGGCCGGGCAGGCCAAGAAGCCGATCGCGGTATTCCTCCTCGACGACCACGAGGTGGTCCGCCGGGGCGTCCGTGACCTGCTGGAGGCCGAGCCGGACATCACGGTGATCGGAGAGGCCGGCACCGCGTCCTCGGCCCTGGCGCGCATCCCGGCGCTGCGCCCGGACGTGGCCGTCCTGGACGTGCGGCTGCCGGACGGCGACGGGGTGTCGGTATGCCGGGAGATCCGGTCCCGGATGCCCGAGGTCGCGTGCCTGATGCTCACCTCATTCAGCGACGATGAGGCGCTGTTCGAGGCGATCATGACCGGGGCGGCCGGATACGTGCTCAAGCAGATCCGCGGCGCCGACCTGGTCGGGGCGGTGCGCACGGTGGCCGCCGGGCAGTCCATGCTCGACCCGCGGGCCGCCAGCCAGCTGATGGCCAGGCTGCGCGACCAGTCGGCCAAACACGACCCGCTGGCCGGGCTGTCCACGCAAGAGCGCAGGATCCTGGAGCTGATCGGGGAGGGCCTGACCAACCGGCAGATCGGCGAGCGGATGTTCCTGGCCGAGAAGACCGTGAAGAACTACGTGTCCGCGCTGTTCGCCAAGCTCGGCATGGAGCGCCGCACCCAGGCCGCCGCGTACGCGACCCGGGTCCTGGGCGACCAGCACGACCACGGCGGCGACAGCGCCGGACGGCACGGCGGTCCCAGCTGATAAGGACCTTGTTTCCCTGGCCGGAAGCTCCCAGGCCGAGGATCCTCAGACCATGTACCGGTTCCCGGCGCTCAAGTACAGCTTCATCAGCGAGCAGGGCATGGCCACGGTCCGGACCGGGCCGCCACGCCCCCGGCCAGGCCTGGCGAACATCGGCCAGGCCGCTCGCCGTCCGTGACGAACTGGCGGGAGCTGGGAGCGGCTCGGGTTCCGAGCCCAGGAGCCGGGACCAACGTCCCGGAAGTCCGTGACCGGTAGCCGTGCCTGTAACTGCTGGTCATCGCGCAGTCTTAGAGACATGGCACAGAGGAACGATCGGGTCCTGTTGACCACCGGACTGGCCCGGATGGAGGGCGAGAACGCCATGTACACCCGGGCCAGCGACAATCTCCCCTAACGTTTCCTCAGATGCCTTCTCGAAGGCGGATCCGCGTCGACGTTCACGTCGGCACGATTACCGGGTCTCGCGCCAGGCCCTGGCGACGGCGGGCGCAACCGTGCGCGAGATGCCCTGGATATCCGGCAGCACCACAGCTTAGATCCCAGAACGCCGCTCGTCTCACGCTCAGATCAGCTGACAATTCTCGTAACCTGGCGCGTCGCTCGGCGAACGTCCGTTTGCCGACTTCCGCAGTGCCTTGGTCCCGGCAGATACGGCCTTGCCGCCCGGGCCGCGCATGACGACGATGGGGCAGCGTCGCGTTGCCAGACACCCGCACCCGGGATCCGGGTCCACCGAGGAGAACGCGCATGTCAGCAAGCCCATCGTGGCCGCTGCCGATGGCTCCGACCCGGCGTGCCGCATAGAACCGCCCCCCGGCAGCGCCGGGAGGCGGTTCTGCGACCGGCCGGGAGGCGTCGGTACGACTAGAGATAGCGGCCCGGGGCGGCAGCGGCGGGCTGGGCATGGGTGGACATGACGTCCCTGACAGCGCCATCGTGATCCGGCCTGCTTAGCGGACTACCTTCCGCTTATAAGCGTCTCCCCAGCTGCGGCAGACCGGCAGAGCCGTTGGTCCGGTGGGAGCAGGATGAAGGTCAGGTCCGAGCCCGCCCATCGACTACCCGGCCGAGCGTACGCGAGGATGCCGAGCGGTCCGGGATGCCGCTGATCGTCTGGTCCTATCCCACGGCACCTCGATCGACGCCACGGCGGCTGGGATTCGTTCTACGCGGCGCGCACGGCCAGCGAACTGGGCTGACGACGGCCTGGTCAAGGTAAATTCCCGCGACCAGGCAAGCAGCCAGGCGTGCCGGCGGCGTACCGCCGCGCGTCCTCCACCAGGAAGCCCCCAGCGAGCCTGGTGCCTGGAAGGGGACCGGCGCCTCCGGGGGAGAGGGAGCGGACAGCTGCAGGTCATGCCGATCAGCGGCAGCGGAGACCGGCAGCCTGAGCGTCTAGCCAGGGATGTGACCAGGGGATACGCTGATAAGTCAGTCGATAATCCGCGCTGGGCTCTGGGCTAAGGCCGCAGGCGGCTCCGCTCTGGACTCCTTGCGGCTCCTCGCTTCAGATCCTGGCAGCCAGGCCCGCCGGTGGGATCTACGGCTCGATGTGTAGGTGATACTCATGTTCGCCAGCAAGAGCCAGAACCTGCCCGGGATGCCGGACCAGGCCGCGGCCGTATACCGCGAGTCAGCTGGGCAGCCGCCGTCGGCCGACGGGCAGCTGCTGGCCCGGCGGGCCGGGCACGTCGCTTCTGTCGTGCGTTTCAGCCTGGACAAGCCAGAGTCGATGCAGCGCCTGCATGAGGTGACCGGCAGTATTGACGATGTCTCCTCCCTGGGCTCGCTGCTGCCAGCGGTCCTTGACGGGGCCCTGTGGCTTACCGGAGCGGACTTCGGCAACGTCCAGCTGCTGGATCCTGCCACCGGCTCGCTGAGGATCGTCACCCAGTCGGGTTTCGGTCCTGAGTTCCTGGACTATTTCGCCGTCGTGGACGACGGCCACTCGGCGTGCGGGAGGGCGGCACGGGCAGGCGCCCAGGCCGTCATCGCCGATGTCACCGCCGACCCCGATTTCGCCCCGCACCGGGACATCGCCGCCGCCTCGGGCTTCCGCGCGGTCCAGTCCACCCCCCTGCTGGACCATGCGGGCCGCCTGATCGGCATGGTCTCGACCCACTTCCGGCGCCCGCACCGCCCCTCCGGCACGGACCTGCAGATCATGAAACTGTACGCCGATTACGCCGGCGAGGCCCTCACCGGGCACCTCCGCACCCCCGCGGGCGACGGCCTGGGCGCCCCGATCACCCGGGCGGTGATCTCGGCCCTGCTCGACCCGGGGATCAGCCGGCCGCCGGCTGTGACCGGGTTGTCCGGGCCAGGCAGCGCACCGGGAGGCCGCGAGCGCCGCCCGGCGCACCCGCCAGCCCCATCCGACGAGGCCATCTCCCGGTTCGCGGGGGACGTCGTGAACCGGCTCTTCTCCATCGGGCTGAGCCTAGATAGCGCGCTCAGCATCGCCGGAACCGGGCCCGCCGGTGACCGGGTAGCCGCAGCCACCGACGAGCTCGACCGCCTGATCCGTGACATCCGGACAACAGTCTTCAGCCTCGCCGACGACCGCGAGCAGGATCCGGCTGGCCACGGCCAGGATCGGCGGACCCTGCCGCCCGGCTGACCCGGCGGCCCTCCACCACCTCGGTCGTGATCGTCACGAACTGGTCGCGTTCTCCCGGTGCCCACGGGACCAGGGGAACCTTCCGGTAACGGGCAATCAGCTCAGGGTCGGTCACCCGCGCGGCGCGGCCGGTTACCACCACCGACCAGCCCGACGACGTTGCCGCATCCAGATCGTCGGCCTCGAAGGCCACTATCAGGTCATGGACCTTGCGGGCCACTGTGGTACCGGCCGCCGTGCGCAGCACGATCCGCTCGCCGGCCACGGCGAAGTTCATCAGCCGCACCGCGGGCAGCGCGTTGACGGTGAAGATCAGCCGCCCCACCCGGACGCTCGGCAGCAGGCGCATCGATTCGCGCGATCCAGCCGGATGAACTCACCATGCGCACCCGCACCACCGGCCTGACCCATCGCGGCAGACTGCACCGTCACCAGCCCGGCCCGCCAGGGCCGAAAGTCCTCCATCATCCGGCCGGGCTGAGCACGCCGCCGGCCATAGCGAGCAAGACGCGATCGCGCCGGCGGCAAGGTCCGTGGTGATGGCCCGGGCAGGCGAAGTGCTATGCGCATGCCGGCATGCAGCTCCAGTGATGAGGCACAATCACCACCGGGCATGCCGCGCCGTGCAGGCATGCCCGCGCCACCGATCCCATAGCGGGCGGCAGGTGGTTAGCAGGGTCGTATACCGGATAGGCGGCGCCGAGCACGAGCAGCTCCGCGCCAGCCGACCGGTCGATCAGCACCTTGGCCGGTGAACCGGCGATCAGCTCACAGGACACGCGATCCGACGTCAAGGCCCGGGCCGCCTCCAGCCGCGCGGAGGCCAGCAACGCCCTGCCGTCAGCGTCGCCCTTGAGCCATGGCGATACATCCGGCGCGGCCGAATACGGCGCGCGCCGGAGCTGGTCGACGACGAAGGCCAGGAGCATGCTGGCCCGATGCAGCAGTGCCGCCTGCACCGCCCACCGCATTGCGATAAGGGACGCTTCGGCGCCATCGAAGCCGACCACGATCGGCGCTCTGGTGCGCCCGGTGATTCCGGTCATCTTCTCCTCCCTATCAGGACCCGGACCTGCGGCCATCCCGACCGTCGCCCAATTGCCGAACTGACGACGTAACATGCGCCATCCAAAGTGGGCTGGGCGTGGGTCAGGACCGCGAGCGCTTCTTGCCGGTGCCCGGCCACGCCGCCTGTCCCTCGAAGGCGGCGAGGCCGTCGCCGGTGTTCGCGGGCGATCGTAATCCTGAGGTGTAGCCCGTCTTCAGGGCCGAAGGTCCTGACACTTCCAAAGGCCGCCGCGAGCCGTGCGCGGCCTGGGTCGGCCCCCTGGGGGCCCGGGCCGCTGGACGGCGACCGCCCCTCCGATCTGCCCCGCCGGGGAATAGAGCCGTCACAACTCGTGCCGCCAGCTCGCCCACAGGCCGGCCAGCACGGTGATCACCACGGCGCAGGCCACAGCCAGCGGGATGACCCAGGCCGCCGTGTTCCCGGTCACTGACCGGCTCCCACGCCTTCGATCCAGCGGGCCATCACGGGCAGCTTCCCGCCTTCCCGGATGAATGCGTATCAGTTCGTAGACCTCGCCGAGGTCCTGGGGGACCTGCTGCAGGAAGTCCAGGGCGCGCTGCAGCCGCCCTGCCAGCGGGTCCAGCAGGTCCAGGGCGGTCTCGCAGATCCGGATCCGCCCCCCGGCTGCGGCGATCGCGGCCTCGGCTGCGGCGATCGCGGCGGCCTTGGCCGGGTGGCATCCGTCGCACGGATTCCTGGTTGCCATGGCATGCGCGGCTGCGAGGGCTTGGCGGGCATCCTCCAGGGCGGCCTGCACGGCATCCAGCGCGGCGGCTACCTGCTCCTGGAGCTGCTGCATTTCCCGCAGCCGGTGCCCGACGTCGCCCTCGGCGTCGCTGACCGCCTCGAGGAACTCGCCGTCGGAGCGATACCCGCCGCCGGGGTGCCGTCCCCGCCCTCCGCGATGCGGTCACGATCCTGCATCAGGTGCGCACTCATCGCCGCCGAGCCGCCAGCCTCCCGGGCAGCGGATCAGGTGCCGACGGTGCCTGCGGCTCGTCGAGCTCCGGGACTACCCCGCCGCGGGGCACACCTAGGGAGGCATCATGCATATCGCTATGGTCCTAACTAGCCGATCGTCCAGGCTAGGAGCGGCGCGGTGACCTGCGCACTTGCCCAGGCCTGGCGGAGAGCCTGATGGACCTCTGGCCTAGCCCGAAGTTACGGCCAGTTCGGCAGGTTATTTCATGTTTGACGTGGGATTTTGTCGTGCTGGCCGGGTGGTGTTGTGGCTACCTCAAGATGAGCGGGACCGGGACGCCGATCAGGTCGAAGGCGTCGCGCTGGGCGCTGGTCGGCTCGGCGAGCATCGCGATGTCGGCCGGGGTGCCGGCGATCCGGACCTGGTTGCGGGTCAAGGTGGCCAGGTGCTCGATCAGGCCGCGGAAGCTGTAGTAGGGCTGGTCGTACCGGTATGAGGCTTTGGCCTGGGCCCGGCCGGAGCGGCGGGCCGGGGCGACGGGGCTGGCCTGCTCGGGCGGGTTTTCGTCGGTGAAGGTCAGCGGGGCCCAGGCGCGGCGCAGGTGCCAGACCAGGTAGCAGGCGAGCATGCAGATCAGCACGTGGGCCTTGACGCGTGCCTCCAGCCGGTGGAAGACCGGGCGCAGGTCCAGGTCGTCGGATTTGATGTGCCGGAAGTCCCGTTCGACGTATCTGAGGTTCTTGTAGGCGGTCACCACGGCGGGGGAGTCCAGCTGGCTGGCCGGGACGGGGGTGCGCAGCACGTAGAACCCGTCCAGGGCGGCCTCGGCGTCGATCTGGTCCTGCTTGCGGGTGACGACCAGGCTGTCATCGGTGATCGTCACGTCGAAGTGCTTGGCGGTCACCTTGCCCACCTCCACGCCGATCGCGGCGGCGCCGGCCAGCCGTCCGGCGGCGACCGGGGCGGCGATCGGGGCCAGCAGCTTCTCGGTGGCGGCCAGCAGGTCGTCGCGTTTGCGGGCCCGCTCGGCGGCCAGCACCGGGTTGCGGCAGGCGATCAGCCGCTCGCCGGGGAAGTCATCGGAGGTGATCTCGGCCAGGTCCTGCTCATCGAAGAGGCTGAGCTGCAGCGGCCCGTCCTCGGCCATCAGCTTGCGGATGGCCGGGGCGCGCAGCGCGGTGATCCACCCGTAGGGGTCCGGCCGGGGCGTGCCATCCTGCTGCTGGTTCAAGGCGGTGATCCGGGCGGAGGTGATCATGCCCCGGTCGCCGACCATGACCATCGCAGCCAGCCCGAACTTGTCCCGGATCACGTCGGCGATCTCGGTGAACGCGGCCGGGTCGCCGGTGTTCCCGGGGAAGACCCGGACCGCGACCGGGCGGCCGCTGGGGTCGGTCAGCAGCCCGTATTCGATCTGCAGCTTGCCTTTCCTGCCGTCCCGGGAGTAGCCGCGGGCGGCCAGCGGGCACTGCGTGCCCTCCAGCCACGAGGACGACAGGTCGAACAGCGCCATCCGCGCCGGGTTAGCCTCCGGGGCCAGGTGACGGCGGGCCAGCCTCGCCTCGATGACGTCCTGCCGGGATGCCAGCCAGTCCATCGCGGCGTAGATCTCATCGGTGGACGCGTCCGCGACGCCCAGGTCGGCGCCGAGCGTCACATCGGCCCACCAGGTCAGGGTGGACAGCTTGGAGGCCGGGGCAACGACCCGGGAGATGATCAGGGCCAGCGCCAGGTCCCGCGCCCGGCCCGCCGGGCCCAGCAGGGCGGGCAGGCCCAGCTTGGCGGCCATCGCGTGCACCGCGGCGACATGGCCGTGCGGCACCGACCGGGTGATGGTGACCGCCTGCCCGGCCGGGACCAGCCGCTGGCCTTTCAGGGTCGCCTCGACCGCGGCGGCCGCCTCGGCCGGCAGAGCGGACAGGTTCGCCAGCGTCTCGTGCCGGACCTTGCCGCCGTCCCGGTAGGTGCGGCGGACTAGGACCGACTCATAGACCCGCTGTTCACCGGACTTCGCCACGTAGGTGCGCTTGTTCCGGGCTACGTGCATCGCGCCGGTACGTGCTGCCATACCCGTATCATAGCCGGGAACTCTTCGGAAACCGGGACCGACACGCCAGTTTAGTGGCTACATGAGCTAGCCGTATCCACTGACCTTCAGCACGTCACAACGGCATTCTCCACGCAGAGTTACGGCAACTTCGGCCTAGCCTGCGACGGGCGAGGCGCCATGTGCGCGCTGGCGCGCAAGCTCCACCGATGTGGACACAACCACCACCGGACACCCCGCGCCGTGCAGGCACCCCCGCACCGTCGATCCCACGATGGGCGGTACCTCGCTCGCAGCGTGGCCGGCCGGATAGGTAAATGCCGAGAACGAGCAGCTCGGCACCGGCGAACGATCGATCAACACCTTGGCCGGCGAACCGCTCGCTAGTTCAGATGACAGGCGACTCGCGGCAAGGCCTAGCCGCGCCGGAACTGGCGGGAGACGAAGACGAGATGCACGCTGGCCTGTGTCCGCCCTTATCTGTGCACAGATCGTCTTCGGCGTGCGGGCGGGCCTGCGCCACCCGCGTCAGCTAACAGCCCGGATTGCCTGATCCGGAGCGGTGATGCCATGTGCCAGCGCCCGTCATCTGCCAGGGCGTCGCCCTGGTCCACCGAGGCAACCGACCCACCGTCCTCCGATTCGCCGCCGAGGACCGTCCGCTAATGCCGGACATATCCGAAGTTGGCGCGGCCCTCGGTGTCAGCGCGGATCGTGCGAGCATTATGCGCTGTCGCCGGTCGCTATCGCTTGCCGTCGGTCGCTGCGGTTGCTGTCAACTCGGTGCAGTCCGTCCGGCGGCAAGCCGACCTGCACCTTGCAGGGGATGGCCCGCGTCCGGTCCGGGCAGGCTCCGCCTGGTTTACATCGGTCTGGCCGCCGGGAAGACTGGGGTTTGGACCCGAACCGCGACATGCGGGAGAGCTCGTCCAGACCCCGCGCGCATCCCGCCTTTCATCTGATGGAAAGGCGTGCCATGAGATCCTCGAGCGTGCCGGACTCCGATGGGTCCCGCGGCCATCCTGATCAGCACATCGGCGATCCGATGTGGCGTCTCCGCGGTCCGGGCGCGGGTGCCGCGCCCTGGCAGGACCGGGCCGCGATCCCGGCCGGCCCGGCCCCCAGCAGGCCCTGGCCCTGGCCCAGGTCCGGGCGCCCGGGCGTCCGCCGCGAGTATGACCATCAGCCAGACGCCCCCGCCGCCAGCTGCGTGGCCCCGGCCGCGTTCGCCGCGGTCCGCGACATCACCGGCAGGATGCTGCTGG
>Ga0335085_10005264_pt1 | contig 20939 bp, 15 predicted proteins | sample Lox_Sample_45_FD_206712 | JGI IMG/M metagenome (GOLD analysis project Ga0335085, IMG submission 206712) | Soil microbial communities from Loxahatchee National Wildlife Refuge, Florida, United States - Lox_Sample_4.5 | ecosystem: Environmental > Terrestrial > Soil > Wetlands | place: USA...
GAAGATCGCATGATCCAGCAGCGAACCCTGTCCGTCCGGAGTATCCCCCATCTTCTTCAGGAAGCCGGCGAACATCTGCATGTGCCATTTCTGAATCTTGATCAGCTTCTCGATGCGCTCGGGAAGATCGCCGTGATGCGAAACCGGATGGAAGCCGTCCGACACCTCAAGAAACGGATAGGTCCGGTTCGTGCCTTCCGCCACGGTGACGTAGGTCGCGACGCGCGTCAGGTCGGCCTGATAAGCCAGCGCCAGCAGATCATACATCAGCTTCACCTGCTCGGCGAAATTCTCCAGCTCTCCGATCGGCGCGTTCGGAATTTTGATCGCCGAAAGATTGGTGTTTCCGGTTACTTTGGAACGCCGCTCGACTTCACGTACATCGGTCAGGTAAGCATCCAGAACCGCCCGGTCTTCGCTGCCCAGATCGCTCTCCAGTTTCTTTGTGCGATCGAGGATCACGTCCAGCATGCTGTTGGTCTGGCGCGCCATCGCCTTTCGTTCAAGCGGCGTTTCGCCTTCGCCGAAGAGCTGCAAAAACACTTTGCGCGGGTTGTACTCCATCGGCAGCGGCGTATGCTCGTCGCGGAACGAAAGCGTCGTAAATGGGCCACCGTTGCCCGCGGCCACCTGCACCGTGGTCTCGGAAGCAAGCTCCAGCGTCGGAAACGGCACGTCCTTGCTGATGTACTTCGCCATCTCCTGGTCGAGCGTGGTGGCCATGTTGTTGCCGGTCGGCAGCGTTGCGCTCAGCCACGTCGCCGGATTGCGTACATGCACCGACCCCGCGGCCGCTGCATTCTCCAGATTGCCGAAAGAAGTCGTGTACTTCTTGAACGGTTCAAGCGGCGAGTTGATTTCGTTGAGCGTAAAATCCGCCCCCGCGCCCTTCGGCGTCCAGCGGTCCTGGCCCGGCCCGAACTTGGTGTTGAACATGATGGCGCCGTGAGGAATATAGAAGAAACCCGCGCGCAGCCTCGGATTCGCGGCGGTTTGCGCCAGCGCCGTCCTCGCGGGCACCATCGCGCTCAGAAACGGCAAGGCCAGATTCACACCGGCCCCCTTCAGTATGGTTCTGCGGGAGAGGTGCTTCTTCGTGATAAACATGTTCGTCTCCTGACCTACTTCTGTTCAGTTGGCGTCGCCGCCGACGCGCTTCGTGCTTCCGCGGACTTGATGGCCGACGCGACAGGTAGTTTCTCCGGCGTCGCCTGCGAAACCGGAGCTGCCGCTTTCGCGGGCATTCTCACGGCCACACCCTGCTTTCGGAACGCATCCGTATTCACGATTCCCAACACCAGCGATGCGAACGTGTAGTTGTCTTTCTTCGCATCCCGCGCGATCCGGCGCACCTGCGGCATGTCGAAGTATTCCAGTCGCCGGTTCACTGCGTACATCAGCAGCCTCTCGGTGAGCGACTCCACGAAAGCTTCCGGATGGCTCGCCAGCTCCTGCCGCAATTCCACCGGGCCGTCGATCTTCACTCCGCTCGGCATCACCGTGCTCGCGTCGATCGGTGTGTTGTTGGCCTGCGCATCGGTCTTCCGGAACCGTCCGATGGCGTCAAAATTTTCCAGCGCCAGCCCCGTCGGGTCGATCACGCCGTGGCACATCTTGCATGTCGGATTATCGCGATGCTGCTCCAGCCGCGCCCGCACCGTCTTCGGCGCTTCACCCGGCTTCTGATCCAGATTGGCCACAACCGTCGGCGGAGGCGGCGTTGGCGGCGTGCCGGTGATCTTGTCCAGCACCCACGCCCCGCGCAGCACCGGGGATGTACGGTCGCCATAAGAAGTGCGCATCAGCACCGCGGCCTTGCCCAGCAGGCCGAAACGGTCGGGATCCGTCAGCGTGACTTCCTTGAATGCCGATGTGCTCGGCCCGCTCTGGATGCCGTAATGACGCGCGAGCCGGTTGTTCATGAACGTCTGATCCGACGTCAGCAGCTCCAGCACGCTCTTGTCTTCGAGCAGAATGCTGCTCAGAAACAGCTCCGATTCCTTCAGAAAATCGCCGCGCAGCGTGGCGTTAAAGCCCTGGAAAATCTTCGCATCCGGCACGACCGAATCCAGCGTATTGAGATTGAGCCACTTTAAAGCGAAGCCGTTCACAAGGCTCGACGCCTTCGGATCGGCGAGCATGCGCTTTACCTGCGCGTTGAGGACGCCCGGCTTCGTCAGCCCGTTAGCTTCGGCAAGCTTCAGCAGCTCGGCATCAGGAGGTGTATTCCACAGAAAGAACGAAAGGCGTTTGGCCAGTTCGAGATCGGTCAGCGTAAATTCGCCGGTTTTGACCGCGGGTTTCGGCCCGCGAATGGCGCGATACAGAAAATCCGGACTCGACAGAACCCCGGCCACAATCTCCTCCACGCCGCTGTCGAAGGGCTGATTGTCGAGGCGGCCTTCGTTGTAGAAGCGCATGAGGTACGCCATATCGGCTTCGGTCACCGGCCGCGCATACGCCCGGTGGGCCAGATTCTGCGCGATCTGCCGCGCACACGGAAGCTCGCCGATCTTCTTCGGGTCGCAGACGAAGATCATCGGCCGCGTCGTGCTGTTCGTGATGCCCGTCGGGTTGTAAGGCCCTTTGATCTCCATGATGTCGATGCCGCGGCGGAATCCGGCCATCGGCACCGCGCCACCCACACCGCCGCCCGACCCGACGTTGTCGTCCGACTCAACATGCGACCGCTGGATGAACCCGGCCATGATTTCGTGCTCGCCCGCCAGCAGCTTCACCGGGATGTGCTGGAAGCGATCGAGAATCTGCTGCCACCCGTCGGTTCCTTTGACATTGGCCAGCCACAGATCGTGCTCGCCTCCCAGATCGCCTTTGAACACCGGCTTGCCGTCGATCAACAGAACCAGCGTGGTTGTGTTCTGCATCTGACGGTTGTACAGCCCGATGTCGAGGTCGAAGAAACTGAAGCGATACTCGCCGTCGGCCGGCGCCTTGTGCGTAAACTTGACGCCGCCGCGCATTCCCGCGGGGAAGGGCAGAGCGGGATCCTGATAGCCTTCAGTTTGAAACGTGACGCTGGCGATCGGCGGCGCCATGTTCCCCACGCCTGCCTTAGCCAGGTGGCGCGCTGCCGTCAGGTATTGATCGAGAAACGCCGGCGAGGTTCGCAGCGCTTCCGCGATGTTGTCGAATCCGTCGACCTGCACGTCCTGCGGCAGAATCTCTTTCTCATCCACATCCACGCCGATCAGCGCTTTCACGGAGGCCGCATATTCAGTGCGATTCAGGCGCTGAATCGGCACATACCCCGCTTTCGGACCCTTCACCTGCGTGTCGAGCGCATTCTCCATGTACATCGTGAACGCATCGATGTCTTTCTGCGGCGGTTGCGGAAGGCCCGGCGGCGGCATCAGCCGTCCGCGCAGTTTCTTGAGCACTTTTTCCCAAACCGCTGCATCAGCCTGAACCTGCTGCGTGCTCAGACCTTCCAGCACCAGCCCGCCCGTCTTCAGCTTTGCGCTGTGACAGCCTACGCAGTAGGTGTTCAGCATCGCCCGATGTGGGTCGGTGGCGTTCGCCGGAGTCTGACCCGCGGCCCGGTCCGGGAGGAGGACGGGAGCGGCGATCAGCGCCGCCAGGGCGCTCAGAAAAACGAATCGTCTCATCCCCGGAAACCTTCTACTCGATCAATAGTTTGCAGGCGGCGCGCCGACATGTTCCTTACATTTTTATCACGTAAAGGACCTCGCGCCCCGGGCCTCGTCGCAAAAGTACGTAAAGAACGGGCGATCGCGAGCCACGGTCGCCGGCAGCGTGCGCCCGGGGTCGGTGATCCCTGTTTGTATACTGGCTTTGCTCAAATGAAGAACATCGACTGGAACAGCATTCCTTCGTTCGATCAGCTTCCTGTACGCAAAGACGCGCCGCCGGAATCGGCCTGGGGCGTCTTCGGCGATAACGACGCGCTCGGCTGTCTCAACTTTCTCACCGCCGACGGCGTTATCGATGCCGCGCGGTTGGTGCAGTCAGGCAAAGTGTTTCGGCTCGACGCAAAGATCGGATTCGTCAAACCGCCGCTCTTTGGCCGCGCCCCGGTGGGTCATCGCGTCAGTCCTCTGAGCCCCGTTGCGAACGACGATCTGCTCGACAACTTCAACACCCAGGAGGGTAGTCAGTGGGACGGCCTTGGCCACGTTGGCCACGTCAAACATGGCCGCTTCTATAACGGCGTGACCGTCGAGGAAACCCGCGCCGGCAATGCCAGGCTCGGCATCCACAATTGGGCGGACAAATTCGTCGGGCGTGGCGTTCTGGTCGATGTATACGGATTCCGAAAAAAGCAGGGCAGGGAAGCGAAGCCGCTGACGCGTGATGTCTACACACTCGATGAGCTGAAAGGTGCCCTGGCGGCGCAGGACACCGTGCTGCGGCCGGGATCGATTCTGCTGGTGCGCACCGGATGGGTGGAGTCTTACGAAAAGCTGTCTGCCGAAGAGAAGCAGGCCTACGCGCCCATGGAGAAGATGCAGGCAACCGGAATTGAAGCCAGCCGCGAGATGGTGGCGTGGCTTTGGGATCATCGCGTGGCGGCGATTGGCACCGACTGCCCCGGCGTCGAAGCCTTTCCGTTCGACTTCATGAGCGAGAATCCGCTGCACTATCGCGCGCTGCCGTTACTCGGACTGCCGCTGGGCGAAATGTTCGTACTCGCGCCGCTCGCCGCGGACTGCGCCGCCGACCAGCGCTATGAATTCATGGTCGTCTCAGCCCCGCTCAACGTCGAGGGCGGCATCGCCTCCCCGCCCAACGCCGTTGCGATTAAGTAAACAGTCGTCAGTTCTCAGTAGTCAGTCAAAAGTATCGAACGCGGCCTGAGCCGCGCATCCTTATTGACAGCGGATAGCAGACAGCGGATTTTCAATCCGCCAACGGGCTTGGCCGCACCTGGAAATGCACCACCTTCGGCATTGTGCCTTTCCCTGTCTCGCTGTGAAACGGCGTGCGCGTGCCCCACGTCGTCCAGACGCCTTTGCCCTTCCAGCCCGCTTTAGCGTCGTCAACCCGGCCGTCCATACCCTTCGCGAAGAAGCCCAGCGGATACGGCACCCGCATCACAACCCACTTGCCGTTCACCAGCGCCTCCAGCGAATCGGATGAGTTTCCGGTAACGATCGGCGTGTTCCGGCCGAGCCCGAGCGTGTCGAACTGATCGACCCAGTCGTAGTAGTGCGAATCGGCGCTCCCCGATTCCTTCAGGTTTTTGAAGTTCGGTCCAGGTGTCGGATAAAGCGTCCAGCCTTCCGGACAATGCTGTCCCAGCGCCGTCGGGCCATTCAGCGCGCCTTTGCATTTGCGGCGATCGAAACTGGCAAGGTGACCGCTGGCCAGCGCCACCCATGCCACGCCGTTGCGGTCGACATCCATGCCGCGCGGCGAATATCCCCACACCTTCGCCTTCGGATTGTTGTAGGGCACTTCGTAGTATTCGGTCAGAGTCGTCTCAGGCGGATTGGCGCCCGGAACAACCCGCACGATGCCGCCGGGAAATCCGAGAATCGTTCCCCACACCGCGCCATCGGGTGCGATGCCGATTGCATAGGGCGCGGCATTGAGACGCGTATCTTTCGCGGGATCGGACGAAGGCGCGCTGATGGCCGCCGACGTGCCCAGACTCTCGCCGCTGGGCGCCACTGTGACTTTCTGCTCGACCTCCGCATATGCGTCGCGCTTGCCGTTTCCGTTTGTGTCCAGCACCAGCGCCGACCAGCCCTGCGATTTCGCAGCGTCGTGCGTCTGATCCCATTTCTTCACATCCAGCCAGCCGATGACGCCTCCGCCTCCGCCGCTCGACGTCCAGAGCGTGTCGTTGGCATCTTCGGCGAATAGCAGATGGTGCGTGCCGAAGCACGTATCGATCATTTCGCTCTTCTTCGTCGAAGGATCGTAAACGGAAAGCTCGCGTCCGGAGTTGGCAAGCGGCGTGAGTTTCGCCGAAATAAGATCCGAGCCGGCCTTGCAGAAATCCGGATCCGCATTGGCGCGAATGCGCGCGGTGTACCACAGCCGGCCCTTTTCATCGAACATCGGATTGTGCACCGTCGTGTGCGAGTCCCAGATCGATTCGTCGCCCCAGAACGTCGAAGCCTGTAAAGGCTTCGGCTGGCCTGGCGTTCCGTCCCGATATGGCGTCTTGACCTGCTCAAGCGTGTTGTGTACAGGATCGAGGACCGGCAAATAATCGCGGCTCTCCTCAGGCGAGCCGTAGATGAGCCCGTTCGCATTCACGCTCGGATTGCGCTTATCGGTAGAGATCTCATCGTGCAAATAAGCTTTTGGATCTGCCCAGTCCCACTGCGTGATCACGATGTTGCGCTCCACTCCCTGCGGTCGCGGTGGCGCTGCGGCGGGCAGTTCGCCTTTGGCGATGCGCGTAGTCCAGTCGCCGAATTCGGCAGTCGCGCGTTCGGCGCCGAGCTGCCCCAGGCCGCCTCGCATCGCGCCGCCGGCCTGTCCGGACTCCACGCGCCGCGCCCAGGCCTGGGCCGGTGAATCGAAGTTTGCGAACATTGCCGGGATCGTGCGGGTGTAAGCATTTCCGAGCTGGTGGCAGGATTCGCAGCTGTCCGTTTTGATCAGGTGGACCCACTGGCCCTGCACCTTGACGTTGGGCGAGATCCCGTTGCCCTTGGCGCCGGTGCCGGGGAACTCATTCTTTTCCGGCACTTTCAGCAGCGCATACCAATATTCAGCCGGATAGAGCTGCGCCGCCGTCTTTGCGTCGGGGGCGATTCCAGGCCTCAGGTTGACCATCTTCCCGGGCTCGGTCTCGATCTTCGGCGAATCCACTAACCCATAACCCCGCGCCCAGACGGTGTACTTCCCCTGAGGCAGGTCCGGAACCAGATAGCGGCCGCGGTCGTCCGTGACCACTTCCTTTATATAGCGGGTTGGCAAAGAGGTGGTTTCCGCGATCACCCAGACGCCCGCTTCGGGCCCTTTTGTGCTGGAAACAATGCCGCCGATGTCGTTGGCTTTGATTTTGATCGCCGGATCCTGCTGGGCCGACAGGTTGGTCAGCAGCCAGCCGGAAAGTACTACGATCATCGTAGCGGTGAGGAATTGTGAAAACCTTGACACTTGCATAGCGCCTCCTGGGTGCTAGTGGCCTGGTGGCATAGTATATACCTTAAAATTCCTGCGGTTCATGCCGATAAGGACAGCGAGAAGGTTGAATGAAACTGCGTCTGGGGTCCGATGTTACTGGTGCACCCCCTGCCAACGAGATCAAACCTCTGGCTGCCCCCGCAGCCCCCGCCGGCAATGCGGCGGGAGCGCCGGAGGACACGATCCGTATTTCCAGCGAGTTTGAAACGCTGGCCCTGATGCAGGCAACGCAGCCCGCGAAGGTGGCACAGGTAGCCGCCGCGATCCAGAATGGCATCTACCAGGTTGACAGTACCATCGTCAGTAAATCGATCGTCGAAAACGCCCTTTCTCAGTAGGTCATAGTCCAGCCGGTCATTCTTCGCCGCCTGCTCTTCCTGACATAACATTGAAGGCGCATGCAACGCCTCATCCTGCTTCCCCTTCTGACCACTGCTCTCTTTGCCCAGGCGCCCTGGCGTGGCGCTGGCCCGACTCCCTGTCAGGGTCCTGATGGCGGTTTCTTCCAATGTCCGCCCGCGCCGCAGACGGTTGCGGTTCGCGCCGGACGTCTCTTCGACAGCAAGACCGGCCGCATGCTCTCAAAGCAGGTGGTGATTCTGTCCGGCGATCGCATTACGGATGTCGGCCCGGAAGGCAAAGTGGCGATCCCTTCCGGCGCGCGCGTCATCGATCTCAGCCGCGAGACCGTATTACCAGGACTGATCGACGCCCATACCCACATGTTCAATCAGCGCGGCGCCAAAGGGACCACCGAAGCGTCCATGCTGATCGCCGTTCAGAATGCGCAGGCCGATCTGCGCGCCGGCTTCACCACCGCGCGCGACATGAGTTCCCACGGCAACGGCTATGGCGATATCGCGATACGAGATGCCATCAATGCAGGCCGCATCGACGGACCGCGCTATCAGGTTTCGACCCTCGGCATCGTTTGGGGTGCGACACCGGCGAATCCGGAAGCGCCCGACAATCCGCTGGCGAGCACGGTTGTCCGCAACGTCGACGACGCGCGCAAAGCCGTGCGCGAACAGATCGCCCATGGCGCCGACTGGATCAAGCTCTTCCCCACCGGCGCGTATTCATTCAAACCGGACGGCGAGGCGCAGTATGTACTGACCTACCCCATGCCCGTTCTGCAGGCGCTCATCGACGAAACCCATAAACTCGGCCACAAAGCCGGATGCCACGTCTACGGCGGTCAAGGGGAGAAGAACGCGATTCTCGCCGGCTGCGATACCATCGAGCACGCCTTCGGACTCGATCAGGCCCAGATCGACATGATGGTGGCGAAAGGCCTCTACTACGACCCCACGTTCCAGCGTTACATCGAACCCTACATGGATGACAACGACGCGAAATCGACCGGCGGCAAGTACCGCATGATTCCGATTTTCGAGCACGCCGTGCAGATGGCCGCTGCGACGAAGGGCCTGAAGATTATGGTCGGCAGCGGAGTCGATGGCGCGACATTCGTGCATGGAACGCAGGCTCTCGAGCTGGAGCAGCTGGTAAAGCACGGCGGTCTGACTCCGGCGCGCGCCCTCGAAAGTGCGACGATGGTCAACGCCGAAGCGCTGGGCTGGTCGGACCGCATCGGCTCCATCGAAAAAGGCAAATTCGCGGACCTGATCGCCGTCTCGGGCGATCCGCTGACCGACATCGCCGAAATCGGACGCGTGAACTTCGTGATGAAAGCCGGCAAAATCCTCTTCGGAAAAACGGGGACAGGCTTCGAAATTCCGCGACGATAACCTGTTCAGAGCAGATCAACCGTTTCCGGAATTTCGTTGCCTGTCCCCGTTTTTCCGAATGGTCAACCTGCGGAGGCTTTTCATAATTCGGTCCGCGACGCTAGCCCGGCCCATCGCCGGAATTTCGGCTATTTGAGAAACGTGCCGTTGTTTAATTCGCCGAAAGCCCGCCGCAGCTCATCCTGCGTGTTCATCACGATCGGTCCGCGCCACGCCACAGGTTCCTCGAGCGGCTTACCGGACACCAGCAGGAACCGAATGCCTTCCGGTCCCGCTTCCACCGACACTTCGTCCCCGCGATCGAACAGCACCAGCGAGCGATTGCCCGCTTCAGGCACCGCGGGCTTATCGGACCCCACCTCTTCTGTCCGCACCGGCATCGGTCCGGAAGCATTGCCGAATTTACCGGCTCCGGCGAACACATACGCGAATGCATGCCGCGTGGTCTCGACCGGCAGTGTCTTCTTCTTCCCCGGCGGCACCGAAACATCGATGTAAATCGGATCGGCAGCGACGCCCTCCACCGGCCCCTTCTTCCCCCAGAACGTCCCGCACACGATACGCACGCCGGTGCCGTCATCATCGGTGACCAGCGGAATGTCGGGCGCCTTGACTTCCTGATACCGCGGCGCGGTCATTTTGAGCGCGGCCGGGAGATTCGCCCAGAGCTGAAATCCGTGCATGCGCCCCTGCGGATCGCCTTTGGGCATTTCCTGGTGAATGATGCCGCTGCCGGCAGTCATCCACTGAATGTCGCCCGCCCCGATTGCGCCTTTGTTGCCCATGCTGTCGCCGTGCTCAACGCTGCCCGCAAGCACATACGTAATCGTTTCGATCCCGCGATGCGGATGCCAGGGGAAACCGGCGAGATACTCGCGCGGCACGTCGTTTCGAAAATCGTCGAGCAGCAGGAAAGGGTCGAACTCGTTCGTCGTGCCGAAGCCGAACGCGCGCCGCAGATGGACGCCGGCGCCTTCCAGCGTAGGGGTGGACTGGCTGAGTCGTTTTACAGGCCGGATAGACATAGTTATGAGATTAGCCTGCGCAAAGTTGGATTCAAAGGCCCTGCATGGCGTATATTGACGTATAACCTCAGTGTCATTCGGATCGTAACGGGCCCGCTTATGCGCTTTCGGAACGCTCTCATTCTGTCTCTGCTGGTTTGCACTGCCTTCACGCCCGCTATCGCGCAGGAGTCACTCACAGGAACGCTCTCCGGATCGGTCCCCACTGACTGTCCCAATTCTTCGGGGCAGAATCCGTTTTCGGGCTCGCTGTTCGTTATTGTTGAGCCGTCGCTCGATTCTCTCGCGGCTTCAGGCGGAAGCTTCAGTGGCACCGTGATCGGCTCCGGTACGTCACAGGATTGCGGCAAGACCAAAGGGTTCTCAATCAGCGGGTCTCTTTCGGGAACCGTCAGCGCCGGCGGCGCGGTGACATTTACCTTGTCCGCCAGCGGGACCGGCGGGGCCGAAATAACCGGCAGCGGGGGCGGAACACCTGCGGCGCTAAATGGCAAGCTCTCGGTGTCGGACGACCTGGGCGATTTCGGCTCCGGCACGTTTACTCTGGCGCCCGCCCCCGGCTCCGCTCTCACGGGAGCGTTCTCCGCAGGCGGAGCCGTTTACTGCAATCCCGGAAACACGGGCGACAACAGCACCGGCCAGCTTGCGGTCGGCACCCTCCTGGTCGCCACCACCCAGCCTTCGCTCACTTCCCTGTCAAATGGCGGACAGTTTACCGGGTCACTCAGCGGAAGTGGCGCAAGCGCGAGTTCCTGCGGTACTTCGCTCGATGTGAGCCTGACCGGCAGCATAGCGGGCAGCGTCAGCGCGGGGGGCGCCGTTACGTGGACTTTCACCATCAATGCTCTCGACAGTAAAGCCGGTTCACTCACGCTCTCCGGTGGCGGAAGTGGAACCACCTCCGTGCTGACTGCCGAGGGTACGATCACCGACCCGACGCAATATCCTTCGCCCCTTCCCTACCAGATCGCGCTGACAACACTGAGTTCGCAATCGGGTGGCACACCGCCGGTTCAGATTCCGGGCGGCGGTGGCGGCGCACAGGTATCTCTGCCCGGTGGCACGGTCGGCGTCGCGTATTCGCAGAATCTTCCGGCGGCGGGTGGAACCGTGCCCTACGACTGGTCCCTCGTCGGCGGCAATCTGCCGGCAGGACTCACACTGTCTCAGTCAGGTGTCCTTTCCGGTACGCCGGCTCAGGCCGGCGGGGCGCTCTTCACCGCGACTGTCTACGACATAACCGGCGCGTCTGCCTCTTCTGTATTCGCCATAGTAATCGCGCCCCCGTCGGTTGCCATTTCCACCGCATCTCTGCCCAATGGGATCGTCGGTTCTCCATACCCGGCCCAGACGCTTGCCGCGTCGGGAGGCACGCCGCCGTATACCTTCCAGGCCACCGGTCTGCCCGCGGGCGTCACGTTGTCGAATGGCGCTATCACCGGCAAGCCCACTGCTTCGGGCACGTTCACTGTCACACTAAGTGTGGCCGATTCCGCATCGCCCGCCCAGACCGGCTCCACTCAGCTGCAGTTTGTCGTCAGTCCCGCGCGCACCGACCTGATCCTCTCTCAGACTTCAGTAACATTTACTCTGCCGAACGGCGCTTCCGAGTTGCCGCCGGCCGCCCGCATCACTGTCCAGTCGAACACCGCGACGCAGCCATTGAATTACACCGTTACTGTCACACCCGCCGCTTCCTGGCTCAGCGTGCAAAGCGGCGGCGTCACGCCAACCACGCCTGGCGCGCTGAATATCAGCCTGACGCAGCAGGCATTCCAGGTCTCAGCCAGCACGAAAACCTCGGTGGTTGTCACCTGTGCACAGCCAAGCCCGTGCGCCGGTAACGCCCAGACCATCACGATTTCACTGAATGTCACGAACGCGCCCCCGCAGCTTTCCGTGACCACGCCTTCGCTCAGTTTCTTTGCTTCCTCATCCAATCCCCAGCCGGTTTCGCAGCCGCTCGGGCTGGCTAACACTGGCGGCGGCCAGATCTTCATCAATTCGCTGACCGCTTCGAACGACTTTGTCACCATCACCGGAAACCCGGTCTCGCTCGAGGGCGGTCCGCCATCTCTGCTCACCGTGACCGTCGACCCGACTAAACTCGTCGCCGGTTTCTACCAGGGCGCAATCTCTGTCGCGACGTCCGTCGGTACCGTCAGTGTGCCGCTCACCGTGGTCGTCACCTCGAACGCCACCATGACATTGAATCCAGCAGGATCGATCTTCAACGCCCTCGCCGGATCGCTTCCGGGCAATGCCACCGGATCGTTCCAGGTCAGTGTAGCCGGAAGCGGTACCGTCAACTGGACCGCCACCCTGCTTCCCGGAGCAAACTGGCTGACACTGAACACTGCCAGTGGATCTTCGACCGCCGCCACCCCCGGCACGGTATCGTTCACCATCAACTCGAACGCCACCGGCCTTGCGGCGCAGCCTTACTATGGGGCCATTCAGGTGAGTTCCGGCAGCGTATTGAACACTCCGCAGCTCTACATCATTGTGCTGAATGTGGTCTCAGCCGCCACCGACGTCGTCCCCAATCCGCAGCCCGCCGGACTTTTGTTTATCGCGAGCTCCGTAACGCCCGCCTCCCAGACGGTGCAGGTCTATGCCGGCACGTCGGCCACCCAGTCTTACCAGGCATCGTCGGACAGCTCATGGCTGACAGTGACTCCCTCTGCAGGCGCCACGTCGTCAACCGCTCCGGCATCGTCGTCCATTTCCGTGAATCTCAAAGCACTGAAAGCCGGCGTTTACACCGGCGGCGTGAGCTACTCGTTTTCCGGAGCCGCGGTCCGCACCGTCAACGTCACATTGATCGTCGAGCAAAGTGCGGTGCAGGGTTCCGACCGTCCGGCGGAAGCGCCCAAAGCAGCTCCTGTCTGTGTGGCAGCGAACCTGGTGGCTACGGAAACCGGAATGGCGAACAGCTTCTCGCAGCCCGCCGCATGGCCGACCCCGTTATCGGTTCTGCTGGTCGATGATTGCGGCAGTCCGGTTACCAACGGCCAGGTCGTCGCTACTTTCTCGAATGGCGATCCGCCCCTGTTGCTGGCGGCCGCCGACACCACAACCGGCGCCTACGCGGGCACGTGGACGCCGCATTCTTCCGGGCAGCAGATTGCCATCAGGCTCACGGCGACCGCGCCCAAACTGGCTCCGGTTGTCACCGAGATTCAGGGCCAGGTCACTCCCAACGTAGCTCCTCTTCTGACGCCGAACGGCACGCTCAACGCTTTTGCCATCGCCGCTGAACCGGGCGTTCCCTTCGCGCCGGGAACCATTGTCGCCATGTACGGCTCGAACCTCGCCGCGCAGGCAGCGCAGGCCGGATCCATCCCTCTGCCATCCACGCTCGCCAACACTTCGGTGATCATCGGCGGCCAGCAGGCGCCGCTCTATTACGTCAGCCCCGGTCAGATCAACGCCCAGGTTCCTTTTGAGCTCGCTGCCGGGACTCCCTATCAGATCATCGTTAACGCAAACGGAGCGCTCAGCGCCCCGTATCCGATTCAGCTTGTTTCCGACGCGCCCGGCATCGCGCAATTCGCGTCAGGGCAGATCATCGCCCAGCATCAGGACTACTCCCTGGTAACGGAAGCCTCGCCCGCTGCGCCCGGCGAATACATTCAGATGTATCTGGCCGGCATGGGCCTGACCAGCCGCACCGTGGCATCGGGAACAGCTTCGCCTTCCGACATCCTGGCGAATGCGCTGGATAAACCCCTGCTGAACCTGAACGGAACCCCGGTGACCAATGTGGTCTTCGCCGGCCTGACGCCGACGCTGGTCGGTCTTTATCAGGTGAATTTCCAGGTTCCCGTGGGCGTTCCCGACGGGGATCTGGTTTTAGAGCTCACCCAGCCGAACGGCGGCAGCAACTCCTCGATTCTGCCGGTTCATAACTAAATGCATACCACCGGATTAAAGCATGGGATATTTTAATGATCCCCGTGTCGTGCTAGTTTGACTTCTGATGCACACCACACGCCTCGCTCATTTACGCGCCGATACGCTGGAGCGCTATTCGTTCAGGCAGCTCTCCGGTCTCTCGCTGCGGCGCACGGAGGAACATCTTTTGCTCTGTGATGAATGCCGCAAACGCCTCGACGAGCTGGAAACGATGCTGACGTCCATCCGCGCCGCCCATCAACCGCTCTCAATGACAGCCTGACGAACTTATAAAAGCGGAAAGCCGAAAGCCAGCAATCGGAAACCGGACAGCCGCCCGCGGCCTTCGTGATATTTTAATCACCACGCCATGCGCAGCGTTTCTCTGGCAATTTTCGCTGTCGTCGCCGCCCTCCCCGCTTTCGCCCAGCTCGACCTCTCCGGCGTCTGGGCTGACCGCATCACCGAAGATTCCTACGAACGCTCCGGCGGTCCTCCGCTCGGCGATTATCAGGGCATTCCGCTCAACGATGCCGGCCGCATGAAGGCCGACAGCCACGATCATGAGGAGTGGAGCCTTCCGGAATTTCAGTGCCGCCCGCACCCCGCTCCTTATCAATGGCGCGCCCTCGGCGCCGTGCGTATTTCCGAGCAGATCGATCCCGTCTCCCGCGAGCTCACCGCCCTCCATCTCGAATATCTGCGCTCCATGGATCGCGTCATCTGGATGGATGGCCGCCCGCATCCGCCCGATTACGCGCCGCACTCCTGGTCCGGATTCTCCACCGGCAAGTGGGACGGTAACATGCTCGTCGTCACCACCACTCACATCAAAGGCGCCTACCTGCGCCGCAACGGGGCGTCGTTCAGCGACAGAGCCACGATGATGGAATACATCACCCGGCACGGCGATTATCTGCTTGTCACCATGATCATCACCGATCCCGTATGGCTCGAAGAGCCGTTCATCCAGACCACGAACTATCAGTTCGATCCGCACACCGCGCTTTCCTTCTATCCCTGCACCGTCAGCGAAGAGAACATCTCAACCGCGGTGCCGCATTTCCTCCCGGGTCAGAATCCGAATCTCGGCGCGGACGACATTCCGCAGATCGCCGCGCGCGGCGGCGCGGAGTCAACTCGTCCGGAATTCCGCCTTAAGCTGAACGCCGGCACAGCGGCCGAACCGCACAGCCGCGCTGCTGCGAAGGTCGCTCCGTCGAAGCCCTCCGTTCCCGTTGACGAAATTCGCGTCATGCCGGTGCAGGGCAACGTTTACATGCTGATCGGCTCCTGGGGAAACATCGCGGCGTCGATCGGCCGCGACGGTATTCTGCTGGTCGATACCGGCCCGGCGAACATGAGCGCCAGGGTGATGTCGAAAGTGCTGGAACTCGCCACCGCGATCACGTCGTCGCCACAACCGAATCGTTGTCTCGGTCTGCATTGCGCGGATTCTCCATATGCCTGGACCAGCCCGTCTCTGAATGCGATCATCAGCTCGCCCGGACCTCCCAAGCCGATCCGGTACATCATTAATACGAGCGTCGACGCCGACAAGACGGGTGGCAACGAGCGGCTCTCCCAGCTTCCGGCCGATTCCAAAATCGTCGGCGTGACTTTTCCGCCGGTCGGCATCGCGCCCGGCGCGACGGTGATCGCGCACGAGAACGTGCTGAAGCGCATGAGCGAGCCCCTGCCCGGCGAACAGCCCGCGCCTGTGAACGCGCAGCCCACCGACACCTACCACACCGAAGGCTACAAGCTGAGCGAATTTTTCAACAACGAAGGCGTGCGTATTTATCACGAGCCAGCGGCGCACACCGACGGCGACAGCATGGTGTTCTTTCGCTACTCCGATGTCATCGCGGCGGGCGACATCCTGCGCACCGACTCATACCCGGTGATCGACGTCGCCCGCGGCGGCACCATCAACGGCATCCTCGACGGTCTGAACAAGATTCTGGATATTGCGATTCCGGAATTCCGCTCCCAGGGCGGCACCATGGTGATTCCCGGGCACGGCCGCCTGTGCGACACCGGCGATGTGGCCAACTATAGAAATATGGTCGCCATTATGCGCGACCGCATTCAGGATCTCGTGAACAAAGGCATGACGCTCGATCAGGTCAAGGCGGCGAAACCCACATTCGATTACGACGGCCTCTACGGCGACCCCGGCGCCTTCATCGAAGCCTCCTATAAAACACTTCAGAAGCAAGGAGCGAAAAAATGAAGCGAATCCTCATGGCCCTGCTGTTTATTGCTCTCAGCGCCGGCGCAGCCTACGCCCATCATTCCCTCGCCGCCACCTACTATCCGGAGAAAGAAGTCAAACTCGAAGGCAAAATCATCGACTTCCTCTTCCGCAATCCGCACTCATTTCTCCAGATCGAAGCGCCCGACGAGAAAGGCGTCATGCAGCGCTGGTCGCTCGAATGGCGCTCGTCCGGCCAGCTCGGCCAGCAGGGAATCAAACGCGACACGCTGAAAGTTGGTGACGAAGTGACTGTCACGATTAATCCCTCGCGCACCCAGAACGATCACCGCGGCGCGCTCAAAACGCTGCATCGCAAATCCGATGGCTTCGGCTGGGGCAACAATCCCGGTGATACGAGTGAGTAAGGTGTCACAGGCTGCAGCCTGTGCAGGACTCTTCTTTCCACTGCTTCTCCTGGCTCAGCAAACCATCCCCTACAACCCTTCCGCGCAGGCGCCGCCCGCCGGACGCGGCCGTGGCCGCGGACCCGCCCTCACGCCCAAACAAGCCGCTCCGATCGACATGACCGGCTACTGGGTTTCCATCGTCACCGAAGACTGGAAGTTCCGCATGGTGACTCCGAAAAAAGGCAACTACAGCGGCGTGCCGCTGAATGCGGAAGGCCGCAAGCTCGCCGACACCTGGGATCCCGCCAAAGACGAAGCCTCCGGCAGCCAATGCCGCTCCTACGGCGCCGCCGGACTCATGCGCGTTCCCGGACGCCTGCACATCACCTGGGACAACGACACCACGCTCAAAATCGAGACCGACGCCGGCACGCAGACGCGTCTCTTTCACTTCGGCGCGAAAGAAGCGCCGGCATCCGCGGAGCCTTCGCTGCAGGGATTCTCAATCGCCGAATGGGAAGCCGCAACTGCCGGCCGGGGACAGCCGCGCGAGGGCAACCTCAAAGTGGTCACCACGCATCTCGCCCCCGGCTACCTCCGCAGGAACGGCGTGCCATACAGCGCGGCCACCGTTCTCACCGAATGGTACGACCGCATCAGCGACGCGAGCGGCGAGTGGCTTGTCGTGTCAACCGAAGTGCGCGATCCGCAATATCTCAGCCAGCCCTTCATCACCAGCACTCACTTTAAGAAGCAGGCCGACGCCAAAGGCTGGATGCCGGAACCCTGCAGCGCTCGTTAGCCGTCCCGGCCGTTTTTCGGAATTCCTCTATCTTCAGAATCTTTCCTTCCCCGGTCACATACGCGGGAATGCTGCCTCGCTCAATGTCGGCAATCAGCGCGTCGATCTCCCGCACACGCCGGCGCATTCTCGCGATCGTCTCGTGAATATGTTTCGGAGACGTCATTCGGGAAATGTATCAGATATTTCAGCCGCTGCAAAATGAATTTCAGGGTTTCCGTAAAACTCCGATGAGCTGCCGCGAATATCGGGAAAGCGCGGCCTTCCCCTGGCCTGTCAGCCGGCACACTGTCAGAGGCAGTTTGCCTTTGAATGTTTTTTCGATCCCGACGTACCCGGCCTCTTCCAGTCTGCCCAGATGACCGGAGAGGTTTCCCTGCGTGAATCCGCCTTCACGCTGCAGATAGAGAAAATCCGCTTCTCCAGCGCTGTCGAGGATGAGCATGATCGCCAGCCGTGCCGGCTCGTGAATGACGCGATCGATTTGAGTGATTTCCAGGATGTTGCGGGCGCTGAGGCTCATGACCGCTGGAGCTGCTCCGCCAGCGGGTTCGTATAACGGTACCGAACCAGCGTCGCCAACCCATATGCGGCCATCCACACCCCGACAATCAGGCACGACTCCAGCGGCTGCAGCCGGTACGGAACGTCCGCGACCAGGAAAATGATTCCGCTCGCCGCCAGCACCAGAGCCCACCACCACGGCCAGGGATGTTCCGAGCGTCTGTTGGCCACATAGAGCGCGACCGCCAGCGTAACCAGCATGAACGGCGCAAACCAGCCATTCGGACGCCTGAAGCCAAACGAATTGTAGAGAACAAAGTACGTCAGCATCACAGTGCGCCGCGTGTAATGACTGACGTTTTCCGAGCGGGGAGCCGGATCCAGGTTCAGCGTCGTTATTTCACATTGCGCTTGTGCCTCTTCCGGCGGCTGCACGTATCCGGTTCGGGGATATGTGGTGCGGGATTTCAGAAAGCCGAGCACGCGGCGATCGATGAAAAAGTGCAGTGTCAGGCCCGCCGCCACGATCAACAGATCGAGAATCGGATGATGCGGCGCGGCGATCTGCCACAAAAGCGCGCCCCCTCCGAACACAAGCAGGGTAAGGCCGAGAACGATGTCAGGCAGGCCATCGATAAACCAATAGGCTGCGGCGCGCTGTCCAGGAGACTGGTCCGTCATAGAGTCTAGTCTGTATCACAAACCAGTCTTTGTCAATAGAAAATTGAAAATTTCGGGAGAAGCGAATTGTATACGGGTTCAGCGTCTGACCGCCGCCCGCCAGTTCAGCACCACCGTGATCGGTGCATTAAAGGCTGGATGCCGGTACCCTGCAGCGTGAAGTAGTCTCGCAGGTCAGCGATTCTCTCTGATCGATACGGCTCTGCAGATCCGAATCCGCCTCGGAGTGCTCCGCCGCCACAAGGTGATCGCATGCGCGGGAATGCTGCCCTGCTCAATGCCGGCAATCAGCGCGTCGAGCTCGCGCACACGCTGCCGCATTCTCGCGATCGTCTCTCGAATTTCTCTGGGAGACGCCATGATGGCAATGTACCAGACATTTCAGTTCTGCGGCAGTCGTATGAAACACAAAAACCGCCTTAAGGTTGCGGTCTCCGTAAAATTCCTACCAGCCGGCGGGTAGTGGGTCAGTTTGAAAAACTTCATGCTTGACCGTTCCGGGTAAACTGGGATACTGAAGGCACCATGCCCAAGACACGCCCCCGCGATCCGAACCAGCTTGCCCACAATGTGTTTCTTGAATCCATCGGAGAACAGGCGAAGACTGAACCACCAGCGGCCAAGAATCCGCACGCTGTAGCGCTGGGGCGTCTCGGGGGACTCAAGGGCGGCGCTGCAAGGGCAGCGGCACTAAGCCCCCGTAAACGTTCACAGATCGCCGCGAAGGGCGCAGCGAAGCGGTGGGGGAAACCGTAGTTCATACAACGGCGATATTCTGCCCATCACGAAACTGCGCCGGGAATGGGTCCAGCATAAATTTTTCCAGGGCCTTTCTGCAAGCCGATTCGATTGATATCGGGGTGACTCCGGCCTCTTCAGATTCCGTATAGAATTGCAATCCCTGATCGCCAAGACGGTATTGGCATACATCTTTCTCAACACCCCCCTCTTGCGCTGTCTTTAAAACACGGTTAGCTTGATCGAGAAATATCTCAAGCCAAGCAGCATCTGGGTGCTTCACTACTCGAATACAAAAACGACCGCGCGCCTGACAGTCCGTGCTACGAAACGCTGGCACCACAGCTAAGTTCAGCGTGCGCTGACCATATTCCATAAGCGCCTGCCCCACGCTGTCGCGCATCTCATTCCACAGCGCCCCAACGCCCCTGTTAACAGCCAATCGTTCGACGAAAACATCTTCCATCCATCCCATATTTCTAATTGACCTTTTCCTTGAGCGCTGGTATATTGGATACATGAACAGGCTGACTATCGCAGAACGCGCTCAAGTGGTGCGATGCCTGGTTGAAGGCAACTCGATTCGTGCGACGGTTCGCATGACCGGGGTTGCTAAAAACACGATTCAGAAACTTCTGCTTGACCTTGGGAACGCCTGCTCTGAATACATGGCGCAGCACATCGTAAAGGTGAAATGCCAGCGCGTGCAGGTCGATGAAATCTGGAGCTTTGTCTATGCCAAGAACAAAAACGTTCCGCTGGACGTGGCTGAAAAGCAGTTTGCGGGCGACGTCTGGACGTGGGTTGCCATCGACGCCGATTCCAAGCTGGTTATCTCGTGGATGGTCGGACACCGCACTGGCGCGTTCGCCAGAAGCCTGCTTGATGACGTTGCAGCGCGCCTCGCAAATCGCGTTCAGCTTACGACCGATGGACACCGCGCCTATCTGGAAGCCGTGGGCGATTCGTTCTCCGGCGATGTTGACTGGGCGATGCTGAATAAAATCTATGGCCGCGAATCGAAAGAGGGCGAGCGCCGCTACAGCCCTGCGCCGTGCATCGGCTGTAAGAAAACGCCGATGATCGGGAACCCCGACCCGAAGCACATCAGCACATCCTACGTGGAGAGACAGAATCTCACGATGCGGATGCACATGCGCCGCTTCACTAGGTTGACCAATGCGTTCTCGAAGAAGATCGAGAACCATGTCGCATCGCTCTCGATCCACTACATGTATTACAACTACGTCAGGATTCATCAGACTCTCCGGGTGACTCCGGCGATGGCTGCTGGTCTAACGGATCGGCTGTGGGAGATGGAGGATGTTGTTGCTCTGATTGATTAAATCGATCAGCCATCAGCCGGTGACGTTCTGAGCGATTCGTGTGCGCTGCGCGAAGTGATTCAATCTCCTTCCGCAACTGGGCTAAATGTAAATCTATGATCTCTGGCGGACTGTTATGTGGGTCTGTGGATGCGAGTAATTCGGAAAAACATTTGAAGGCCGCTTCGGTATGTTTTTCAAAAATTTCTCTCTCTGTCTTCAGTAATGATCCGTGGTGTTCTCCGGGAAAACCGCCAAGGATAGACCTGAGAATGTGGATGGACGCCCCCTTGCCCACGGAGTTTATATATTCAGCAACGGCAGCGATGATGTAGGCGACAATCGGGGCCGCGACTTCCGTATAGATGTATGCCGGAAGCAGCCTCGCAAGCAGGTAGTTCCCCAAGTATGCACCCTCTCCGATGCATACCGGATAAGGTTGCTTTACCAGCATGGAATCATTGACGTGATAAATCGTGCACTC
>Ga0335085_10005266_pt1 | contig 20935 bp, 13 predicted proteins | sample Lox_Sample_45_FD_206712 | JGI IMG/M metagenome (GOLD analysis project Ga0335085, IMG submission 206712) | Soil microbial communities from Loxahatchee National Wildlife Refuge, Florida, United States - Lox_Sample_4.5 | ecosystem: Environmental > Terrestrial > Soil > Wetlands | place: USA...
TGACGCTGGAAGTCGGGTACATGGGCCGCCTCTCGCGAAGGCTGCTGATGGAAGGCGACATTTATACGCCGGATGAAAATTACAAGGATCCGGGGTCGGGCGTGACATGGCAGCAGAACGCGATGACCGTGTACAACCTGGCGAACCAGCTGGCCAGGCAGGCCGGCCTTTCCTACAACAACGCGGCTGCCTACATCGCGAATGAAGTTGCCGCGAACCCCGGCCTCGTACCGAACCTGCCGTTTGTCAACAATGTCTGGCCCGGTTATAAGGACGCCTACTTTCCGGGAAGCGCATCGGCGAATTACTTCTACAGCGTGTATGGAGTGTTCGGCAGCAGCTTTCTGGACAGCCTGCATGCAGCGGACCGCATCTCGGGCGAATACCTCCCGGGCCGATGCCTGAGCGCGCCGGGCTGCTATACGTTCTTCGCCCAGCAAGGCAGCACGATGCCGATGTGGATGAACGCCGGCGAAGCCGACTTTCACGGAATGACCGCGAGCCTGCGCCGACGGTACGCCAACGGATTCCAGTTCGATTTCAACTACACGCTCTCGCATTCCATCGATAACGGATCGGCGGCCGAATCGGGCGCGGGCGAGCAGGGTGCGTCGATCCAGAATATTTATAATCTGAGCGCATTCCGCGGCTCGTCGGACTTCGATATCCGCAACAACATCAACGCCAACTTCCTTTACGCGATCCCGGTCGGCAAAGGCGCCACGCTGCTGAAGAATGCACCCACCTGGCTGGATGAGATTGTCGGGGGCTGGCAGGTCTCCAGCATCTGGCGGTACAGCACGCCGCTGCCGAGCGCCGTGCAGGGAGATCTCGCCTACAACACCAATTACTGGCTAAGTTCCCTTGCGGTGGTGAACACGCAAACGCCATCGGGCGGCATGCATATCGATCAGAACGGACTTCCGAGTATCTTCACGAATACGAGCGTGTCGAACAATTTTCAGGATCAGCCGCCAGAGGGCGCGGGTACGCGCGCGGCAGTGCGGCTGGCGCTGATTTTCAATGTAGATATTTCGCTGTCGAAATCGTTCCGGCTGCCCTGGGAGGGTCAGAAGCTCCAGTTCCGCGCGGAGGCGTTCAACGCGTTTAACCACGCGAACTTCACCAACCCGAGCCTGAGTCTCATGGCGCCCCAGACTTTTGGCGAATTTCAGGGGACGCTGCCGCCGCGCTCGATGCAGTTCGCCCTCCGGTATGAATTTTAGGTCCTGAGGTACGAATGATGCCGGGCCGCCTCACGAATCGTATCTGTACGGGTTCCTGTCGATCGTGGTCGTGCCGCGCGTTTCATTGCAAAGGTACACGGACCCCGTGAAGTAAATCCCAGGCTTCGTGATAGTCTTCGCTACTTCGAAGGCGTGGCGCAGCTCGGCGACGGTCAGGTGCATGGGAGCTTCGTCGGGCTGATAAGTCACGCCGTAGGGATAATCTTCGCCGGTCCGGCTGCACTCGACGTGGCAGCCGACCACGTGAGTGACCGGATGGGTGTCGAGGAAATCCATCAGACGTTTCATGCTGTCGAACCACTTGTCCCAGTATGTGATGTAGCAGCGGCCGCGGTAGAACATATCGCCGGTGAAAAGGATCTGGGTGTAGGTGTCGTAGTAAGCGAACTCGGAGATCACGTGGCCGGGGCTGCCCCAGATGAGGATGTTACGCCCCCCGAGATCGAGCGTGACGCGCTCCTCGGGATAGTTGGTCATTCCCCAGAAGCCAACCATCTCCTCATGCGTGAGCCCCATGTAGCGCGTGTTGGGGCGGTCGGTGAACTGGGCGAGGGCGGCGTAGTGATCGGAATGAAGATGGCTGAAGGCCGCCAGCAGCTCCATATCCTCTGGTTTGCGCCCGTGCCGCGCGCACCATTTCACGATGGACTCATCAACCACGTCGCGCAGCGGCCAATCGCTGCGCAGCGTGGTGAAACCCTGATCGAGCATCAGGACGCGTTCATTACCGAAATAGAGGTGCATGAACGGCGCTTCGTAGCTGTACGCCTTGTTCTGACGCATGAAGACGGTGTGTTCGTTGTACCAGTGGACCTGCACGGGAGGGTCTGTGTTGTCCATGCAGGAAGGCGAGCCGCAGATCCATCGCGCGGGAAACGAGCCGGGCGCGGGCGTATGGCCCGTGAAATCGATCTGCTGAGCAATGGGCGCTTCCGCTGTCTGCGGTGCACCGTCCACTACGGCGGCCACGAGCTGTGCGGCCATGGGAACTTTGATAAACGTTCTTCGATCCACTTGATTCGCTCCTTTAAGTTCCCGGCTAGAACGGGCGCGGCGAAGTGATGTTGGGTACGCCGGCGGGGAAGACGCGAGTGCGTTCGTCCGGGCTGACGCCGTTCATGAGAATGAAGTCGGGACGAACCAGCATGGTCTGTTTCCCGGCGACTTCTCTCGCCGATGCCAGCGCATCGTCGATCAGCTCCGGGTTCATTTGCAGCAGCCGCTCATAGGGTTTGTAAGTCGCAAAGCGCGGATAGGCTTTGCCGGGCGCAAACTCCATCTCGATGTGGCCGCCGAGAATCCATTTCACCGAGTTCGCTGCACGCCATTGCTTCAATCTCTCCAGCGATGCGACATAGTCGCGGTCATTGCTGATGTTGATTTTGCCAGGGTAGAGCAGATCACCGGTGTGGAGGATATCGTTGTAGCGGTCATAGAAGGTGATGCCGTCTTTGTGGGTACCCGGCGTGGGGATGACGTCGACGATGCGGTCGCCGAGGTCGATCTGAGAGGCGCCAGAGGGCCACGATCCGGCGAGCTTGTAGAAGCGCTTTGTTTCTTCGAGAGGTTTGGGCGCGAGGGTTGTCCCCGGGCGGCCCGTGAACTGGCCAATACCCTGGTTTTGCGCGATGTCCTCCGCGGATGTCATGACCACGGTGAGAGGGACGCTCTGTTTGCGGCGGAACCTGGTCCATCGCGCGACGATACGATCGACTGTTTCGCGCAAGGGATAGTATGCCGGCTCGGGCGTGGCGCCTGTGTCGATCAGCAGCGCGCCTTTATTGCCGAAGAGAAGATAGCTGAAGGGAGCTTCCCAGTGCACGCACACGTTCTGCCGGAGGATGTAGGTGTCTTCGTTGTATTGAACAGCCTGAATGCGCGGATCGCGATTCAACGCCGCGACGTTCGAGCCGTACAGCCAGCGGAAGACGATGTTACCTGGCGCCGGTCCGTTGGAAGAATAGTTGTGGGTGACCTCGCCGGCCGCGTGGAGCGGCAGGCACGAGTCGGTATTTTTCGCGCCGGGCGGATTGTACGGTGCGTCCGCGTTTCCGTTGTTACCAGTACCTTGTCCGGTGGAATTCTGGAATTGGGTCGTCGCCAGGTTAGGCGGGCTTTGTGGCATAGGTTCACCATTAATAAGAGGTTGTTTTTTGCCGGTCAGAAGGTAAAGCGCAGCGCCATCTGCAGTACCCGCGGGGCGCTGGCGGGATTGGTCGATGTAATCTCACCGAAGAGCGGGTTGCCGAATGCCGCGTATGTGTTGGCAGTGGTAAGACCCGGCCGCTGTGCGATGGTGAGCGTCGGATTGGCGAAGTTTTCGTGATTGAGCAGGTTGTATGCTTCGGCGCGGAATTCCAGACGCCAGCTTTCTTTGGGAAGTTTGAAGTACTTGCCCACCGCGAGGTCGTCATTCCAGAGACCAAGGCCGCGCACGAGGCCACGTGTTCCCACCTCGCCTGTGTAACCCGGCACCAGATCGTTACCCACGCTGGTGTTGCTCCAGAGATTCGGGATCCCGCTCTGATCGAACGTGAGACCGTGCGATGGGAGAGCGGTTATGCCGGGGCCGAGCATACAGAGCGAGGTTATGCCGTAATTGGTGTTGAACTGGCCGCTGGCCGAGCAACTCAATGGAGTGCCCGTCCGAAAAGTGTACAGCGTGCTGACCTGCCAGCCGCCGACGATCTGGTTCAGCCATCCCGGCGCTCCGCTCAGGAATGCCTTTCCCTTGCCGAAGGGCAGTTCGACAACGGCATCGGCCGTAATCTGATGGCGGGAATCGTAGTCGGCCGGACCGAGGCCCTCCTGGGGAGAAAACCCGTTCTGCAGATTGGTGATGCTGCTTGAGCCAGCGGTAAGGCCGCCCTCGGCGCCGGACCCGTTGTCGATTGCGTGCGAGAGAGTGTAGTTGAAATCGTAGCCCCAGCCGCTTGTCACGGTGCGGCGCAAGGTGACGGTCAGGGCGTTGTAGGAAGACTTACCGGCATTGGTGAACGCCTTGATCCCGGACGCCTGCAGCGGGAAGAATGTGTTGCAGCCGTAGACAGCGAGGCACGCACCGCTGAAGCGGATACGATCGGTGTCATTGATCGTGTCCGTCCAGCTTCCGGCGTATTCCGCGTAGGCATCGTAGAACAGGTTCGCAGTGGCGCTGCCCGGAATGTAGTGATTCGCAAGCCCCGGCATGATGTTCTGCGCGAAAGGCTGATTCGGGATGAGCGATGGATTGGCCTTCACCATGGCGGGCGTAACGCCCGTGTAGTAGAGGTTCTCCAGCACCGCCGCGGCCTGCGTGAATGATTGGCCGGAAGCAGGGTCGACGAAGTTTTCCAGAGGCTGGCCGAAATCCTGCTGGATCAAAGCGCGATGAGCCATTCGTCCGGCATAACCGACTTCGAGGCTCATGTGTTTCGGCAGCGGTCGTGCGTAGCTCGCGTTGAGCACATATTCATAAGGCGCTTTCAGGTCGTTCGAGACAGCGGTAAAGCTGGTAAATCCCCCGGTGATCATAGGGGGAGTGAATGGAAACTGGCCTCCACTGGGCGCAGTGAGAGCAGGAAAGGTTGTTCCTGCGTAGCGTAATGTGTTTGAAAAGTTGGTATTGAAAGGCTGCGCCGCAACCGTGGCGAGACCGGGAGATCCTCCGCTGGAGAACTGGGCGGCCATGCCGTTGCCATAGTTGTCATAAACGATGCCCGCGCCCGCGCGGAGCACGCTGCCGGAGCCCAGAAACTTCTCGAGAAACGACCCCGACTTCGGCGAATAAGCCACCGCAAGGCGCGGCGCGAAGTCCTTGTAGTCTGTCTGGTAGTAGCCGGGACCGTGATTGACAGGCCCACCTATCTGGTAAGTGATGTAGGCGTCGGGAATGGCGTAGTTGGGGATACCGGCGGCGGCAGCGCCCATCCGCTGAGCGAAGAACTGGTTGATCGAAGTCTGAGGAACCACTTCAATGCCGTTTGTCTCGTACGGCACTCCGTAGATCGAGTAGCGCAGTCCGGCGGTGATGGTCAGGTTCGGCAGGGCTTTCCAGGTGTCCTGAACGAATTCTTCCGGCGAATTGGAAATATAGTCACGGCCAATGTATTGCCCGAAGGGTATGGCCTGACCGTTGATGCCGTAGTTGTAGGTGGCGCTGGAGACGTTCAGCATGCCGAAAAGCGCGCCGAAGGCATCGCTCACGAGCGTAGGAGCCGCGAGAGCGGCGCCGGGGACCGACTGCTGGATATAGCTTGTGACCGAGTTGGTGATGTCGTTGCCGAGACCGAGCAGCTGCGTAAAACGGAAACTGTAGCTGGGAACGTTTGAACCGGATCTGGTGATGTCTTCGGCCTGATGGAAATCGAAGCCGGCCTGAATCGTATGGCGGCCTTTGTTCCAGGTGAAATTGTCGACGACATTGGGCGTGGGAGCGATGCGCGAGCTGGGACGATTTGTGGTTGTCAACGTGGTGAATCCAAAGTTGGGGACAACCGTCTCCACACCCGTGCTGGCTGTGCCGAGACGCGTGTAGCCTACGCTGAGCGTGTTGACCATCGTCGGCGAGACCACCCAGGTATAACGTCCCGAGAGACCTCGTGAATTATCCAGGACCACCTGCGTGGGGGCCTGCCCCGGAAACTGCGCCAGACCGTTAGTGGTCGAGCCGGCTACGTAGGGAACGCTCGACGCGCCGTTCAGCGTGCCGCGCAAAGAGAGCATATGCTTTCCGGCGTTATCGATGTTGTAGTCAAGTTTGGCTACTTCGGCGTGATTATTGAGCGGCGCCGTAGCGTTAAAAAGCAGACCGTCGAAATTGAGACCGTGGTCGAGGCCGGCAAGAGGATCGTTACCCGCCGGATATTGCTTCATCAGGTTCGCGATGTACGGGTTTTCGCCGATGTGAAGGGGATCGATGGCCGTCACGGCAGCCGGGTCCAGCGTGACAATCTGGCCGCTCTTGAGCTGAACTTCCAGATTGCCCTGCAGCAGACTGGCGCTTGGAACGGTGGCGATCTGGGGATCCTGACTGCGGTCTTTGCGGGCTTCCCAGTTGAAAAAGAAAAAGAGCCTGTTCTTTTTGATCGGGCCGCCGAGAGAGGCTCCGTACTGGTTTCGGATCAGCGCGGGGCGGGAAACGCCGGCCCGATTGCTGAACCAGTCGTTGGCCTCAAAATCCGTGTTGCGGTTGTACTCGTAGAGCGATCCATGGAACTGGTTAGATCCGCTCTTGGTGATGATCGCGACCTGACCGCCGGCGGCGTGACCCATATCGGCGCCCTGTCCGGCTATCGTAGTGCGGAACTCCTGCACGGAATCGAGCGGAATCGGCAGGACAGCATTAAAGCCATTATTGGCGGTGCTGCCCTGGTTGTCGTTGACGTCGACGCCGTCGAGGGTTACGTTGTTCTGGTCGGCACGCGCGCCGAGCACCTGTCCGGTTGAACTGACTCCCGGCTGTACACCAAGCAGCGCGACAACGTTGCGTGTCTGCAGCGGAAGCTGCTGCACCTGAGTTTCCGTAAACGGATTTCCGACCGTCGCGTTCTCCGTATTGACCACAGTCGCCTCGGCGGTGACGTTGACCGTTTCGGTAGCCTGACCCACATCAAGCTGCACGTTCAGGGTTGACGGTACATCGACCTGCAGTACGATGTTGCTCACGTTGACCTTGAAGCCCGGCTTCTCGACGTCAACCTTATAAGCTCCGGGCGCTAACTGCAGAAATTTATAGGTACCGGCATCGGTCGTGACTTCACGGCGCGACGCCGACGTCGCGCTGCTGGTCAGCGTCACAACGGCGGAGGGAATCACGGCGCCCTGAGCGTCAGTTACGATGCCCTGGACTGAACTGGTCTGCGCCGCCGCCGGCATCGCACCAATCATCAACGCTGCTAACTGAATCAAAAGACAGTGCCGCTTCATTCAACAAATCTCCTTATGAAACGAATCCGGAACAATTGCGCGACTTGGCAGATCTTTGCAATTCCTGACGGGACGTACAGTCCGCGGGCGTCTCGGAGCCCGTTGTGGAAGACTACGCTGGCACAACTGATAGGGGTTTGCGCAGACTCAGCGCGGAAGGGCGACCACACGGCCGCTAAAAAATTCGGGCGGAAGACCTTTCCCCCGAAATTGCATGTGATTGAGGCTAACACGAACAGCCAAAGCCGACAAGGAGAAATGGCTGTCATCAGAAATATCAATCACGCTTGCCGTCACAGGCGGCTCATGCTACTCTGACTTCACCTTTCCCGGGTGAAAGGCCCTGCCCCGAGGCTGTTCCAACAGCGGCCGCGCCGGTCGCACGCACGCCAGGTTGAGCGTAGGAGATTCCTGATCGCACGAGCTTCGCACGTTCACACGAGCCGGAGCCTGTTTACCTGAGGAGATTTCAATGATGCAAACGCGCCTATTGGCGGCTGCTTTCATGTCGGCCGTCTGTGCCCTGGCGGCCAGCCACACCCGTGCTGTGCTTCAGCCTGGCAGCCTGGCCGAGCCATGGCTCACCGGCGGCCCAAACTGTCTGACGATTCCCGACTGGCAGGTGCACGAGTATAACGAAGACTTCTACATTCTTCGTGAGTCCGGCTGCGTACATTTTGAGAAGCCGTTTCTCTATCTGATATTCGGCGACAACAAAGCTCTGCTGGAGGACACGGGTGTCGCCGCGGAAAGCGATAAACACGTTATTCCGACCGCTCCGGTGATCATGGACCTGATGGCTAAGTGGGCGGCGAAGAAAAAACACGCTCCGGTTTCGCTTCTCGTCATTCATTCGCATGCGCACGCCGATCACACGGCGGCGGACGGACAGTTCCGGCAGATGGCCGGGGTTGAGTTCATCCCGGCCACACCGGCGGATGTTCAGAAGGCGGCCGGAATTGCGGCGTGGCCAACCGGTCTCGGGCAGATCGATCTGGGTAATCGCATCCTGGATGTGATTCCGATTCCCGGTCATGATGTCGCGAGCATTGCACTCTATGACCGGCTCACCGGGAACCTGTTGACAGGCGACAGTCTTTATCCAGGGCGGCTCGGTGTGAGCGAAGCGCAGATTCCGACGTTTGCCGCAAGCGCGCAGCGCCTGGCTGACTTCGTACACATGCATCCGATTGCGCACGTGCTGGGCACGCACATCGAACAGGGCAGCCAGCCCTATTTCGACTATCCGAGGGGAACGAACTATCAGCCGCGGGAGCACGTGCTGGAACTGAGCCGCGCGCACGTGATCGAGCTGAACGAAGCCTTCAAAAAGATGAATGGAAAACCGATCAGCCAGATCTATCCGGATTTCACAGTGACTGCGCGCGCGGCGGATGCGCCGAGGCCGGCGACTCCGGCCCACCTGGCCGATGGCCTGGGGCTGCAGACAGGGACCCCGCCAACGGGGTGGAGAACGGGAGGGCCAAACTGCGTCACGGTGCCCGACTGGCAGATCAAAGAATACAACGAGGACTTCTATATTCTTCGCGAGTCAGGCTGCGTCAATCCCGAGAAGCCATTCCTCTATCTGATCTTCGGCGACAAAAAAGCGCTGCTCGAAGACACCGGTGTCGCCAGACTGACGCTGGATGGATCGCGCGGCGCAGTGATTCCGACCGCGCCGGTCATCATGGATCTCATGGCGAAGTGGGCGGTTCGAAAAAAGCACGCACCTGTTTCGCTGGTCGTGATTCACTCGCACAGTCACAGCGATCATGTGGCCGCCGACGGACAACTGCAGCAGGCCGTGCCAGATTTGGAATTCATTGCGCCGAAGCCGGAAGCGGTCGCTAAGGCAACCGGCATCGCAAACTGGCCGACGGATATCGGTCACATCGATCTTGGCGGAAGAGTCATCGACGTGATTCCCATCCCGGGACATGATTTCGCGAGCATCGCACTTTATGACCGGCTGACCGGCAATCTGTTGACGGGCGACAGCCTTTATCCGGGGCTGCTTACTGTGGACACACGGCGAGTGCGAAGCGGCTGGTCGATTTCGTGAGCGAGCATCCGGTGGCGCACGTTTTCGGCACGCACATCGAGCAGAAGAATCTGCCGTATCAGGATTACGGGCGCGGCACGATTTACCAAAAGGACGAAGCGCCGCTCGAACTAACGCGCGCGCACGTTTTCGAACTTTATGATGCGTTTCTCGAACTGCAGGGGAGAGGTGAGGTAGTGGCCACGCCGACGCCGGACTTTACGCTGGTGCCGCGTGGCGAAGAGACAGCCTATCCACCGGAACTGCGTCCGAAGAAGTGAGTTGACAGATCTAAGGTTGTTTTGGGTTCAGACGCCAGACGTTTTGCTGACTGTGGTTCGTCAGCCAGACGGAGCCGAGACCCGCGCGCAGTGAATCGCCGCCTGGGCCGATCCACTGCTGCACGACCTTGTTGAGCGAGATGTCGATGCGCATCAGGGGCACGTCGTTCATCGTGACCCAGACGGAGCCCTCGCCGGCGGCAATATCGCCGCCTGTCCCCGGAACGCCGGTAGGGATTGTCGCGATCAGACGGTTCGTTTTCGGATCGACACGGGAGACTGTGCCGTCGCCCTGGTTGAGTGTCCAGACCGCGCCTTCGCCGACGGCCAAAAAGCGTGGCTGCGGGCCGACGGCGATCGTCGCCGTAATCTGGTTCGTCTTCGGGTCGATGCGAACCAGCTTGTTGTTCCGTGTGCTGGTGACCCACACCGCGCCCTCGCCATACTGTGCGGTAAACGAACCCGCCGGCACGGCGATCTGCGCGATGGGGCGATTCGTGGCGGGATCGATCCGAGTGAGAACGCCTTTTGGGTCGGTCGGATACCAGATGGCGTCGTCACTGGCTGTGATGCCGCCCTCCGTATCGGCGGGGCCCAGCGGGATGGTGGCGACAACTTTATTCGTTGCGATGTCGATACGCGACAGAGTCTTGTCGCCGCAGTTGGGCACCCAGACGCTGCCGAATCCGCCGGCAAGACCGGAGCACGGCATCTGACCGGTAGCGATGGTCGCCACGATTTTGTTGGTTCCGGGATCGATGCGCGTAACTGTGTTCTTCGGCTTGTTGCCGATCCAGACGGAGTCAGGAAGAATCAGGACCCAGTCCGGAAAGCCGGCGATCGGGAAAACGGCTTCCGGGTGAAGACCGGTCACGGGGCGCTGAACGCCCGGTTCGCTGATGCCTGCGGGCTTCTTCGAATCGCCGCTCAGCACGCCCGCGAGGAACACTGCGAGCAGCAGGATGTTTGACTTTTTCATGGCTTTGCTGCGGATTTCTTCGAGGCCGGACTGCCTCAGCGGAGAGGTGAGTTCATCATCCTCTCGTTCCGCCGATCGTGTCAAGAACTTTGTTGCAACCCGGCCAGCGTCATGCTAGGCTAATCTCACCTTTCCGAGCCGAGAGGCCCTGCCCCGAAGTTGTCCTGAGAGCGGCCGCGCCGGTCGCCAGCACGCCAGGTCGAGCGTCTCCCAATTCCAGGTTGAGTAATTGAACGGTTTTGCTCGCATGCAGGCGATCGCCTGTACGCCTGAGGAGATTTCAATCATGCAAAAGCGAATGTTGGGGGCTGCACTCGTGTCAGCCGCCTGCGCTTTGGCGGCCAGTCACACCCGCGCTGTACTGCAGCCGGGCAGTCTGGCAGAGCCGTGGCTGACCGGCGGGCCGAATTGCGCGACGATTCCCGACTGGCAGGTGCATGAGTACAACGAAGACTTCTATATTCTGCGCGAGTCCGGCTGCATCAACCCTGAAAAACCATTCCTGTATCTGATCTTCGGCGAGAACAAGGCGTTGCTGGAGGACACGGGTGTCGCGGCGGAAAGCGATAAGCACGTGATCCCGACCGCCCCCGTGATTATGGATCTGATGGCGAGATGGGCAGCGAAGAAAAAGCACGCGCCGGTTGCGCTGATGGTGATTCATTCGCACTCGCACGCCGATCACACAGCCGCGGATGGACAGTTCCGCTCGATGGCCGGGGTCGAGTTCATTACAGCCGCGCCCGCTGATGTTCAGAAAGCCGCAGGGATAGCGGCGTGGCCGACCGATCTCGGGAAGATCGATCTGGGCAATCGTGTGATCGATGTGATTCCGATTCCGGGTCACGATGTCGCGAGCATTGCGCTCTATGACCGCCTCACGGGAAACCTGCTGACAGGGGACAGTCTGTATCCGGGGCGGCTCTACGTAGGCGAAGCGCAGATCCCGGCCTATGCCGCGAGCGCGCAGCGGCTGGTCGACTTCGTGCATGCGCATCCGATTGCGCATGTGCTGGGAACGCATATCGAGCAGGGCAGCCAGCCCTATTTCGACTATCCGCGCGGGTCGAATTATCAGCCCCGGGAACACGTGCTTGAGCTGAGCCGCGCACATGTGATCGAGCTGAACGAGGCGTTCAAAAAGATGGACGGCAAGCCGATCAATCAGGTGTATCCCGACTTCGCCGTGGTGGTGCGGAAGGCCAACACGCCGATGCCGGCCGCGCTACAGGCGGGCGACGGGATGGGTTTGCAGACAGGGACTGTGCCGGCGGGCTGGAAATCGGGCGGCCCGAACTGCACGACAATTCCCGACTGGCAGATTAAGGAGTACAACGAAGACTTTTACATTCTGCGTGAGTCCGGCTGCATCAATCCGGAGAAGCCATTCCTGTATCTGATCTTCGGCGACAGCAAGGCGCTTCTGGAAGATACCGGAGTGGCGATGCTGATGCCGGACCACACGCGCGGCACCGTGATTCCGACGGCGCCCGTGATCATGGACCTGATGGCGAAGTGGGCCGCCAAGAAGAAGCACGCGCCCGTTTCGCTGGTGGTGATTCACTCTCACGGCCACAACGATCACACAGCCGGCGACGAGCAACTGAAGCAGATGGTCCCGAACCTGGAATACGTTGCGCCGAAGCCGGAGGAGATCGCGAAAGCGGCCGGAATCGCGAACTGGCCGAACGATATCGGTCATATCGATCTGGGCGGAAGAGTGGTTGACGTGATCCCGATCCCCGGCCATCAGGTGGCGAGCATCGCGCTTTACGACCGGCTCACCGGCAATCTCATGACGGGCGACAGCCTTTATCCGGGCCTGCTGGCTGTCGAAGATCTTGCCGCCTACACGGCGAGCGCGAAGCGGCTGGCGGACTTTGCGAGTGAACACGCGGTGGCACACGTTTTCGGCACGCACATCGAGCAGAAGAATCTGCCGTATCTCGATTTCGGCCGCGGCACCATTTATCAGATGGATGAAGCGCCCCTCGAGCTGACGCGCGCCCACGTCTTCGAGCTGTACGATGCGTTCCTCGAGATGCATGGCGAAAACAAGGTTTACGCGACGCCTGACTTCACCATGGTGCCGCGCGGCACCGATGAGACGCAGTACCCGCCGGAATTGCGGGCAAAACCAAAGGCGCAATGATATGGAGCCGTTTTCCTGCGCGCACCCGCTTGCGCCTGCGCTTCCCCCGTGCCGATCGCAATGACGGAGTCGGTTTCTGAAGGAGAAAAATGCTGAGTAATGTTTCGCTGATTGCGTGTTTGACTTTCGCCGCAGTGACTGCGGGCTGCTCGTCGAGCGCTCCCGTTCTGCCGCCGGACTCGCGGGCCGCCGATCTGAAAGCGGTCAAGGACGTGGAAGACGCCTGGCTTAAGGACGCCGCTTCGAAGAGCGGCGAAAAGTGGGCCAGCTATTTCACTGAAGATGGCAGCGGTCTTTATCCCGGGACAGCGATTCTTAACGGGAAGGCAGCTATCAGTGCCGCCATGGCGCCCGTTCTTACGGATCCGAATTTCTCGATGGATTTCCACTCCACGAAGGCCATGGCTTCCAAAGGCGGTGACATGGTCTATTCGCAGGGCATCTATACGATGACCATGACCGACCCGAAGAGCAGGAAGCGCGTGACGGACAAGGGCAAGTTCCTGACGGTTTTCGTCAAGCAGGCCGACGGAAGCTGGAAGGCTGCCGCGGACACCTACAATTCCGATCTGCCTTCGTAGCCGGCCAAGCCCGGTCGTAACTCGCTCGCAGGAGGGCAATCGAACCGGCCACCGCATGAGCCTGATTCCGAGAGGACGGAAGAGAAACCTATGAGCCGAACAACGATCGCAATTCCCGCAGCGCTTGCCGCGCTGCTCTCCGTGCCGGTTAGCGCACAGTGGCTGTCTTACCCGACTCCCGGGTTGCCGCGCATGGCTAACGGCGAAATGAACGCCGCAGCTCCGGTCCCCCGAATGGCGGACGGAAAGCCCGACCTTTCCGGCTTATGGGAGGCGCCCCGGCGCCTTTCCGGGCGGAACGAGAAGCGGGCGGAAGAGGTGATTGGATCGGACATCGCACTTGGCGGCTTTGGGGATCTGGGCAGGTCCGTCAAAGGGGGGCTGCCCTACTCACCCTGGGGGGTCGATCTGCTAAAGGCACGCCATGCCAACGAAGACAAAGACGATCCCGACGGATATTGCCAGCCGTTAGGGATGGTCAGAATGCTGCAAATCGAGGGGCCGCGGAAGATCATCCAGGTTCCGGGCCTGCTGGTGATTCTCTTCGAGCGCGACAATACTTTCCGTCAGATTTTCACCGACGGCCGCCCCATGCCGGTCGACCCGCAGCCCGCTTTCAATGGCTATTCAAGCGCGAAATGGGAAGGGGACACGCTGGTGGTGGAGACGACCGGCTTCAAAGACGGCATGTGGCTCGACAACGTTGGCAGTCCTTTTACTTCCCAGGCGAAAGTCACTGAGCGATTTCGCCGTCCAGGCTTCGGCAAACTTGAAATTGAAGTGACTGTGGACGACCCCAAAGCTTATACAAAGCCCTGGACTTATAAAGTAAACCAGGTAATCGCGCCGGACACGGAGATGATGGAGTTCTTCTGCACCGAGAATAACAAGGACCCGGCACACTTAGTAGGGAAATGATATCGGCATCGCGCCCAGCCGCGTCCCGGTGAAATCGAGTATGGCTGAACTGGTGGCCTGGGTGGGCGCTATTCATGGACCCGTGGATGCTCGCGTACCTCGCGGGGCATCGCGACATGTCGATTACGAAACGGTACGTGCATTCCCACGAATACAACATGCGAGCCGCAATCGGAGAAGGCACGGGCGGCATTGAGGCACAGTCCGATTCTGAGTACCACGCGCAGATCGCGAATCGGGCAGTAATGGCGTCTGTCCCACAAGGCGGCCCGGAATATCGTTCACACGCCCGGAGTTGCCAATTTCCGCAGAGTTAGCCGGAGGCGACCAGGATGCACCTGGCCAGATCGTTACTCACCCGAAAACTGTTCCGCCGTTCAGACAATCGAACGGCGATCGAGGCGGCAGGGGTCTTCTGTTCCACCGTAATGGCAGCACCCGGCACCAGACCCAGTCGCTGCAACTCGCGCAGCGCGGCAGCAGAGCGGTCAGACACACTGCTGATAGTCGTTGGAGTTTGAACTGGCCAATCGAGGAGCGGCACTTCATCACGGTAAACGCCGGATTCATATTTCGGGGGGATCGGGTGGCCATGAGGATCGATCAACGGATCACCCAGAATCGCGGCAACGCGATCTTCGAACCGCTCCGAAATGAAGTGTTCCAGCCTTTCCGCTTCTTCGTGAACTTCATCCCAGGAGTACTTCAGCACATCGTGCAGAAAGAGCTCAAGCAGGCGATGATGCCTGACCAGCTCCCATGCGCGGCGTTTTCCGGCGGAAGTGAGCCGAACGCCCCGGTGTTTTTCGTAGGCCACCAGCGGTGGCCGTTCGGAAGCGAGCCGTTGCAGCATGTTGGTGACCGAAGGAGTTCGAACCCGGAGCCGCTCGGCCAACGCATTGGTCGTGACGCGCGACTCCTCGGCACCGCTTAATTCAAGGATGGCCTTCAGGTAGTCGTCCACAGATTCGGAAGCCGGAAGGGAGCTTGTTCTAGCTGGCACTAAAGTTATCGTATGCGACTCGTTGATCTACAGGCAAGCAGTGATTGCGTAGTGTCGAATCTTGACGTTATGGGTAAAATTAGCTTAACCTAAATTTTATGCATCGCCGTGCCCAGGCTGGCATCATGTCGCTGCTGTTGCTGTTAGCGGGCGGGCGCCTTCGGGGACAGGGGGAAACGACCAGCGCCATCCTGGGCACGGTCATTGATCCGAGCGGCGCCGCACTGCCTGGAGCGTTGGTCGGCATCGTCGACTCCGACACGGGCCAGAAGAGAGCAGTCCGGACGGACGACGCCGGCCGATTCAACTTTCCACAATTAAAGCCGGGGACATACGCGGTCAAGGTCGAGGCCGAAGGATTCGAGTCTCAAAACCACGCTTCCGTAAACGCTGGTCTGGGCCAGAAACAGACGATCAACTTCACGCTGCGGGTAGCGGCACAGAAGGGGGCGGTTACGGTGAGTGGCGATGCACCGCTCGTTAATCCCGAAAACCCGAACACGACCGCCACCCTGAATACGAGAGCACTGGAAAATCTCCCCAATCCGGGCGGCGATCTGACTTACCCCCTGCAGTTCGCGCCTGGCGCGCTGATGAACACTGCGGGCAGCGGCAACGACTTTGTCGGCGGAACAAACGGATATGGCAACGTCCAGTTCAATGGCCTTCCGGCGCTGTCAAACGGATACATCGTCGACGGCCTCGAAACCAATGACCCTCTGACGAACCTGAACAGCGGCCTGTCGACAAATCTTGTACTTGGGCTGAACTCCATCGCGGAGGTCACGGTAAATACTCTTTCGTACGCAGTCGATCAGGGTCGGTACGGAGCTTCGCAGGTCAACTACGTCACCAAATCAGGCACGAATCGCTTCCATGGGAATCTCTATGAGCTGTGGAATGGATCGCGGCTGAATGCCGCCGACTTCTTTACCAATTCCACACCCGGCAGTCACAAGCCGCGCTCCACCGTGAATCACTTTGGCGGCAGCTTCGGCGGGCCAATCCGGCACAATAAACTTTTCTTTTTCGTGGATAGCGAATGGGTACGGATCGCTCTCCCCATCGTCTCCGCAACGACTGTTCCTACAGCGGCCTTCCAGAAATACATTCTCCAGCAACTCCCCTTAGGAGGTACAGACAGCGTCACCGGTTCGACCTATCGGCCCGCTCCTGAGCTTGTGCCGTTTTATCAGAAGATGTTCGGTCTCTACCAGAACGTCAACGGAACGCCCCTTGCTGTGTTGGGATGCCCGTTCAGTGCGGATGGGAGCGCAGTGTCCGGATCTCCACCGAACGGAAATGGCTGTGCGAATCGGCAAAGCGTCTCGCATTCGAGCGATGATCGCGAGCAGGTGCAGACGGCCCGCATTGATTACAACGTCGACGAGAGGAACATCACCTGGTTCCGGTTCCAGGCCGATACCGGGCTTCAGGCCGCCTATACGGACCCGATCAATCCGCTGTTCAACGCGATCTCGTCGCAGCCGCTCTACTCATTCGCCGCGGGATACACACATATCTTCTCATCGAAACTGGTGAATTATTTCAACCCGGCGTTCTCCTGGTACGAGAGTCTGTTCGGTCCGTCGGATTTCACGAATACGGTGGACGCCCTCCCGATCGTGCTTCAAGGCAGCGGCGCCAACGCTCCATTCACCACACTTGGTGGTCTGGACAACACCTGGGTGCAGGGCCGCCGCGCGACGCGTTTTTTCATCAATGACAATCTGGCGTGGACAGTCGGCCCGCACGAACTTCGCTTCGGGACAAACACACGCGTCTTCAGGCTGAACGACTACGATTTCGGAGAGGGGGTGGTCCCGCTCGTTAACTACACGACACTTCCGCAATTCATCTACGGCGTCGCGTCGACGGCGTCCAGGACTTTCCCGATCGCTGATTCAGAACCGTACAATTTCCTGAACGTCGATCTCTACGCGCAGGACACATGGAAGGTCACGTCAAAGTTCACCTGGACATTTGGAGTTCGCGCCACTCACAATTCGAACCCGGTGAACCCTCACGACGCCGTTGCGCGGCTATCGGATTCCTTTGCATCGTCTCCTCATAATGTGGATCAGCCGTTGAGCGCTGTGATTCACACGGGTCTCGGAAACATCTTCGAATCGACACCGCTCGCGATCCTCCAGCCGCGAACCGCCGTCGCATGGCAGATCACTCCAAAGACGGTGCTGCGGAGCGGCTTCGGATTATTCAGCGATCTGCTGCCCGGCAGCGTCGTCGATCTCGTCGGCGTGAATCCACCGTATTCCCAGACGTTCGAGGGCGGCCTGTTAGGGACAGTCGGCGGAACGGCTATTGCGCCCGGCGTCTCCGACAGCGCGATCGACGCCGCGATCGCGGCGCATCAAACGTTCACAAATGGCTTCGCACAGGGGCGGCTTTCCTGCCCATCACCACTTTCCTCGCCAGCCACTTGTCTGCAGCCCGTAGCAATAACGGCAGTGCCGGATGGGAAACTGCGCGCGCCTTATTTCATGGAATGGAGCTTCGGCGTGGAGCGCCAGATCGGCAACACGGTAAACCTGCGCGCGCAATACGTCGGAACACGCGCTGTAAACCAGCCTTACACCACCCAGGTGAACGGGTACCAGACGGTGTGCCAGGGGTGTTTTGCGCCTTTCCCGTATAGCTCACCCACCGATGCGAGGTTCGCTGCGGTGACGCAGCTTGCGACCGGCGCGAACAGCCACTACAACGGATTGCAGACAACACTCGAGAAGCGACTTGGACATGGCCTTCAGATGCAGATCAACTATACCTGGAGCCACTGCATGGACACGGTCTCAAATGGCGGGTTTCTGCCGTTCGCGGCCGGCGGAATTCTCTCGCCAATTCCAGGCGACCTCGAACGTGATCGCGGGCCGTGCGATTACGATGTGCGCCACAATTTCACGGCGAGTTATGTCTATCAACTGCCATTTAAGATGCACGGACTCCGGGGCGCCATCGCAAATGGCTGGCAGGTCTCGGGCTCTGTTTTCTGGCGCAGCGGTTTGCCTTTCTCGGTGCTCAGCGCGCCCTACTCAGCCAATGGGAACGGGATCATCAACGGCAGCGGACCCCAGTTCGCCAGCGTCGTTCCCGGCGTTCCGCTCTACGCTCACAACCCGATCCCCGGCGTAACGCAGCCCGGTACGATCCAGTGGCTGAACCCCGACGCATTCGTCTCGACCGTCGATCCGAGCACTGGCGCCTGCGTTGGCGGAGATTCCCCGAACACGTGTCAGTTTGGCAATCTGGGGCGCAATGCGCTGCGTGGCCCCGATTTTACGTGGAGTGACCTGTACATTACCCGCTGGTTTCAACTAAGTGAGCGTGTGAAATTGAGAATAGACGGCCAGGTCTTCAACCTTTTTAATCACCCAAACTTCGGGCTCCCGGTCCTCGGCTATGCGGGCATCCCCGGCAAGCCGTCTACACAGACGGGGTTCGGGGCGCTGACCTATACGACCTCCCCTCCGACTGGATTGCTCGGGGTCGGGCTCGGCGGCGATAGTTCCCCGCGGATGATAGCGTTTCAGGCACGGCTGGAATTCTGACGGCACACTATTCATACCTTCAGCGCCTCCTGACTCTGGCAGGCTGCTGAAACGTCACCCCAATTTCATGTCGCCGCGTTTTTCCGGTGATTCGGAGACAGCCTCCCAGCCGGGCGGGCCCGCCCATGAATGGTGGCCGTCCAACTCCACGGCTTGTCCATTTCTGACGCTGCGGACCCGCGCATGCCTCAAGGCAGATCCCGGCCCTATGTGGTCAGCGTGAGCGTCCCGTGTTTAATACCCTTCATCGCGATTAGGGCGTTTGCGAGTCTCTGAACCAAGGTCGATTTGCCGCGTACCAGGATCACTTCCAGGCAGTTGTCATGATCGAGACGGACGTGAACCGTAGATATGATCGCCGCGTGGATCACGAAGCGCCTCAGAGCGATTGGTATAGCCGCGCCTGGCGATCAGCTTGTCAAATTCCTCCAGCAGCTCTTCCCCGATCGCAACGCCGAAGCGGGCCGGGTCAGCCATAGATTCTCCCGTCTATTCAATATAGATACTCAGACTACGGGAACGTCGCGAGCACGCATCCAGGTTCGGGGCTGCCATTTCCGCAGTGTTACGATTATAAAATTCGTAGCACTAATGTGGGAAGGGCAAATGTGCGGCCTCCTTTTCAATTTCTTTGGGCAGTGATACTCACTTCCCTTGCGTTCGGCGCGCAGGAGCGTACGCCAGTCCCCAGAGGTAATAGCCCTTATCCTCCTCAGTTATCAGGAACAATTATTGATAGGTCTGACGCGGCGATCGACGGGGCCGCTATAGAGGTTCAAAGCGCGAACGGCACGGTACTGACAACCACCCGATCGGACACGAACGGTTTCTTCGCTATCTCTGGACTCGCGGCAGGCGACTACCGACTCGTCGTATCTCGAGCCGATTTTGAATCCAAAGACATTCCTGTCACCATACGGACTTCAGAGCCGCTGGCCCCGCTGCGCATCTCTCTGGCTGTGGGCACAATCAGCACGAGCGTCAAGGTGCAGGGTCGATCGGAAGACCTCGTTGGCATCGCCAATTCCGCAACCCAAGGCACAGTCGGCGCAGCGGAATTACAGGATCGTCCAATTCTTCGTTCCGGAGAAGTTCTGGAGACGGTGCCCGGCGTCATCATCACGCAACATGCTGGCGGCGGCAAGGCCAACCAATATTTTCTACGCGGCTTCAATCTCGACCACGGCACGGATTTCGCCGTCTTCCTGGACGATATGCCACTGAACCTGCCCTCTCACGCGCACGGTGAGGGGTACTCGGACATGAACACCGTAATTCCGGAGCTTGTGCAGCGGGTGAATTACGAGAAAGGCCCTTATTATGCCGATGTCGGCAATTTCGGCTCGGCCGGAGCGGCCCATCTGGAATTCTTCAAGACGCTGCCCGAGAGCTTTTTCCAGGTGGAAGGTGGGATGTTTGGTTATGCCAGGGCGGTCTTCGGCGTATCGCACAAGCTCGGCTCCGGCAATCTGTTGTTCGGAGGGGAAGCCTATTACGATGACGGCCCATGGAACAATCCCGATGGTTATGCCAAATTCAACGGCATTCTGACCTACAGCCAAGGCAACGACGCCAATGGTTTCAGCATCACCGCTCGCGGATATCACGGGAAATGGAATTCCAGCGATCAGTTGCCCGCCACAGCCACGCCTCTCGTTGGTTTCTTCGGCACACTGAATCCGACCGACGGCGGCAATTCAGCGCGTTACAGCCTTCAGACGGAATGGCACCGCGAACACGGGAACTCGAGGACGAAGGTCACGCTCTACGGCTTTTACTACGACCTCGATCTATTTTCAGATTTCACGTACTATCTAGATGATCACGTGAAGGGCGATCAGTTCGAACAGCAGGACAAGCGCTGGGTCTTTGGCGTGGACGCTCACCACACAATTTCCAGCCGCTGGTTCGGGCGCGCGGTGGAAAATACGTTTGGGCTGCAGGTCCGCAACGATTGGGTCCATAACGGCCTTTACCGAACGCAAAATCGCCTTCGTACGGACAAGAATGACAGCAATGCATGCAATGACGAGCCAATAGACGCATGCGATGTGAACCCGAACCTTGTAGCGGTTTTGCCTGCCAGCACGGACGTGAATAAATTTACCGATACTATGGTCGGATTTTATGTCGACAATAAAATCCAGTGGGCGGAGAAATTCCGCACAGTACTGGCCTTCCGTGGCGACGAAGCCTTTTATAACGTCACCAGCCTGACTCCCAGCTATACCGCCAGCGAGTTACCCGGTGCTCCTGT
>Ga0335085_10005267_pt1 | contig 20925 bp, 17 predicted proteins | sample Lox_Sample_45_FD_206712 | JGI IMG/M metagenome (GOLD analysis project Ga0335085, IMG submission 206712) | Soil microbial communities from Loxahatchee National Wildlife Refuge, Florida, United States - Lox_Sample_4.5 | ecosystem: Environmental > Terrestrial > Soil > Wetlands | place: USA...
CGGACCTTGTAGGAGTCGTATTCCATCGTCGCTTCGTTGTCATCGGTCCAGCTCTCTTCTTCGCCGTACGGGGTCCCGTTCGGCTTGAGCGCGAAGCTGTCGATCTCCGGCGTGAAGAGGTCGTCGATCGAGTTGCCCGCCGGTCCTTCGAGCGCTTCGTAGGCGGGGTGCTTGTCCGACCAGGCGGTGCGCATGCCGTGGTCGTGGATGACTTCGAAGATCGTGTTGACCTTCAGGTATTCGCGCGGATAGATCGGCCTGCAGGTGGCCGGGTTCACCGGGAGCGTCGCCGGGTCGATCAGCGAGCGCGGGTGTTCGGTCATTTCGAGGATGCTGCCGGGCAGGCCCATGAGGCCCTGGCCGGCGTCGAGCACCGTGGGGTCGATGTCGTCGGGCGAGTCGTAGATGACTTCGGCCCCGAGCGGCTCGCCATGACAGGACGTCGTTCCGGCGGGCAGGACGGCGTGGCTGTACTCGTCGTCGTAGTAGACACCGGCCGTGCGCGGGTTGCCGCCGGTCACCTGGGCGGCCATGCCCGGGAACGAGTCGGAGGGGATCGGCGTATGCGCGCCGGAGTACTCGGCGCCGCCGGCGTCGAGCTTCGCGAGCTCGGAGCCGGGGTGATTGGCCACGTACCATTCGAGGTCCGACTGGTGCAGGCCGTCGACCGAGATCAGCAGCACGTGTTCGATAGAGCTCCTGTGGTGGTGGTCTCCATTCCACGCGGGAGTGGCGAACACCGCCGCAGCGGGGATCGCGGCCATCACTGCGGCGGTCATGACCGCCACGAGGGCACCGCGATGCATTCGTCCGTGCATGGGGCGTCTCCTGGGTAGGGGTTGTGTATAGGGCACTCCTACCGTCGCGCCCGCGAGCGGACGTGACCGCGATGTATATGAATCGTGGCCGTCCTGTGAACGCACTGGGGTGGCCGTCCTGTGAACGCACAGGGCGCGCCCGGTCTGCTCGCCCGGCGTGGCCCCGTCAGCACATGCCCCGCCTGGTCGTGGCCGCAGCGGTCGCCCGGCGTCGCCGTCAGCGCCGCACGGGCCGCCCGGCGGCGCCCGCCTACTCGGGATCGGTCCTTACGACACGAAGCCGCAGGCTGCCGAGGTCGATCGCGGGGGCCGGCTCCGGGGATGCGTCGGAGGGGATCTCCACCTCTATCTCAGCCAGCCCTTCGGCCGGCGCGCCGTGCGCCTCGACGAAGCGGACCTCGGCACCGTCGAGCTCGAGCTTCTGCGTATCGCCATCCGCGCCCACGGGGACGCCGAGCACCTGTCCCCAGCGAGCCGCGACGGACACCGGCTCGTCGATCGCGAGGGTGATCGCAGTCAGGCGACCCGGGGCGCCATGGCCGGCCTTCCCGGTCCAGTCAGGGCCCCCCCAGCGCCAGGTGCCGAAGGGCCGCGACTGGTCGAGCGAGACGATCGCCCCGCGCATGTCGGACGGGTGCAGATGCGTCGTCGAGATGTCCGGAAGGTCGGTCTCCCACGCCACGCGGATGCCGAGATCCCGGGCGCGCTGCCGGGCGCCCTCGAGATCCTCGATGTCGAAGATCGCCATGTAGCCGCATGGGTCGCCCCGGCGCTCGAGCTGGCGTCCGGCGGCGGTCTCGGGTTGGACGGGGGTGACCACCTCAAGGAAGCAGTCGCCGAGCGCAAGCACGGCGTTCTTCAGGCCGAACAGCCCGACGGCGGGGTCGTTGAAGGGCTCGCCGAGCCCGAGCGTCGACCTCAGCAGTGCCACGGGCGGCTCGCGCTCGGACGCCGCGAGCACCGCCTGGCGCAAGCGCACGACGGGTCGTTCCTCGGTCATGTTCAGCGCTCTCCGTCCCAGTAGCCGAGGTTGCCGTCGGCGCGGCGAAGCATGACGTCGTCCTCGTCGTCGCCCGGCCACACCCCGATCTTGTCGCTGTCGGGATAGACGGCGACCGCGGGACGGTTGGCACTCGAGAACATCAGCACCCGTGCCGGCTCCTCGCCGCTGCCGCTCACCTTGTGCGCGCCGGCGGGGCCCGGCGGGAAGCGGGCCACGTCGCCGCGAGCGAGCTCCCGCTCGCCGTCGGGCGTGCGGAGGGTCACAGCGCCGTCGAGGACGACCAGCCACTCCTCCTCGTACTCGTAGTGGTAGGGGCAGAGGCCCTCACCGGGCGGCAGCTCGAAGACCTTCACGACGAGCGCCTCGCCGCCGGCCGCGCGGCCGATGTCGGCGGCCGCCGAGCGATAGCCATCGGGGTCTGACTCGTCGTACCGGCATTCCGCGTTGAAGACGTTCGGCGGGGGCCCGGACATGTTCGAAGTATCCCAGGGGGCTGCCACAGGAGGGCCGCTTGCGGCGGTCCCCGGACGTTGGTCGGCGCAATGCGGCCACAGGTCGGTCGCCTCGGTCAGTGGTCACCTACCATGCCGCCGTTCGCCGGTAGACTCGCGGTGCAATGGACCGTCGCACGGCATTCATCCCCCTGGCCATCGCGATTCTGGCGACCACGACCGCGGTCTCCACGGCGAGCGCGACCAGCTATACGGTCACGGGAACGTTCGACACCGGCGGCTCGTGCGTGGGTACCGTCTGCCCATCGCTGCGCGCCGCGATCTCGGCTGCGAATGCGCACGCGGGCCCGGATGAAATCGCGCTGAGCGCCGGGGCGTACCGGATCGAACGCGGCGCTCCCACCCCTGAGGACGAAAATGGCACCGGTGACCTCGACGTCACCGATGACCTGACCATCAAGGGGCAGGGTGCCGGCGAAACGACGATCCTCGGAGCCCTGCCGGCAGAACAGGGCGAGCGTGACATCCAGCTTCTCGGCACGGCCGATCTGACACTCAGTGACCTCACGGTGAGCGGGGGTCGCGGCGGGGAGAACGAACCCTTCAACAACGGCGGTGCGATCGACTCTGAAGGGGCCGGGACACTCACGCTGCAGCGTGTCGTGGTCAGCGGCAACTCCGCGAGCGGCAGGGCATCGTGGGGTGAGGGCGCCGGCATCTTCAAGAGCGCCGGCCACCTCGTGGTCATCGACTCGGCACTCCTCAGCAACCAGGCGTGTTGTGCTGGTTATGGCGGAGCGATCTTCATGACCGGCGAAAGCAGCGCCGAACTCAGCAACGTGACGATCGCTGGCAATTCCGCCAGCACCGCGGGCGGGGCGATCCAGGACGAAGCGACAGGCCCGACGACGCTCGCCTTCGTCACGCTCGTCGGGAACACCGCCGCGCTTGAAGGCGGGGGATCAGCATCGCCGAAGACATGCGAATCCGCGATTCGATAGTCATCGGAAACAGCGCGCCGACAGGCGCGGACTGCTCGTTCAAGCCGACGAGCGAAGGCGGCAACGTATCCGGCGAATCATGCGGCCTCTCCATGCCCAGCGACACGCTGGCCTTCAGCGCGGGGCTGGCGGCGCTGGGGGGTTCGCCGATCCCGGTGATGGAACCGCTTCCCGGGAGCCCGGCGCTTGATCATGCGGTAGGACTGTGTCCGATCACCGACGCCCGCGGTGTCGCCCGCCCGCAGGGCCCCGCGTGTGATTCCGGCGCCGCCGAGAGGGTGGTTCCCAGCCCGGCCGCCGGCTCAGCTTCCGGTGGCGGCTCACCGCCTGCGTCCGGCCAGTCTCGTCCGACGATCACGAACGTCGGCGAGACGAACTCGGTCTGGCGCCGTGGAAGTCATAAGCCGCGCCTCTCCCGGCGCCGTCCGCCGGTTGGCACGGTGTTCTCGTTCACCCTCAACACCGCGGCAAATGTGCAATTCGAATTCATCAGCCAGGGCACTGGCCGCCGCGTCAGGGGCAGGTGCGTCGCGCCCACCGGCGCCAACCGTCACCGCCCGTCATGCCGGCGCGCTGTCAGCGCCGGGACGCTCGCCGTCGCCGGCCACGCCGGGGCGAACAGCCTTGCCTTCCAGGGTCTGCTGTCGGCGACGCGGAGGCTCTCGCCCGGCCGTTACACCCTGCTCATCACCGCCACCAATGCGGCGGGCAGATCGGTTGCGTCCCGGCTGACGTTCAGGATCGTTCGTTAGCGCCGGCGGCATCTCTCCCTCGAGCTACCAGCCGGGGTCCTGTCGAGTCGGGCAGCCGCTATCAGTCGCGGTAGCGGGCGCCGCCAGCGCAACGGCCGGCCCCACTCGGACTCCTCGCGCAGCCGGGCCTCGAGCACCTCGCCGTTCGGGTTGCGCCCACCTTCTCGCCCATCATCTCCTCGGGCACTGCCATCTCCGCGGGCCAAGCGGCCCTTGTCGGGTGGCCGACGCAAGCCTCTATGACGCCAAGCGGAGCGGGCGCGACCGCATCCGCGTTGGCTGGGTCACTGGTTCCTCATACGCACGTCCAGTACCCACGAATCACCGGGTGGCGCGTAGAGACTGTTGCCGATTGGGGGAGGGTGAGCGATTCTGTCTCGAGCCCGAGAACGTCAGCGCGCGCGTTCTCCTGCGCGCTGACCGCCGTCATCCTTGCGCGCGTGCGAGGGGTGGCTGGCGCTGAGGGCGTATCGCGGCTGCTGAGCGATGTCGGAAGCGAGCGCACGGTCTCCTACCTCGAGGATGTGGGCAACTGGGTGGGCTTTGACGAGGTCGTCGCCCTGTGGGACGCCGGCGGGGCGATTGCCCATGACCTGAACTTCGCGCGACATGTCGGGGAGGACGCGGTCAAGGTTCTCGGCGGCTCAGCGACCGCGACGGTGCTGCGCGCGCTCGGCTCTCCCGACGAGCTTCTCAGGCGCCTCGACGTAACGGCGACGCGTTTCAGCGCGGCTGCGAAGTTGGAGACGATCGAGGCGCGCGCGGGATACGCGGAGGTTAGCGCCGTCGCCGCGCCCGGGTTCATCAGGGCGCCCCAGCACTGCGAATGGACGCAGGGATTGCTGAGCCAGGTCACCCAGCTCTTCGGGCTCCCGCCCGCGCGTGTTGAGCACCTCACGTGCCAGGCAATGGGCGCACCCGACTGTCGCTACTTCGTGACCTGGGACCCGGTCGGGTCTGCCCAAGATGGCAACGCGCAGGCCGCGATGCTGGAGAAGCAGCTCGACTCTCTCTCGAAGCGTCTGGAGGGCGTGTTCGCAACGGCCGCCGACCTGATCTCGAGCGGTGACCTCGAGGACACGCTCGCCCGCATCGCAGATCGGGCAGCGCAGCAGGTGCGCGCACCAAAGCACCTGTTGGCCGTACGCCGGTCCAGCGGCGAGTTCGTCTCCCACCAGAAGGGCCTCACCGACGACGAAGCGAGCGCTGTTGCGGACCGCGTGTTCGGCGACGATGAGCCGCCCACCAACTGGTGCGTGGCCGAGATCCGCTCTGGCCAGCGTGAGTACGGCCGCCTCGTGGCGATGTACGAGGACGGTGCACAGTTCTTCCCACAGGAGCGCGAGCTGCTCGAGCTCTACGCGCGCTATGCCGCGGCGGCGCTCGACAGCGCCACCGCCCTGCTCGACGCCCGCACAAACGGAGAGGTGGCCCAGCGCCGCCACGAGGAGGCCCGCGCGCTGCTGGAGCTCGCGCGCTGCCTCGCGTCGGCCGGCACCAGCGATGAGGTCGCAAGCCGACTCGCCGATGCCATCCCGTCCGTCATCGACTGCGACCGGGTGACAGTGTGGCTCTGGAACGACGCCGACGGCGAGCTTGTGCGCCGGGCCGTGAACTCCGCCGTCTGGGGCGACGGGCTGCGCGGCGCAAAGACCCTGCGCGGCGAGGACATCCCGCGGGTTCTCGCCTGGCTCGAGCGCCCCGACGCCGAACCTCACTTCACCGACCTCGAGACCACCGCCGTCAAGGGGCCGCTCGAAGAGATCGGCGCTGTCGCCTCCGTGTCGGTGCCGATCGCCACATCACAGCGCTTTCTCGGAGTGGTTCAGGTGTCGGTCCGGGACCGCGCGGAGCGCCTGGCCCGCTCTCAGGAGCTCATCGATCGCCTCTCTGGCGTCGCTGCGCACGCCGTCATCGCACTTGAAAATGGCCGCCTCGTCGACCACATCACCCACCAGGCCCGCCACGACCAGCTCACTGGCCTCGCGAACCGCCTCGTCTTCGGTGAGCGCGTCGCCGCCGCCGCCGGGCGAACGGACCACGAGGCGAAGCCGTTCGCGCTCTTCTACATTGACCTCGACCGCTTCAAGCCGGTGAACGACGAGTTCGGGCATGACGTCGGTGACGCGCTCTTGTGCGCGGTCGCCGAGCGTCTCTCCAACTGCGCACGCCCGGAGGACACCGTGGCGCGGCTCGGCGGCGACGAGTTCGCGGTTATCGTCGACGCGATCGAGGACGCCTCGCAGCTCGGCCCGATCGCCGAGCGCTTCCAGAAGGCATTTGAGTCCCCCTTTGTCATCGACGGCCACAAGCTCTCGGTAGGCGCGAGCATCGGGCAGGCGGTCTGGCCGGTCGACGCGACCGATGTCGACGGCCTCCTGCGCGAGGCCGACACGAGGATGTACCGGGTCAAGCGGGCGCGGCCGGGCGGAAGCGGGAGGGGCGACGGCAAGGTCGCTGCTCGTGAGGAGCTTTCGCAGGCACCGACCGCTTGAGTGAAGTCACGCTCCCGGGACCACGGTGATGTCCCGCCAGCATCCCTTGCGAGGCGCTGTATGCGTCGGGGGGAACACCGGCCGCGATGCGCTCGCTCCGCCCGCGGCAGGAATCCCTGCAAATTCGATACGCGGCCTCGGACTCGAACCCAGCCCGCCGGATCAGAACTTCTGCAGATCGTGGCCAGGTAGCTTCGGAATGCCGTTTTCTCAGGCCCTTTTGCGCACCCTCGTCTAGATGGTTTAGCCGGTTTGGGAACAACCAGGGAACACGGCGCCGCATCCTGCCGGCTAGTGGTGAACTCCCCGCGGGCGACCGAAGGCCAGCACGCTCTGACCGATACGCCGTCTCGAGCGCCCGCATCCGGTTTCGGCTCGTGGGTAGTCGGCTCCTGACGGGACACCGTTCGCCGTACCTTTGACATTGCCCGGCGTTGACGAGCGTCGCGCGCCATCACAAATGCCCATTATCCGGGCTTTTTCTTGGCCGTGTGGCCATAGCCCCAACCGCACGTCGCGGATCAAATGTCGGAATGGCCGCGCTGGAATCCCAGCACGCGTCTCGCCGCGTGATCGCCGCACTCGACGAGATTGACCTCCGTGCGCTGTCGCGTACGGTGACCGACGATCTGCGGGAGCGAAAGGTCACGTTCGGTGCAGCCGATAATGGGGATGTGGAGGCCTTCGTCGTCGATCCTGTTCCTCGCGTAATCGAGCGCGACGATTGGGACACGCTTGCGGCTGGCCTGGCGCAACGCGTCGAGGCGCTCGATCGCTTTGTCGCCGACGTCTACGGCGAGCATCGCATCTTCGCCGCGGGCCGTGTGCCGTGGTCGGCGGTCGAGAGCGCAGAGTACTTCGAGCCGCGCATGGCGCAGCTGCGCCCCGCGTCGGGGCGCTGGATCGCGATCGCCGGTCTGGATCTCGTACGAGACGGCGACGGGCCCTTTGCGGTGCTGGAGGACAACGTGCGGACGCCTTCCGGGATCGCCTACGCGGTTGCCGCGCGTGATGCCCTCAGCGGGCACCTGTCGGTGCCCGCCGGCATGCGAGTGCGCTCACTGGAGCCGGCCTACGCGCTCTTGGGCGAGGCGCTGCGCGCCGCCGCGCCGCCGGAGGCGGGCGACGACCCCTCGGTCGTCGTGCTCACCGACGGGCCGTCCAACACGGCTTACTACGAGCACGGCGAGATCGCGCGGCAGCTCGGGCTGCCCCTCGTGCAGCTCGGGGACCTGATCGTCCGTTCCCGGCGGCTCTTTGCCTGCACCGATGGCCGAGTGATACCGGTGGATGTCGTCTATCGCCGCACCGACGAGGACAGGCTCTTCGATGCCGCCGGGGCGCTCACCGCCGTCGCCAGGGTGCTGCTCGGGCCGCTCGAGGCGCAGACGCTGGGGTGTGCCAATGCGTTCGGCACCGGCGTCGCAGACGACAAGCTCGTGCACGCCTACGTCGAGGAGATGGTGCGCTTCTACCTCGACGAGGAGCCGCTCCTTGGATCGGTGCCGACATACGACGTTTCGCAGCCCGAGGTGCTCGAGATGGTCCTTGACCGCATCGGGGAGCTTGTGATCAAGCCGCGCAGCGGGTACGGCGGAATAGGAGTCATAGTCGGCCCGCGCGCGGACCGGCAGTCGCTCGCGGCCGCGTCGCGCGAGCTGGCAGCGGCGCCAGAGCGCTTCATCGCGCAGGAGACGGTGCATCTCTCGCGCCAGCCAACCGTCTGCGGCGGGGAGCTCGAGCCGCGCCACGTCGACCTGCGCCCATTCACCTTCGCGGTCGGCGATCGCGTCGAGGTCTTTCCCGGGGGGCTTACACGCGTCGCACTCGAGCGCGGCTCGCTTGTCGTCAATTCCTCACAGCGCGGCGGCGCCAAGGACACCTGGGTGCTCGCATGACCACCGACCCCGAGGTTCGGCGACTGAAGCCGCTGAGCGGAACTCCGCCGCTGATCGGCGTGACCACGTCGGAGCTGCGTGAGGCCAAGCAGGTGCGCCGCCGCCTTCACGGCGAGCCCGCCCGCGTAGAGATGGCGCTCGGGCTGCCCTATTTGCGCGCCATCGAGCGTGCTGGTGGATTGCCTGTCGTGCTCCCGCCACTGGCGTTGGATCGGATCGCGCCCCTGCTCGACCGGCTCAGCGGTGTGCTGCTGTCCGGTGGGCCGGACCTCGACCCGTCGGCCTACGGGCGCGCCAACCACCCCGAGCTGGGCCGCACCGAGCCACAGCTCGACATCTTCGAGGTGGAGCTGGCGCGCGAGGCCGACGCGCGTGGGCTGCCGATACTCGGGATCTGTCGTGGTGCGCAGGCGCTCAACGTCGCGCGTGGCGGCACCCTTCACCAGCACATTCCGGAGATTACGGATGGCTCGATCGCCCACCGCCAGCGCCAGCCGGGAACGGAGGTCACCCACGAGGTCCGTATCGCCAGCCGCAGCGGTCTTGCAGCGGCGGTCGGTAGTGGTGGTGGCCGCGTGGCCGTCAACTCGTTTCACCACCAGAGCGTCGACCAGCTCGGCGACGGTCTCCGTGCAGTGGCGTGGGCGGACGACGGCATCGTCGAGGGCATAGAGGGATTGGGGGAGTCGCTACTGCTCGGAGTTCAATGGCACGCCGAGACTCTGCTTGACCACCCTGCTCAACTCGCCCTCTTCCGACACTTGGTGGCGGCGTGCGAGGAACGAGAGCGCGAGCGCCCGCCCAGGCGCTCGCTGTCGACGGGCCCGGCGGCGCCGACTGGGCGCGCGGCCTGAGCGTGGGCCCGCTCGAAGCGCGCGCGCGCCCAGCTTGGAGCGGATGGCCATCTGCGGAGCTATGTCGGCCGTGGACAGTGGGGATCGAGGAGGAGGTGATGCTGCTGGACGCCGACGACTTCTCGCTCGCTCCCTGGATCGACAGCATCCTCCCGACGCTAGCTCCACATCTCACCGACCATGTCGGCGCCGAGACACACAGCTCCGCGCTTGAGCTGCGCACCGGTGTGCACAACGAGGTGCCCGCCGCTATTGCGCAGCTCGCTGCGCTGCGCGGCGAGCTGCGCGCCGACCTCGAGAACAGAGGGTTGCGCGCGGCCTGCGCCGGTATGCATCCCACGACCGTCTGGCAGGAGACGCGCATCTCCGGCGGCGAGCGCTATCAGCTGCTCTACGAGTCTCTGCGCGAGCTCGCGCGGCGCGAGCCCACCTTTGCCCTTCACGTCCACGTCGCCGTCCCCGACCCCGAGGACGCGGTGCAAGCGCTCAACGGGCTGCGCTTGCACCTGCCCTTGCTGCTGGCGATGTCAGCGAACTCCCCATTCTGGCAAGGCCGCGAGACTGGGCTCGCATCTACGCGGACGCCGATGTTCGGGGCGTTTCCCCGTGTCGGGCTGCCACGCGCCTTCGCCGATTACAGCGACTATGTCGAGAGCATCGATACCCTGCTGCGCTGCGGCGCGTTTCCCGAGCCGACGTTCCTTTGGTGGGACGTCCGCCTACAGCCGCGCTGGGGTACCGTCGAGGTGCGGATCATGGACGCGCAGATCACGGTCGAGGACTCCGCCGGCCTGGTCGCGCTGGTGCAGTCGCTCGTGCACATGGCGATCAGTGAGGGTGCTGGCGCCGTCGGGTCGCACGACGCTCCCGAGGTGCTCGCCGAGAACCGCTTCCTCGCGGCGCGGGACGGCATGCGAGCGCATTTCCTCGATCCCGACCGCGAGGGTCAGGTCTCCGCATACGACACACTCTCGATGACGCTGGATGCCTGCGCGCCGCACGCGGACCGGCTCGGTTGCCGCGACGAGCTCGAGGGCGCGCGCGAGCTGGGTCGCCACCCGGGGACAGAGCGCCAGCGGGAGTACGCCGCCAAGGCCGCCGGACTCGCGGGGCTCGTGCCGGCACTGGCCGACGCCTTCTGATGTGTGGGCTCGCCGGCGAGATCGCTTGGGGGCGCTCTCCGGACCTCGAGGCACTCGCGCTCATCGGGGAGGCTCTCGCGCCACGCGGGCCCGACGGCGCTGGCGACTGGCATGACTCCAGCGTGGCGCTCGTCCATCGGCGACTGAAGATCATCGACCTCAGCGCGCGCGGCGACCAGCCTATGGTCGACCCCGAGCTCGGCCTCGTGGTCGTCTTCAACGGCTGCATCTACAACCACGAAGAGCTGCGAGCGAAGCTGAGGGAGGCGGGCTACACGTTTCGCTCCACCTCGGACACGGAGGTGATCCTCAAGGCCTTCCACCATTGGGGACCGGAGCGTTTCGTCGATCACCTGGTGGGCATGTTCGCATTTGCGATCGTCGAGTATGGGTCGGGACGGGTGGTGCTCGGACGCGATCGGCTGGGGATAAAGCCGCTCTACCTCGCCGAGGTGGGCGGCGGGCTCCGGTTCGCCTCCACGCTCCCGGCGCTGCTCGCCGGGGGAGGCGGGATCGACACCGAGATCGACCCCGTCGCACTGCACCACTACCTCAGCTTTCACTCCGTCGTGCCGGCGCCTCGGACGATTCTGCGCGGCGTGCGCAAGCTCGAGCCGGCCACGCTGCTGACCGTCGAACCGGGCGGCGCGCGCCGCGAGCGTCGCTACTGGTCGGCAGGCTCCGAGCTGGACCTCCGCCCGCAGGACGCCGACTGGGAGGCGATGATCCTCGCGGCCCTGCGAACCGCCGTCAAACGCCGAATGGTTGCCGACGTTCCCGTCGGTGTGCTGCTCTCCGGCGGGCTCGACTCGAGTCTGATCGTGGCGCTGCTCGCCGACGAGGGCCAGCGAGGACTCGCCACGTTCTCGATCGGCTTCGCCGATGCGGGCGGCCGCCGCGGTGACGAGTTTCAGCACTCCGACCTTGTGGCGGCGGAGTTCGGCACCTCACACGATCGCATTGAGGTTGATTCGGTGCGATTGCTGCCGGCGATCGGTGCCGCCATCGGTGCGATGAGCGAGCCGATGGTCTCTCATGACTGCGTCGCATTTCATCTTCTCAGCGAGGAGGTCTCGCGCCACATCAAGGTCGTGCAGTCGGGACAGGGTGCCGACGAGGTCTTCGCGGGCTACTCCTGGTATCCGCCGCTCACTCACATTGGCGGGAGCGGCGCCAGTGCTTACATCTCCGAGTTCGTCGACCGCCCACACGCGGAGACGAACGCCATGGTGCATCCCCGTCTGCGACTCCCCTCCGATCCGTCGCGCGAGCTGGTGGAGCGCCACTTTGCGACTCCGGGCGCGCACACCGCGGTGGACCGGGCGTTGCGCCTCGACCGCGAGGTGATGCTCGTCGAGGACCCGGTCAAGCGCATCGACAACATGACGATGGCCTGGGGACTCGAGGCGCGGACACCGTTCTTGGACCACGAGCTGGTCCAGCTGGCCACCGGCTGCCCGGCCGAGCTCAAGCTCGCACAAGGGGGCAAGGGCATCCTCAAACGCATATCCCGGGGGCTCCTCCCGGACGCGGTCATCGACCGTCCGAAGGAGTATTTCCCCGTCCCGGCGTTGTCGCACCTCGAGGGCGATGTGCTGGCGCTCGTGCGCGATGCGCTCACTCCCGAGCGGATCGAGCGCCGCGCGGTGTTCGACCCTGGGCATGTGAGGATGCTCCTCGCTGCACCGAACGAGCACCAGACGACGCTCGAGGCCAGCAAGCTTTGGCAGGTCGGCCTCCTGGAGCTCTGGTTTGAGAGGCACGTCGATTGCGCACGCCCGCCCGGCGGAGTCGGCCGAGCCATCGGAAACCGCCGTCAAGCCGAGGAGGCGCCGTTGGGCACGAGGTTCTAGCGTGCCCTCCGTACCGACCTTCGAGAAGCCTTGTCGGCCCAGTTTCCCTGCAAATTCGATACGCGGCCTGGGACTCGAACCCAGCCCGCCGGATTAAAAGTCCGGTGCTCTACCCGATGAGCTAGCCGCGCTTCCCCAGTCTCTCACAGAGCCGGGGCGGGCTCGCGGGGGTGGCCGGCTCAGCCGCCGGAGGCGACTGCGGCGTCCTCGTTGTCGTCGTCGCCGGGCTGTGCGGCGGCCGCCACACGCAGCATCTCCTCGATCCGGGTGAGCTTCGAGCGGGGGCGCCCGTGGGGCTCGCCGCGCGATCGCTCGTGACGGTCGATCTCGTCCCAGCCGGCATAGGTGACGAGGTCGGGCTTGCGCGCCCGCAGGGTGGCCTCGATCGCCTCGGCCTCCGGTTGCGCCGGCTCCGGCAGGCGCCCGGCCGCGACGTCCTCCAGCAGCGCGTTCACTGTCTCCTGGGCGTCCTTCTTGTTGGTCCCGATGACGCCGCTCGGCCCACGCTTGATCCAGCCCACCACGTACTCGCCGGGCCGGGGGGCGCCGCTCTCGGGATCGAGCACACGTCCCTGCTCGTTTGGGATCACGCAGTGGCGCTCGTCGAAGGGCACGTCGGGCAGTGGGGCGCCGCGGTAGCCGATGGCGCGCATCACGAGCCCGGCCTCGATCACCTCGTGCTCGTCGGTGGCGCCGGCGCGCAGCGCCCCGGAGTCCTCGCGGCGCAGCTCGTTGCGCACGAGCTCGACCGCGCTCACGCCATCCTCGCCGCCGCGCAGCTCGATCGGGGAGAGCAGGAAGCGCAGCACGATCCGCCGCCGGGCCTGCCCTGAGCCGGCCTCCCCGCCGCCGTCGGACCGCCGCTCGGCGAACTCCATCAGCGTCTTCACGTTGCGTTCGGCGGTCGGGTCCATGTTGGCGTCCTCGACCGCGAGCGCACGATCCATCTCCTCGCGGTCGACCACCACGTCCACACCCTCCAGGTCGGCCAGCTCGCGCAACTCCGGGTTGGTGAAGGCGGCCTGAGCCGGGCCGCGCCGTCCGACCACCACGACCTCGCGGATCGAGCTCTGCTCGAGTGCCGCCAGGGCGTGGTCGGCGACGTCCGTCTTCGCGAGCTCCTCATGCGAGAGCACGAGCATGCGGGCCACGTCGAGCGCCACGTTGCCGTTGCCGATCACCACGGCTCGCTCGCAGGAGAGGTCGAGCTCGAGATCGGGGAAATCGGGGTGGGCGTTGTACCAGCCGACGAAGTCTGTGGCGGCGAGGCTGCCGCGCAGCTCCTCGCCGGGGATGCCAAGCGGCCGGTCTGTGGGCGAGCCGGTGGCGTAGACGATCGCGTGGTAGTGCTGCGCGAGCTCGGCGCGTGAGATGTCCCTGCCGAGCTCCACGTGGCCGAAGTAGCGGAAGCGGGGGTGCGCGGCGGTCTTCTCGTAGATGCGGGTGACCGACTTGATCTTGGGGTGGTCCGGCGCCACGCCGGAGCGCACGAGGCCCCACGGGGTGGGCAGGCGCTCGAACATGTCGACCTCGATCAGGCCGCCGGAGTCGGCGAGCAGGTGGCCGGCGGTGTAGAAGCCGGCCGGCCCGGAGCCGACCACGGCGATGCGTGTGGGTGAGCCTGTGTCGTTCAAGTGTTCTCGGGTGCTGCGATTGGCGGTGCTGGCGGATGGGCGCGGCCCGACTCGAACGGGCGACCCCCTCGGTGTAAGCGAGGTGCTCTGACCAACTGAGCTACGCGCCCCCGTTCTGTGGGGTTGGGGCTGAGCCCGCCCCACCGATGCCCTAAGGCTAGCGGGCGCTCACCCTCTGCGGCCGGCAGCTGCGAATGGCGCAGGGCTTGCTGCCAAGCTGTCTGGATGAGGCAGGCAGGCTCGCTCAACGGCCGCAGCGACCCGGCGACCGCCGAGATGGTCCCGGCCCGCACAGGCGGGCGCACCCGTGGGCGTGTCCTGATGGCGCTGGCGGCGCTGGTCGCGCTGGCGGCGCTGGTGCTGTTGCTTGCGCAGCTCTTCCTTCCGGGCATCGCCGCCCACCGGGTGCGCACCACGGTCGGGCGCTACGGGACGGTCACGAGCGCGACGGTGAGCGCCTCGCCGGCCATCGAGCTCCTCTGGCACGCGGCTGACAGGATCGAGGTGCAGGCCCTCGCGCTGCGAGCCACCGCCGCGGACCTGGTGGGCCTCGAGCAGAAGCTCGACCACGTCGGCCGGGCCGACCTCACGGCGACCACGCTCGAAATGCCGTTCACAGCGCCCACCAACGGCCAGCTGACGATGAGCGACGTGCACCTGAGCAAGGACGGGGAGACGTTCGCCCTTCAGGGCACCCTGCGCTCACAGGACGTGCACCTGGCCCTGCCCGCCGGGATTCAGGTGGAAGGGCTCGAAAGCGTCGACGGCCAGCTGCAGGCCGTGGTCGGCGGCGAGGTGCTGGGGACGGCGCACGTCTCCGGGCACGCGCTCCTGAGCGTCCAGGAAGGCGCCCTCGTGGCTGAACCGAGCGGCATACCGCTGGCCAGCCTGGCGCGGGTGACCCTGGTCTCCGATCCGCACATCTACCTGGAGAGCATCGCGTCCGCCCCGGCCGGCGAAGCGATCCGCGTGTCTGTGACGGGCAGGCCGCGCAGCTAGGCGGCGAGCGCCTCTCCGTCGAGGCCCGGCGCGGCGGACGAGCTCGACGGCCCGCGCTCGGCGACCCGCACGGGGAGCCCGTCGCGAGGGCCAATCGTGGGCGCCTGGCGGATGCGGAGCTCGAGGCCGGCGGGCGTGACGAGCGAGCAGCGCGAGAGGATGAGGGTCGCGATCGCGCGGATCTCGAGCTGGCCGAAGCGCATCCCGATGCAGGTGCGCGAACCGCCCCCGAACGGTATGTAGGCGCCCTTGGGCAGCGCCGCCTTTCGCTCGGCCTCGAAGCGCTCCGGTTCGAAGCGCTCCGGATCCGGGAAGACGTGGGGGAGGTGGTGGCTGACCCAGGAGGAGTAGTTGACGAACGCCCGCTCGGGCACGGTGAAGCCGCCGAACTCGAACGGCTCGAGCGAGCGTCGCGGCCCGATCCAGGCCGGCGGGTACATGCGCAGCGTCTCCTCGAGGACCATCTCGAGCTGGGGCAGCCCGGTTCCGGTGAGGTGCTCGGCGCCGGGCCGGGGCCGGCCGGCCAGCACCCGCTCCTGCTCCTCGATCAGCGGCCGCTGCAGCTCGGGGTGACGGGCGAGCTCGTAGAACATGAAGGCGAGCGTCGAGGTGGTGGTGTCGTGGCCGGCGAACAGCAGCGTCATGACCTCGTCGCGGATCTGCTCTTCGCTCAGGGTGCTGCCGTCCTCGTCCTTGGCGTCGAGCAGCAGGCTGAGGACGTCGAGGCCGCGCTCGCCGCTCGCGCGGCGCCGGGCTATCTCCGAGTAGATCAGTCGGTTGAGCTCCCTGCGCGCCTCGCCCATGCGCGCCCACGGGCTGCCCGGGCCGCGCAGCATGCGCAGGAGCGGGTCGCGGGAGAAGTAGCCGAGCGCGGTGGTGAACAGCTCCGCGGCGTCCACACGGCGCGCCTCGGCGCCGTCGGGGTCGAGACCGAACACGGCGCGCATCGCGATGCGCAGCGCCAGTCGGCGCGTCCAGGCGTAGAGATCGAGCTCCTGCCCCACCTCCCAGCGGTCGATCGCCCGTCCGGCCTCCTCGAGCACGATGTCGACCGAGGCTTCGATCTGCTTGTGATGGAAGGCCGGGAGCATGATCTGGCGGGAGCGGCGGTGGAAGTCGCCGTCGATCGTGAGAAGCCCGTCGCCGAGCAGGCCGATCAGTTCGCGGAAGTGCCCCTCGCGCCAGTGGAAGTTCTGGGCGTGCGAGACCAGGATGTAGTGGTTGGCCTCGGGGCCGATCATGAAGACCACGGGCTGGTGCATGAGCCGCAGCGTGAAGATGGGGCCGTAGCGCTGGTAGGCGTCGAGCAGCAGCTCGAGCGGATCGGTCACGATGCGCCTCGTTCGGGGCAGGCTGAAACTCCGCTTGCCGGGCGGGAACGGGACGGAGGCGGCACGCTCGGCCCGAAGATCGTCGATCACGACCGACAGGGGGTTCGCACTCGGTTCCGGCGGTCCGATCAGCGCCATCGATGCCTCCGCGACAAGCCTACCGCACGGCCTTCCCCCGGCTGGCGGCCGGGTCGGGCGGCCGGAGAGCCCTGTTGCCCCGGCCTGCGAGGCGGGCTCTGGGCGCCGGCCGGTGCCCGCGGCCGGGGGCGCGACGCGCGCCCCGCGCGGCAGGCGGTGGCAGGAGGGTGCAGTGGCGCTCGGGCGCCTAAGATACGGGGGGACGCAGCGCGCGAGGCCGAGGATGGCGCCCCGTGCCGATGCCCACGGGGGCGTAGCTCAGTTGGTTAGAGCGCCGGCCTGTCACGCCGGAGGTCGCGGGTTCGAGTCCCGTCGCTCCCGTTCTGGACACCGGCCGATGACGGCGGCATTTGTAGGCACAGGCAAGCGTCTGGAAGTAGCGAGTGAACTATCGCCGAGGCCACGAACCAGCGTCATTGGAGAGTCGTAACAGCGCTATTCGTTCGTGCTTCGTCTCGCTATTTCAAGTGCTCCTAACTGCGCCGCTAGAACGTGCCCCGGGGGTTGGAGTTTCGACCGCCGCCCGGTCGGCGGCGATGATCTTCCGGAGGGTTGAGAGTGCCACCCCCGCGTTCGCGGGCCGGCGGCTCGGATTGTCATCCCTTGCGCGCTCGACCAGTTCGGCGAGCCCCGCTGGGAGATGTGGGCGTACCGTGTCAATCGCCGGCACATTGCCAACGGGGCGGCGACCGGCAAGCAGCTGCCACGCAGTCTGGCCCAGTGAGAAGACGTCGTCGCGCGGATTGGCGTCGTGGGCGTCGTCGAACTGCTGGGCAGAGATATAGATCAGCGATCCGAGAGCTAGGTGGTCCTGGGTAATCGTCGCGTCATCAAGGTGGCGCACCGTGCCGAGGTCACCGACGGCAAGCGACCCGTCCGCGCGGAGCATCAGGTTCTTGGGTGACAGGTCCCTGTGAACGAGCCCGAGACGGTGAAGCTCGGCCACGCCGTCGAAGGCTTGCTCGAGCCAGCGCAGCGCGGCGGGCAGAGGAACAGCGCTGTGCCAGCCGGCCAGGTGGTCGTGCAGTGAGCGCGCGGCCAGCTCGAAGATCAGGACGGGCTCGCCCGCGAAGGCGGCGCGGTCGCGGAATCTCAGCACGTGGGGATGGTCTACGCGAGCGAGCTGCTCGATCTCGCGTGCAAAGCGCGCCCTCATCGCGTCGTCCACAGGGAATCGATGGTCCGAGAGGACCTTGGCGGCCCAGTTGGAGCCGTCGGCCGCCATGACGTCATAGACGCACGCCGTCCCTCCCCTGCCGATGCGGCTGACGACGACGTAGCGGTCACCGGACTGGCCGGTGAGTGTGGTGCCCACGTCGGGCTGCTGCACGGGGGAGGAGGTTCCCGGCGAAGGCAGCACCTCGCGCTCGCGGTCGGACAGCAGCGCCTCGGCGGGTTCACCCGCCGCCAAGCCGACCTCCGTGTGCGGCCACAGGAATGACCGCAGCGCCCGGGTTACAGACTCCGCATCTCCCGCCCACGGCAAATGGGCGCTCCCGTCGAGCGGAATCAGCCGCGCACCCGGGATAGCCGCGGCCAGCGCGCGCCCCTGCTCGTAGGGGATCGCGCGATCGGCGCGGCGATGCACGACGACCGTGGGCGCACGTACCCGGTTGAGCTCCGCCCGGACGTCGTTGCGGTGGATGGCCTCCAGCAGCGCTGCCGCGGTCTCGGCGCTGGCCGCTGCTCTCTGAAAGCGAGCGAACCGCTCCTGCGCCGCGCTGTCCACCTCGCCGAGGAAGAGGTCAGCCAGGATGCGGGACCCCAGTCCCCAATGCGAGCGCACGGCCGCGATGATCGCCTCCCGTGCCGCAGGAGACGTGATGGCCGACCCTTGGGCATAAGCGCCATACAGCAGCAGACGGTCCACCCGCTCAGGGAATCTCGCCGCGAAGGCGACCGCGGCGCACCCGCCCGACGAGCCACCAATCAGCGTGACCCGCTCCATCGCCAACTCCTCGAGCACCGCGGAGAGCAACGCGACCTGATGCTCGATCGTCAGGTTCTCTGGTCGGACCTCGCGGTCGGACATCCCAACGCCCGGACCGTCGTAACGCACCAGCGCATGGCCTTCGCCAATCGACTCCCAGAACGACCGAAACGTTGGGTCCAGCCAATCGAGCTCGAGGTGGCTGACCCACCAGGCCGGCGCAACTAGGCCCGGCCCGTCCCCTGTCACCGCGTACGCCACACGACCCTCACCAAACTGCAGGAACCGGATCTCCAAGCCACGCCCCACGCGGCAAGTCTAACGGCGCCGCACGAGGCGGGCGAGAGACTCCGAGCGACCGGAGCCCCTCGACGTTCAGCGCCACGAGCTCGCCGCGGTCGCTGGATCGTGACGGAGAGGTGACGATCACTGGCCGGCCGGCCATATAACCGCTGCCGAGCTTTTCGAAGCGCTCCGTTCGGCGGCGTAGCTGCAACGGCCCGCGACGCATGCTGGGTCCGCTCACGGCGAGCCTGCTGTGCAGTTCGCGGATTCCTCCGCAGACGGGGTCTGGGTTCAAACTTCATCCCGTCGCTCCCGTTGCTGTTGTGTCTCGGGACATCGGAGACAGATGTCTCGGGAGATCGTAGACAGCTTAGACCCTGGCGAGCGGCTGGTAGGTGCGGCTGGGGTCCAAGGTCAGCTCCCGGATCAGCTGCCCCTGGAGGTCGATCACGCGGATCTCGCGGTCGGCCACAAGCAGCTTGATCGCCTTGCCCTTGTGGGCTCTGCCGATGCCGATGTGGTAGAGCCGGCTCTCGTAGCGCAGCGTGACCTTGCCCTCGGCGTCGACCCGGTCTTGACGCACCCGGAAGTGAGCACCGGATCTGGCCGCGGCGGGGCGCGCCTTCAGACGTGCGCTATGGGCCTGCAGAGGCGTTTGACCCAAAACACCGCGGTGCGGGCGGATGTGGTTGTAGTAGTGGCGGAAGGCCTCCGGCTGGCCCTGGAGGCTCGAGATCGTCCTCGCTGGCGCAGATGGCGGCGCCGCTGGCGGGCCTCCACCCGACCACCGGCGAGCGACTCGGCCGCACGCCGCTCGCAAACGGCGTGCGCGCCGACGACCTCACCTTCTCGGCGCCCAAGTCCGCCTCGGTCCTTGCGGCGGTGCTCGGGACGGAGGTCGAGCGCAGCGTCCTCTGACAAGCTCGGCCGCCGCTGGATCTTCATCCGCGACGAGGTCGACGCGGCGGTGCGGGCGCCGTCGCGGAACATCGATAGCTAGCCGACAGCGGCCCCGGTGCTAAACTGCTCCTCACAAGGAGCGCTTTATGCCGAAGACCGTCGACAATCCGATGCTCAGCCGGCGCGAGGTCGCCCAGCTTGCGGGCGTTTCGCTGACCACGCTCGACAAGGCCATCGAACAGAAGGTGATCAGGGTCCACCGATCCCGGGGTCGCACCTGGCTTGGGAGCGATGATCTGGGCGTGATCGTGCTCCTGGACAAGACCGCTCTCCCCCTGCCCGTGAAGGTCAAGCGTGCGATCACGCAATGGGTCCGCGAGACGACGCCCTACCGCGCTTCCAAGGCGGCTGAGCTTGCGATCAGCGACGCGCTCGTGATCCGCTGGTCCCGCGACCTCAGCCGCACCGTGGCCGCAGCCGAGGACTATGCGAGGCTTCGCGAGCAATGGATTGAGCAGGACCCCGGCATCAAAGGGGGCGAGCCGGTGATCCGCGGGACCCGCATCGGCGTGCGCGCCGTCGCGCAGCGCCTGGACAGCGGAGACACCCTCGCCGAGCTGACCGAGGACTACCCGCAGATACCCGCGAAGGCCTTCGCGGCGGCCTACACCTACGCCAAGGCTCACCCACGGCGCGGGCGACCTGCAAAGCCGTGGCGGGACGCCGATGAAGCTTTGGGTCGACGAGGACCTCTCGCCGTCCCTGGTTGACACCGCGCGCGAGCACGGCCTCGACGCGGCCTGCAACCGAGACCGAGATCGCCTGGGGGGCTCCGACGTCGAGATCCTGAAGCGGTGCATCGAGGAGGATCGCGCGCTGGTCACGAACAACTACGGCGACTTCCGCCGCCTGTGCGAACGGGAGTCGATCCACCCGGGTCTGATCGTCATGCCCACGCCTGCGCGCGCCGCGCAAAAGAGCTGCTGCGATCCGCATTGGCATACATCGACCGGCAAGTGGGCCAAGGGCGCGCGGGCGATGCGGGCGAGCTCATGATCAATCGCCTCGTCGAGGCGGGTGAGGACGGGGCCTGCGAGGACTTCCCACTGCCCGACACTGAGCAGAGGTCGACGCCGAGAGCGATGGGGATCCGGCGATGACTCACGCCGGGATTCGGCCGGGCTAGCCACCGCCCGGCTCGAAGAAGGCCGTGTCCTCGCGGCCCAGCGGGGTCGACGGCGGCAGCTGTGCCCAGTGCTCGGCGGCGATCGCCGCCCAGTCGCCGCCAGCGCACAGCTGCCCCAACAGCGAGAGCATCTGCACCTCCATGCGCCGCAGCAGCAGGGTTGGCGGAGGCATCGTCAGGCGCCGCATCACCGAGAACCACGGTGAGCGTGGCGGATAGCCCAACTCGACGGTCCGGCGGACGTAATCGGGGTC
>Ga0335085_10005268_pt1 | contig 20920 bp, 16 predicted proteins | sample Lox_Sample_45_FD_206712 | JGI IMG/M metagenome (GOLD analysis project Ga0335085, IMG submission 206712) | Soil microbial communities from Loxahatchee National Wildlife Refuge, Florida, United States - Lox_Sample_4.5 | ecosystem: Environmental > Terrestrial > Soil > Wetlands | place: USA...
CCGGCAACAGCCCGCGCTGGACCGCTGCCTACCTGGGCATCCTGGCGGCGGGCGCAGTGGCCGTCCCTTTCGACACCGCCTTCAGCCGCGCCCAAGTGGCCACCATCCTGCGCGACAGCGGCGCGCGAGTGCTGCTGGCCGACACCCGCCTGCTGCCCCTGGCGCAGCGCGCCGTCGCGGGCCTGGATGTCCGCCTGGTCTGCCTGGAGGCGGGTCCTCCCGAGCTGCCTAGTTTCGACCAGATGCAGGCCGCCGGCCCGGGCAGCTTCCGCCCGGTCGCCGTCGCCGACGATGACCTGGCCGCCATCCTCTACACCTCGGGCACCACCAGCGATCCCAAGGGCGTGATGCTCTCCCACGCCAACATCGCCGCCGAAGCCGGCTCCGTCTTCCGCACCGTGGAAGTGCGCCCCACCGACTCCATCCTGGGAGTGCTCCCGCTCTTCCATGCCCTGGCGCAGATGGCCAACCTGCTGCTGCCGCTGCTGGCGGGCGCCCGCATCGTCTACCTGGAATCGCTCAACACCGCCGAGCTGGTGCGCGCGCTGCGCGAGCGCCGCATCACCATCTTCGCCTGCGTGCCCCAGTTCTTTTACCTCATCCACGAGCGCATCCTGAAGCAGGTGGCGGAGCGCGGGGCGGGGGCGCGCACCGCCTTCCGTCTGCTCATGTCGCTCTCCCGGCTGCTGCGCGCGCTGGGCTGGAAGGGCGCGGGCCGGCTTCTCTTCCGCCGGGTGCACGAGGCGGTGGCGCCCGACCTGCGCTTCTTCGTGGTGGGAGGCTCGCGCTTCGATCCCGCCGTGGGCCACGACCTGCACGCCCTGGGCTTCGAGATCCTGCAGGCCTATGGCCTGACCGAGACCTCGGGCGCGGCCACGGTCACCCGCCTGGAGCGCAACGTGATGGGCTCCATCGGGCGGCCGCTGCCCGGCGTCGAAGTGAAGATCGTGGATGCGGAGGACACGAGCGAGGGCCCGGCCGCGGGCGAGATCGCCATCCGCGGCGGCATCGTCATGCAAGGCTACTTCAAGCGCCCCGACGCCACCGCCGCCGTGCTCGAGGACGGCTGGCTGCGCACCGGCGACCTCGGCTACCTGGACGCGCGCGGCGACCTCTACATCGCCGGACGCAAGAAAGAGATCATCGTGCTCAGCTCGGGCAAGAACATCTACCCCGAGGAGATCGAGGAGCACTACTTGAAGTCGCCGTGGATCAAGGAGCTGTGCGTGGTGGGGCTGGAGAGCCGGGCGGGCGAGCCGCTCTCCGAGCGCCTGCACGCCGTCATCGTCCCCAACCTGGGGTTGCTCAAACAGAAGAAGATCGTGAACACGCGCGAGGTCATCCGCTTCGACCTGGACTCCATCTCGGTCACGCTACCCTCGAGCAAGCGCATCTTGAGCTACGAGATCTGGCAGGAAGACCTGCCGCGCACCACCACCCGCAAGATCAAGCGCTTCGAGGTGCGGCAGCGGGTGCTGGCGGAGCAGGCCGCTGCCGGCGGCGAGCCCGTGGAAGAGCGACATCCCGCGCGCGCCCTCACCGACGGGGACCGGGCCTGGCTGGCGGAGCCGGAGGTGGCGCGCGCCCTGGCCGCCATCCGCCGCGCCTCCAAGAAGGAGGATGAGATCCATCCCGCCGACAATCTGGAACTCGACCTCGGCCTGGACTCCATGGAACGCGTCGAATTGCTGGTGGAGCTGGAGCGCGAACTCGACAGCCACCTGCCCGACACGGTGGTGTCCGAGGTCTACACCGTGCGCGACCTGGTGGACGCGGTGCGCCAGGCCGGCGGCAGCCCCGAAGACCTGCAGCAGAAGCGCGCCCTGCGCGCCCGCGGCGCCTCCGGCTGGGACACCGTCTTCCAGACCGAAAGCGCCGACCCTGAGGTCCTGGAGGTGGTCTCCAAGCCCCGCCGCGTCGTTCCCTTCCTCTGGTATTTCGGCGGGCGCTTCGTGGACATCCTCTGCCGCGACCTCTTCCGCCTGCGCGTCACCGGGCTGGAGAAGATCCCCGCTGACGGGCCCTTCATCCTCTCCCCCAACCACCAGAGCTTCCTGGACGCGCCCGTGGTCATGAGCCAGTTGCCCTGGCGGCTGTACAAGCGGGTCTTTTACGTGGGGACGAGCGAGATCTTCGGCTCCGGGGTGATGCGGCACGTGGCGCACTCGCTGCGGCTGATCCCGGTGGACCCGGACGCCAACCTCGTCCCCGCCATGCGCGCCGGAGCCTATGGGCTGAAGCGCGGCCAGGTCCTGGTGCTCTATCCCGAGGGCGAGCGCTCCATCGACGGCGCCCCCAAGACCTTCAAGAAGGGCGCCGCCATCCTGGCCACCCACCTGAAGGTGCCCATCCTGCCGGTGGCGCTGGAGGGCTTCCACGAGGCCTGGCCGCGGGGCCAGTCCTTCCAACGCTTCGTTCCCCTGCGCATCGCCATCGGCGATCCGATCTACCCGCCGGAGAAGGTGGAGAATCCCGAGGCCGCCTACGAGCAGCTCACCGCCGAATTGCGCCGGCGGGTGGTGGAGATGTGGCATCAACTGCGCCGCGAGATGGGCAAGGAAGGCGCGCCCGCCTCCCCCGCCGGCCAGGCCGCCGCCGACTAGGCCCGTCACTTGAGTAACATTGCCAGCCGCCCCCGGCTGACGCATAATCCTCCCGTTCCGCAGGACATTCCATGACCTTGCAAGCGTTGCTGTATACCAGCGATCCGGAACTGCTCTCCGTCTTCCACCAGGCCCTGGGCGCACTGGGCGTCGAGACACTGGAGATGGACGATCCCCTGCGCTTCCTGGACCTGGTGGCCAACGAGCACTTCGACCTGCTGGTGGTGGACCATGACGGGACCGATCACAGCCTCAACGTGCTGGCGACCGCGCGGGAGCGCAGCGCCAACCGTGACTCGGTCCTGATGCTGGCCACCGCGGAGCGCGACTCCGCGCGCTTCCTGGAGCGCGGCGCCAACCTGGTTCTCTACAAGCCGCTCACCCGCGAGGCCCTGGACCGCCACCTGCGCAGCGCCCACCTGCTCATGCAGGACGAGCGCCGCCGCTACAACCGCCACTCCGTGGACATCCCCGTGGCGGTCCGCACCCCGGACGGCCGCCAAGTCGTGGGCACGGGCTTCAGCCTGAGCGAGGGCGGCATCGCTCTGCAGTTCCCCGAGCGCCTGAACACCCGCGACCTGCTGCGCCTGGAGTTCGTCCTGCCCCAGGAGAAGGAGCCCGTGCAACTCACCGGCAAGCTCGCCTGGGTGAATACCGACCTGCACACCGGCATCCGCTTCGTGCAGCTCACCCAGGAGACGCGCGAGCAGTTGCGGGTATGGCTGGAGCGCCACGCCGCGCCGCCCACCGCCTAGGACCCGCGCTCACTTCGCCCGCGGATGGCTCTCGTCGTAGACCTTCAGCACGTGCTTCATGGAGAGCTGGGTGTAGCGCTGGGTGGTGGCCAGGCGCTCGTGGCCGAGCATCTCCTGGATGGCGCGCAGGTCGGCGCCCTCCTCCAACAGGTGCGTGCCGAAGGCGTGGCGCAGGGTGTGCGGATGGACGTCGGGGGAGAGGCCGCGGGCCACCGCGATCTGCTTGACGATGCGGCCCACGCTGCGCGAGGTCAGGCGCGCGCCCCGGCGGTTCACCAGCAGCGCCCGCGTCGCCTGGCGTCCCACCGCCTGCTGCCGCAGCGGAAGATACGCCGCCAGCGCCGCCCGCGCGCTGTCGCCAAAGGGCACGTAGCGCTCTTTCTTGCCCTTGCCGCGCACCAGGATGGCCTCGTTGGACCAGCGGATGTCGTCGAGGTTCACGCCTACCAGCTCGGAGTTGCGCACCCCGCAGCCGTAGAGCAGTTCCAGGATCAGGCGGTCGCGCTCGGGAAAGGCGGAGCACTCGGGCATGGCGGCGTCGAGCACCGCGTTCATCTCTTCGATGGTGGGCACGCGCGGCAGCTTCTTGGGCAGGCGCGGGGTGGCCACCAGCGCCGCCGGGTTCTGTTCCACCACGCCTTCGCGCGCCAGCCAGCGGTAGAGCGAGCGCAGCGCCGCCAGCGCCCGCGCCACGCTGGTCTTGCTCAGACCCTGCTCGTAGAGATGCGAGAGGAAGCCGCGGATGCGCAGGTGGTCGATCTCGCTCCAGCCCTCCGCGCCCACGTACTCGGCGAAGCGGGAGAGATCGTTCTGGTAGGCGCGCAGGGTGTGGCGCGAGGCGTTGCGCTCCCGCAGGGAGCGCAGAAACTGCTCGGTGGCCTTGTGCACGGGAGCGCGTTTTTCCTTCTTGTCCATGCTCTCCTCGAGTAGCGCCGCCCTCCCGGCGGCTGTCCGCGCGGGCGTCCCGCCCGCGCCTGAGGGCAAGATGCCCTCAGGACAGCCGGCCAGAGGCCGGCGCTACCTTCCTCGCGCCTTCGCCCGGGGATGGTGCTGGCGGTAGACGTTCTTCAGCCGGTCCAGCGCCACGTGGGTATAGACCTGGGTGGTGGAGATGTCGGCGTGGCCCAGGATGGTCTGCACCGTGCGCAGGTCGGCGCCGCCTTCCACCATGTGAGTGGCGCAACTGTGGCGCAGCATGTGCGGGCTGGCGTGGCGCCCGGCCGCGGCCGAGGCCGCGCCCACCATCTGCCAGACGCGCTGGCGCGAGAGCTTGCGCCCGCCGCGGCCCACGAACAGCAGCGGCGAGCATCGCTTGCCCAGCAGCGCGCCCCGCCCCGAAGCCAGATACGCCCGCACTGCGTCCAGGGCGGAGCGGCCCAGGGGCACGATGCGCTCCTTGTCGCCCTTGCCGCGCACCAGCACGTAGCCCAGGTCGAGCTTCACATCTTCCAGCCCGATGCCGATGATCTCGGAGACGCGCAGCGCCCCCGCGTAGAAGACCTCCAGCATGGCGTGGTCGCGCGCCGCCAGCGCCTGGGCTTCTTTGCGCCCGGCCGGCGGCAGCGGCTTCAACATGGATTCGACCTCGTCCCGGGCCAGCGACTTGGGCAGCACCTTCCACTGCTTGGGCGACTCCAGGTTGAGGGTGGGGTCACGCTCCAGGTGGCGGTCGAGCAGGAGAAACTTGTAGAGGTGGCGCAGCGCCGAGAGCTTGCGTGCCACCGAGCGCCCGTCCACCTGGTGGGAGAAGAGGTGGTCGAGGAAGTCGCGCACGTCGTCGCGGCGGGCGCTGGCCAGGGTGCGGCGGCGCTTCTCCAGGAAGTCGGCAAACTGCCCCACGTCGCGGGTATAGGCGGCCACGCTCAGCCGCGCCAATCCCTTCTCCACCTTCAGGTAGTCGAGGAAGGCGGCCAGCAGGCGCTCGTGGGGGGCGGGCGGCACGCAGCTAGTATGCGCATTATCGGACGCACCGGGAATACCCTCGCGGGTGCGGGGGCACCGCCCGGCGCCAAGCCGGCCCGAGGTTGGCTTGCACGAGATCCGGACCCGTTCCCGCCGAGGACGGTCCGCGGCTCGTCCCGCGAGGTTTGACAGGCGCCCGTGGGACAGGTATGTTCGATGGTTTCCCGCCCGGGACCCGGTTCAACTTAGCTTCTGCTACCGACCGCGTGGAGGCACGCATGAAGTCCAAGATCGCACGCATCTTCTTCCCTGCCCTGCTGCTCTGCCTGCTGGCCCTGCCGCTGGCGGCGCAGGACATGTCGCAGTACATGCACGAGTTCGAGAAGCACATCACGGTGAAGACCCTGCCCAACGGGCTCACCCTGCTGGTGATGGAGCGCCCCGAGGCGCCCGTCTTCTCCTTCTTCACCCACGTGGACGCGGGCTCGGTGCAGGACCCCAAGGGCCAGTCCGGCCTGGCCCACATGTTCGAGCACATGGCCTTCAAGGGCACCCCCACCATCGGCACCACCAACTACGCCAAGGAGAAGGTGGCGCTGGACAAGGTGGAGGCCGCCTACCAGGCCTATGACGCCGAGCGCCTGAAGACCATCGGCCGCGACGACAAGAAGGTGGCGGCCCTGGAGAAGGCCTGGCGCGACGCCATCGCCGACGCCGACCAGTACGTCATCGAGAACCAGTTCGGCCGCATCATCGAGGAGAACGGGGGCGAGAACCTGAACGCCTTCACCAGCAACGACGAGACCGGCTACTTCTACGCCCTGCCCGCCAACCGCACCGAACTCTGGGCCTACCTGGAGTCGGAGCGCTTCCGCGATCCCGTCTTCCGCGAGTTCTACAAGGAGCGCGACGTGGTGCACGAGGAGCGCCGCCTGCGCGTGGACAGCGCCCCCATCGGCCGCCTCATCGAGCAGTTCGTGGCGGCCGCCTTCCTCGCCCACCCCTACCACAACGAGGGCATCGGCACCTCCTGGGAGCTGGACAACTTCTCCGAGACCGACGCCAAGAATTTCTACGCCAAGTACTACGTCCCCGCCAACATGGTGACCGCGGTGGTGGGCGACGTCAACCGCGCCACCTTCATCCCCATGGCGGAGAAATACCTGGGCCGGCTGAAGAAGGAGCCCAGGCCGGTGGATGACACGGTGCCCGAGCCCAAGCAGATCGGCGAGCGCGAGGTGGTGATCAAGGAGGCCTCCCAGCCCATCTACCTGGAAGGCTATCACCGCCCCGACTCGCGCGATCAAGACGCCGCCGTCTACGACGTGATCGCCGACATCATGTCCAAGGGCCGGGTCTCGCGCCTCTACCGCTCCCTGGTGCGCGACCAGAAGCTGGCCATCGCCGCCCAGGGCGGAAACTACTTCCCCGGCGACAAGTATCCCAACCTCTTCTTCTTCTTCGCCGTGCCCAACCGCGGCAAGACGCCCGAGGAACTGCGCGCCGCCATCCACAAAGAGATCGAGCGGCTCAAGACCGAGGACGTCAGCGACGAGGAACTGCAGAGCGTGAAGACGCGGGCCAAGGCCGACCTCATCCGCAGCCTGGCCGACAACACCGACCTGGCCCAGGCCCTGGGCACCGCCCAGGCCCGCTTCGGCGACTGGCGCGAGGTCTTCCGCCAGATCGACCGCATGGACAAGGTCACCAAGGCCGACGTCCGCCGGGTGGCCAACCAGACCTTCACCGGCTCCAATCGTACGGTGGCCATCATCGAGACCGCGGCGCCGGCCCAGGGAGGCAAGTAATGAACCGCGCACTTCCACTCTCCAACCGTTTCCTGACCTTGAGTCTCACGCTGGTGCTGCTGGCGGGTGCCGGCGCCCAGACCGCGCCCACGGCCGGCAAGAAGAACGTGCCGCCGTCCACCGCCCGGCCACAGCCCTGGAAGCAGATCAAGGTCCCACCCCTGCCTCCCTTCCATCCGCCGCAGCCGGTGCGCGTGCAGTTGAACAACGGCATGGTCATCTTCCTGCAGGAGGACCACGAGCTGCCGCTGATCGACGGCACGGCGGTGGTCCGCGGCGGCGGGCGCGAGACCCCCGCGGAGAAACTCGGGCTGGTCGGCATCTACGCCTCTTCCTGGCGCACCGGCGGCACCCAGTCGAAGACCGGCGACGAACTCGACACCTACCTCTCTGACCGCGGCGCCCGCGTGGAGTCGGGCGGCGACCTCGATTCCACCCAGCTCACCTGGTCCTGCCTGAAGGGCGACTTCGACGGCGTCTTCGCCGTGGTGCTGGACCTGCTGCGGCATCCCGAGTTCCGCCAGGACAAGGTGGACCTGGCCAAGCAGCAGGCCGCCACCGCCATCTCCCGCCGCAACGACAACATCGGCCAGATCACCGCCCGCGAAGCCGCCAAGCTGGCCTACGGCGCCTCCAATCCCTACGCCCGCGTGCCCGAGTACTTCACCGTGAACGCGGTCACCCGCCAGGACCTGCTGGCCTGGCATGACCGGTACGTCCAGCCCAACAACATCATCCTGGGCATCGTGGGCGACTTCGACGCCAGGCAGATGGAGGCCAAACTGCGCCAGGCCTTCGACTCCTGGCCCAAGGGCCCGGCGGCGGAGGAAGCCAAGATCGACTTTCCGCCCACCCAACCCGGCGTCTACTTCGCCAACAAGGAAGACGTCAACCAGAGCGAGATCCGCATGGTCTCGCTGGGCATCCGCCGCGACAACCCCGACTACTACGCCGTCGAGGTCATGAACCAGATCCTGGGCTTCGGCTTCGCCTCGCGGCTCTTCAACGAGCTGCGCTCCAAGCGCGGCCTGGCTTACTCCGTGGGCGGCGGCCTGACCGCGGCCTACGACCATCCCGGCGTCTTCGCGGTCGGCATCGGCACCAAGAGCCAGACCACCGCCGAGGCTGCCCAGGGGCTGATCGACGAGCTGAACAAGATGAAGACCGACCCGCCCTCCGACTCCGAGTTGCAGTACGGCAAGGACGCGCTGCTCAACACCTTCGTCTTCAACCTCGATTCCCCCGACAAGATCCTGCGCGAGCGCATGAACTACGAGTTTTACGGCTATCCCGCCGACACCCTGGAGCGCTACCGCGCCGGCATCGAGAAGGTCACGCGCGCCGACGTCGAGCGCGTGGCCAAGAAGTACATCCACCCCGAGCAGATGGCGCTGCTGGTGGTGGGCAAGCAGGCCGACTTCGACAAGCCCCTCTCCACCTTCGGCAAGGTGACCACGCTCGACATCACCATTCCCGAGAACGCGCCCGGCGCCCAGCCTGCCGAGGCCGCGCCCGCCGCCTCCAATCCCGAGGGCAAGGCGCTCATCGCCAAGGTGGTCGAGGCCCTGGGCGGCGAGGCCAAGGTGCAGGCGGTCAAGAGCGTGCGCGTGGCCTCCAGCCTGACTCTGAAAACGCCGCAAGGCGAATTCACGCTGGCGGCCGAGAACCAGACCCAGTATCCCGACCGCACCGCCGTCAAGCTCCAGACCCCGGGCGGCGAGCAGACCGTGGTCATCTCTCCGGCGGCGGCCTTCGTCAGCATGGGGGGACAGACGCAGGACATCCCCCCGGCCCGCCAGGCGGAGCAGATGAAGGGCCTCCACCGCGACGCCCTCTTCGTTGCCCAGCACGCCGCCGATCCTGGCTTCGTCTTCGCGGCGGCGGGCTCGGAGAAGGTCGGCGACATCCAGGCCGCCGTCCTCAACGTCGATACCGGCGGCAATGCCTTCCGCTGGTACGTCGACCCGGCCACCGGCCACGTGCTGCGCTCCGTCTACCACACCGTGGGCATGGCCGGCCCCGCCGAGGAGGTGGCCGACTACTCCGATTGGAAGACGGTGGACGGCATCACCTTCCCCTTCAGGGTCAGCGTCAGCCAGAACGGCCAGGTGGTGCGCAGCATCGAGGTCAAGGAGATCCAGGTCAACCCCACCATCGATCCCAAGGTCTTCGAGAAGCCGGCCGCCGCCCCCGCCAATCCCGGCCTGTAAACCACGAGGGGACGGCCACCGCCGTCCCCTTTCTCTTCCCTCCCGGGCTAAGGTTTGAATTCGATGCCGCGGCCCAGAACCACAACGAAGGCGCCGCCGAAGACGATGGCGGTCCACACCCACGCGGAGCTGGCCTTGATCGCCAGCGGCTGCGTCGGCGTGGTCCGGGGCAGGAACACGTCGGCCCAGAGCAGGCCGGAGATGCCCCCGAAAGCTGCCGGGATGGTGGAGAGCAGGAGCAGCCGGACCCCCAACGGGTCGAAGGCCCCGGCGATGCAGTAGAAGACGCAGGCGGCCAGGTAGGGCAGCCGGGCCAGGGTATTGTATTCGGCGTGCGTGGCCACGAAGGGACGAAGGGCGACCGCGAGCCGGCGCACGCACACGACGTAGAGCACCGCGCCCAACAGGGCCATCGCGGCGCGCAGGGCCGCCGGGTGCGCCAGGCCCGCGATCACAGCGTTCCAGTCGCCCACGCCGAAGAGGCCCGAGAACAGGAAGTAGCCTGCGCCCTGCAGCAGATTGACCGCCGCGAAGAACCAGAGGAAGTATCGCGCGTCGGCGCGCTTGCCGGCCCCATGCGATAGCGCGAGGCAGATGGCTCCGATGATCAGATTGACGATGGTGCCGCCGGCTTCGACCATGCGGTCGGGGCGCAGCGAAGAGAGATGATTGCTGGTGAGTTCGGTGACCAGGTCGCCGCGCAGCCACGCGGTCACGCCGTGGCCCAGGCCTTCATGCAGCAGCGCCGCCAGCCCGATGGAGACCACGGCGACGCTGACGATGGTGGCTCGGCTGTGGCGGGCCGGCATCAGGACCTCACGGCAAGGGGATGCGGTAGAGGTTGCGCTGGACGGTCTCCCGGGTGAAGGCATAGACACCGGGTAGGGGGCTGGCATTAACCTCTGCATCGAGGATCACGACGCCCCTCCCGGAAGGCACGTCCCTGATCGAACCGATGCCCCCCTTGGGAAGAGCGGGCAAGACCTTACCCGTAGGAACCGGGAGCACGATGCCCTTGTTCTCGTTGAAGAGGAGAAGGGATAGGAACCGGCCTCCGGCATTCCAACGCGCTGAGCAGATCCTGCACAGGTCAACCGGCGCGCCGCCCGCGATGGGGTAGGCCTGGACGGGGCGGCTCTCCTCCGCCTCCTCCCCGCCTTGGTAGCCGGTGATCCACTGGCCGTCGCCAGAGACGCCCCCGAACTCCACCATGGGGTAGGGAAAGACTTTTTCGCGCCCGCTGCCATCCTCCTTGATGCGGTAGAGGAAGTTGTTCCTGCCTTCGGCCGCGCGGAAGTAGATCTCGCCTCCCGGGCCGAAGGCCGGCTCGTCCTCGCTCACCGAGGAAGGGAACGGGCGCGGAGGATGGCGGCGGTCGAGCGAGGCGATCCACAACCGGCTCTGGCCGGAAGACGATGTGGCGGCGAAGACGATCTGCCGGCCATCCGGGGAGAGGGTGAATGTGTTCATGGAAACCCCGGGGAGGGCCGGCTCGCTGTGCCCGCTCTGCAGATCGCTCACCATGAGCGCGGTGGTGGCGGGCGTCCCCAGACGTCCGGGCTGCTCCACCAGGTAGTAGAGCAGCTTGCCGTCCGGGGAGAAGGCGGGAGACCCAGCCGAACCCTCGGATGAGATCTGGCGTTCGCCCTTGGCGTCGTGCACCCACACCGTGCTCGTGGTCAGGCCGACGGAGGTGATGAAGGAGCGCCCGTCGGGGGCCATGGCGATGCCTTCCTCACTGGTGGCGCCGGCGGTCACCTGCTCGGGAGTGCCCTCCGGATAAGCCTGCCGCCAGATGTGCGAGCGGTCGCCGGCGCGGGAGCTGAAGTACATCCACTTGCCGTCGGGCGACCAGGCCACGTTGCCGCAGGCCCCCCCGGGGGGACCGATGCGCTGGCCCGGCGAGCTGCCGTCGAAGGGGACGACCCGGCAGGGTAGGAAGCCGCCATTGTCCATCTCTACCAGCAGCACTGAGCGACGGTCGGGAGAGAGTGCGGAGCGATGGGCCATGCCGCGCTCCCGCGGCGGGACGTACACGTCGCGCTCCCCAGCGCGGCTCTGCTCCGCCGTCTCCAGGGCCATGTGGATGCCCTGTTTGATCTCCGAGAAGAGGATGTGCTGGGGATCGATCCAGGTGAGGCCGCTGGCGTTGGGCAGCAGCAGCCGCGGCTCCCCGCCCAGCACAGGAACTTCCCAGGTGTCGAACGTAGGGGCGACGGTGTAGTCGATGCGCGAACCATCCGGTGAGAACTGCGGGCTCATCTTGAAGCTGTCGTCGCGGGTGAGCTGCACCGGCTCGCCGTCCGGCAGGAGCTTCACGTAGACCTGCCCGGGGCCATAGAAGGTGGCTGGACCGCGGATGAAGGCGAGCATGCGGCCGTCGGGAGAGAGCGCGGGAGAAGTGGCGGAGTCGGGGTAGTCGGTGAGCTGCACCCACTCCGTGGACGAGACCACGGGCTTCCCCGCGCGACGCGAGAGGTAGATCGCGAGCACCATGGCCGCCAGGAGCACCACGGTCACCCCCGCGTAGAGGCCCAGGCGACGGGACCGGGCGGTGACGGCTGGAACCTTGCCGGACTCGGAGTCGCGGCGCAGGCGCTTGAGGTCGGCGCGCAATTCCGCCGCCGACTGGTAGCGCACCTCGCGGTCCTTCTCCAGCGCCTTGCCGATGATGTGCTCCAGGCCGGGCAGCAGGTCGGGGTTCAGGCGCACGGGGGAGACCGGCTCCTGGCGCAGGATGGCGTCGAAGATGAGCGCGCTGGTAGTGCCGGCAAAGGGCGCACGCCCCGTGGACATCTCGTAGAGCACGGCGCCGAAGGAGAACAGATCGGTGCGCGCGTCCAGTTCCTCGCCGCGCGCCTGCTCCGGCGACATGTAGGCCACCGTCCCCAGGGCGGTGCCGGGGCTGGTGAGACTCTCCTCGGGCAGGCTGGCGGTGGCCAGGGCAGAGCCTGCGGGCGCTTTCTGCCTCTTGCGGGTCTTGCTGGCCAGGCCGAAGTCGAGGACCTTGGCCTGGCCGCGCTCGGTGAGGAAGATGTTGGAGGGCTTGATGTCGCGATGGACGATGCCCTTGGCATGGGCGGCATCGAGGGCATCGGCGAGCTGCACGCCCAGCTCCAGGATCTCCGGGTTCGGCAGGGGGCGGGCGCCGATGCGCTGCTGCAGCGTGCGTCCCTCCAGCAGCTCCATGGCGATGAAGGAGCGCCCGGCCTCCTGGCCGACATCGTAGATGGTGCAGATGCCGGGATGGTTGAGGGCGCTGGCAGCGCGGGCCTCGCGCTGGAAGCGCTCCAGGGCCTGGGGGTCGTCGGCCAGGGTTTCGGGAAGAAACTTGAGCGCGACCTCGCGCCCCAGACGCACGTCTTCAGCGCGATACACTACCCCCATGCCACCGTGTCCCAGCTTGTCCAGGACGCGGTAGTGGGAAATGGTCTTGCCGATGATCGAATCGCTGCCCACCGGGGAAGTCCGGCCATCTTAGGGCGGGGCTTGCGAGCAAGTCAACGAGAGAGACGCCCGCCTCCGAACGTAGGGTGCGGACTTGCGCTCCGGGCCGGCATCCCTGGCCAGGGTCCGAGTGAGCACCGGCAAGTTCTGAAGCCGCGCGGGCCTAGCGGCAGCGTGTGTCCGTCAGTTCCGCCACATCCTTGGTCAACTCGTCGGAGGTGCTCATCTCTTGGGAAGGCGCCGCCTCCAGCATGTAGGTCACCCGGTCGGGCAACACGTAGAGGCGCTGGCCCGAGAGCCGTGTAGGCTTGGCCTGGGTGAAGGGGCCCAGCTCCTCGGCCTGGTAATGGACGTTGCGGTGGTTGTAGCAGCGCTTGCCGGTGGGATCGATGAACAGCGTGGGCTGCGCCGGCCCGCGGGAGGCAAGTTGCTCCCTCGAGACGCTCCCCATCTCCTGGCCGTCGAAGCGCACCACGCCGCCTTCCGGGCAGACCGGCAGGTAGGACATGATCTGCGTCGCCTTGTGGGCGGGCAGACGATAGGCCGCCTGCCCCAGGCGCACCTCGGCTTCGTCGCCGTCGCGATTGTCCACCCAGAACCAGAACACCTGCTCCGTGTAGGACGACGGGTAGTAGTACTCCGCGTGCTCTTCGGGAACGGTGGGGGAGTACTCCCGCACCATGATCGTAGCCGGCTGCAGGGCGACCTCCCGCCAGCCGCACGGGGTCAAGACCTGGGCCACCACCGAGGGCTGGGTGTAGATGGCGCCCTGCGCGCTGCCATCGGCCTCGAAGATCCAGGCCTCGGCCCCTGGGGTCTCGTCGACATGGACCTCCTTGATCTCGCGGCCGTTGGCGTAGAAGCGGATGGGGATCTCATTCGCCAGGACCTTGCCGACGCTCACCCGGGTGCGCACCGGGATGGCTTTGGGCTCCGACCGGCACCCGCAGCATCCCAGCCACACGGCCAGCCCGGCCAGCATCCACGTTCTCCGCCACCTGGTGTTCATGGCGAGCCGAGTCTAGCACGAAGAGGAGAAGCTGCCGGGAGCGGGCGAAGCCCCTGGCGCGAACGATTCCGGGGCCGACTGCCGGCAACTCCCCTTATCAGGCGTTGCCGGGATCTGTTACCCTTCCGCATCCACCAAGGGAGAGAGCATGTCGGAAAACAAGACCAAGGCCACCCAAGCCGGCGTGGACAGCTTCCTCGATGCGCTGCCCCAGGCTCGCCGTGCCGACGCCAGGGCGCTGGTGAAGCTCATGCAATCGGTGTCGCGCCAGGAGCCCAGGATGTGGGGGACATCCATCGTCGGCTTCGGCAGCTACCACTACCGCTACGCCAGCGGCCGCGAAGGCGACATGCCTCTCCTCTGCTTCTCGCCGCGCCAGGCCGCCAGCGTCGTCTACAACATGGCTTCGGCCGAGAAGGCCCTGCTGGCAAAGCTGGGCAAGCACGCGCTCCGCGGGGGTTGTCTCCACATTGCGAGGCTTTCCGAGGTCGATCCCAAGGTCCTGAAGACGCTGCTCGCCAAGTCGTTGGCCAAAATGCGCGCGCAATACGGGAAGTAGCGGCGGCGCGAAGTCATTCCCCTCCCGGCCTTTGCTCTCCAGCCCTTGACAGAGGTGCCGCCGCGAAACTATCATAGGCGAACAAAAAGCGAATACGAGCCGCCTATGCCCTCCTCCGCGCTTTCCCTCTTCGAGCCCTCCCCCAGCCGCCGGGTGGGCATCGCCCGCCTGGCCGCCCAGGGCGAGTCCCTGCGTCAGGCACGCCAGGTCGAGTACCTCTCCCTGCCGGTGCGCAGCCTGCTCAACCGCTGCGACTCCGCCCGCGTCCCCTTCCCCTGGACCATCAATCCCTATCGCGGCTGCGAGTTCGCCTGCCAGTACTGCTACGCCCGCTACACCCACGAGTTCATGGAACTGCGCGACCCCGCCGCCTTCGAGCACCAGATCTATGTGAAGCAGAACGCCGGCTGGCTGCTGCGCCGCGACCTGCGCCGGGTCAAGCCGGGCGAAGAGATCGCCATCGGCACCGCCACCGACCCCTACCAGCCCGCCGAGCGCCAGTTCGAGGTCACGCGCGGCATCCTGGAGGAACTGGCCCGCCATCACGGCCTGACCCTCAGCCTGATCACCAAGTCCAACCTGGTGGTGCGCGACCTGGAGTTGCTGCAGGAGATCGCGCGCCACAACCGTCTGGGTGTGAGTGTGACCGTCACCACGCTGGACGCGCGTCTGGCGCGCATCCTGGAGCCGCGCGCCCCCCGTCCCGACCTGCGCCTGGAGGCAGTGCGCCAGCTCAGCCAGGCCGGCATCACCACCAGCGTGAGCTGCTGCCCCGTCCTGCCGGGCATCACCGACAAGCCCCGCGACCTGGAGGCGGTGGTCCGCGCCGCCGCCCAGGCCGGCGCCAGGCACCTCTTCGCCAACCCGCTCTTCCTCAAGCCCTGCTCGGCGAGCGTCTTCCTGCCCTTCCTGGACCGCGAGTTCCCCGCGCTGGTCCAGGCCTACCGCCGCCGCTACGCCGACCGCGCCTTCCTGCCGGCCTCCTACCGCAAGCGCATCGCGCAGTTGGTTTCGGAGCTGAAGAGGAAGTACGGGCTGGCGGGGAGACTGCACAGCGAAGCGCCACGCGAATACCCCGCCGGCCCGGGGGCGCTCCAACAACTGGCGCTCTTTCCCTGACTACGCGCGGCGCTCCGCCGTCTCGAGCGAGCGATACGCACTCGCGACCAGCAGCCACAGCAGGTAGTAGAAGATGGGTCCGACGATCAGGGGGATCCAGCGGATGCTGCTCCACCCGCCGGTGCGAAGCGGGATGTCGAGCACCGGGCCGGCCACGACGCCCGCGGCCACGCCCAGGATCGCTCCCCAGATCGGCAAGCGGCCCGGGACCCAGTGTGAGGGCGCCAGCATCGCCCAGATTCCCCAGGCGACCGGAACCAAGCACCAGGCCGTGGTCAGCAACGAAGCGCCCTCAGCCGGAAACCGCGCCAGCCGGCTGACGGCTGCGGCCGCGGCGATGAGCACAGAGGCGACCGTACATGCGGCGGCAAATCGCTGAAACATGGCGCACCTCCAAGCGCGCCGATTGTAGCTCTCCACGGCACGGAATGAGGCGCGCCCTAGATCAGCACCTCCTCCAGCGGCCGCCGCGGGGTGGGCTTGGGATCGCGCCCGTAGCCCAGGCGCAGCAGCAGTTGCGGGAAGCCGGCAAGACCGAGGGCGTCGCGCAGCTTGGGGCGCAGCTCCGCCACCTCGATGGGCTGGTTGAGATAGGAGGCAGAAACCCCGTCGGCGCGCCCCCGCAGCAGCACCCGGCCCAGCGCCTGCCCCGCCGCCAGCCAGTCGGCGGGACGGTCGTAGTCGGTGGCCAGCACCGCCAGCAAGGGCGAGCCCTCGGCGATCTCGTGGTCGCGGGCGGCCCGCCGCTCCCCCATGTCGAAGGTGCGCACCAGCAGCGGCCCGGCATAGGTAGCCAGCTCGCCCAGGCCCAGGCCGTAGCCGGGGATGCCATCACGGCTCTGGCTGCGGTTGGGACGCATCCAGGTCGCCAGCTCCAGGCGGAAGGCGCGGTCCGACATCTGCACGCGGTCGCCTTCGGCCACCAGGGCAGCCACCGCGTCGCGCTCCTGCTGGTCGCGGATGGCGCGCCAGCAGGCGCCTTCGGCCGCCGCTGCCTCCTCCAGCCCCGCCACCAGCGCCGCCGCCACCCTCCAGCGCTCGAAGCGCTGGCGGTTGGTGCGCCGCTTCAGGATGGCGTGAAACAGTTCCTCGTTCTCCGGGGAAGGCACCTCGCGCCCCCCCAGCCGCACGCGGGCCAGCAGGTTCTGGTCGTGGGGCTCGGGGAAGCATTCCACCTCGCCGCTGTAGGTGAAGTGGTGCAGGGTGACGCGCAGCAGGAACAGCGCCGCGCCGCAGCTCAGGATCAGCTCGCGGTCTTCGGGATCGGCCTGCGGCAGGGAGCGCTGGCGGTCGGCGTAGAGTTCGACCGCGTCCTCCGTCAGATTGAAGAGCCAGGGCTGGGCGTTGTGGCTGGAGGGCGCCAGCACCGCCCAGTGCAGCATGAACTTCAGCTTTTCCTTGGGGCTGCCCTTGCTGGGGAGATCCAGCTCCGAGACGTACCAGGGGTCGAGGCGATATGCCAGAGCCGAGGAGGACATGGCTGACCTCCTACCTACACTGCCAGTCTCGCGCTGGATGCGACCTCTCGTCCATGACGCCGGTCACGCACGGCTGTGAGTTCCAAAACGGGAGGGGTCACCTGCCGGGTGTTACGCGCCCGCCAGGGCCGCGGCGTACAGGCGGTGGAAGTGGTGCAGGCAGCGCTCCTGCTTCACGCTGTAGCGCCCGCGCGAGTAGCTGCGCGAGCGCAGGTTGCGCTGCACCGCCTCGCAGATGGCGCCGTCCTCCAGTTGGATCTCGTCGCTGAAGCGCACCGTGCGCGCCGGCGCCTCGGTCGGCAGCAGCTCTTCCGCGAAGTACCACTCGAAGATGGCGACCGAGCGCTCCGGCCCCAGCGGCAGCACGATGTTCAGCGAGACGTTGTCGGGATAGCAGTTCAGCATCCAGTTAGGGAAGATCCAGAAATACTCGGCGCGCTCCTCGCCCGTGGCCTGCGCGTAGCGGCGGGGCACGTCGGCCTCCGCCGCGGGACGGATGGGGCTGGCCTGCAGCGAGTGCCGCGCGTAGGTCTCGGTCAGGTAGCTGCCGTAGTCCAATTCGCGGTTCAGGCTGGGATGCACGCTGGGCAGGTGGTAGCCCTCCAGAAAATTATCGATGTAGGTCTTCCAGTTGCATTCCATGACGTACTCGCGCCGTTCCACCAGGCGCAGCCGGGAAAGATCGTAGCGCGCCGCCTGCTGCGGCAGCTCCCCGAGCGCCGCGACCAGCGGTTCGGCCTCGCGCTCCAGATTGACGAACACCAGCCCGCCCCACTCCGCGGCCGCGACCGGAGCCAAGCCGAACTCCTCCGCGCGGAAATCCTGCACGCCTTCGCACTCGGGCGCGTGCAGCAGGCTGCCGTCCAGCCCGTAGGTCCAGCCGTGATAGCCGCAGCGGAAGAGCTTGCGCGTGCCTGCGCCCGTGGCCGGGGGCCCGGCGCGGTGCCGGCAGACGTTGTAGAAGCCGCGCAGCTTGCCGCCGGCATCGCGTACCAGCAGCAGGGGCTCGCCCGCGACCTCGGCGGTGAAGTAGTCGCCCGCCTGCGTCACCTGCGCCGAGCGTCCCACCACCTGCCAGGTGCGCGCGAAGATGCGCTGCTTCTCCGTCTCCAGGACGGCGGGATCGGTGTAGAAGCTGGCGGGCAGGGTGGAGGCGTGCGCCACCTCAGGATGGATGAGCGCGCTCGCCTCCCGCTCCCGCTCTGGCATGGGCCGGAGGTCCTAGACTCCCATCCTCTGCCGTACCCAGTTGCCGATCACCGGGTAGGCCGCCCACTCGCCGTTGTTGGCCTTGATGCCGTACAGGATGCCCAGGATCAGGCAGGCCAGGCCGCCGCCCATGGCCACCAGCCACACCAGGCCGAACAGCAGCATGCCCAGCACCGGAGGCGCGCCCCCGCCGTGCGCGCTCTGCGCTGCCGCCCCCGCCACCGTGAAGACGATGGCGGCGATGACCAGCACGACGATCAGCAGGGCGTACGCCACCTGGAAGGCCAGCGCCTGCAGCGCGTGGAAGCTGACGAACTTCGACTGCTTGCGGACCAGCCAGATGATCAGCGGCCCCAGGAAGCCGGTGAAGATCATCAACACGTGCGCCAGCATGGCCATGGAACGCTCGTCCTGGGTGGGAGCTGTTTGCGTGGGTGCCGTCGCCGGACTGCTCATGTTCCCCTCCTGCCTTTCAGATATGAAGAACTCTTCGCGCCAGATTCCCAAGCAGCGGGTAGTTGGCCCATTCTCCGCGGCCCGCCTTGACGGCGTAGACGATAGCCGCCACCAGCATGGTCCCCCATCCCAGCATCGCCACCAGCCAGATCAGGGGAAAGAGCAGAAATACTAGCGGCGGTGGGCCGGCCTGGGGTTTGCCCGCCTGCGAAAAGACCGTCCCAAAGATGAGCCCGAACCAACCCACCATGAAGACGCCCCAGCACAGCATGTAGACGAGTTGCAGAAAGATGGCCTGCAGAGCGTGGAACGAGACGAAGCGCGAGTCGCGCCGGATCAGGAAGATGACCAGTGGAGCGATGAACCAGCCTACGATCTGCAGCGCGTGCGCCAGCGTGGCCATGGTGCGCTCGTCCTGGGTAGGCTCCGGAAGGGCCGTGGCTGCTGCGACCTCGCTCATCGCCGCTCTCCCCCTGCTGGGGATTGTACCGGGGGTGTCAACCGCCGATGCAGAAAAAGCAAAGCGCCGCGGCGGGCCGCGGCGCGGAAACAAGAGATGCGCAGGCTCAGGCTTCCTGCGGCAGAGGCAGAGGCTGGGCCAGGGAAAGCGCGCTCAGCACGCGGATCACCGGCCAGGCAGGATCGAACTCCCAGCGCCGCATGCTGAACTTGGCGGAGGCGGGATACTGGTGGTGGTTGTTGTGCAGCCCTTCCCCGCCCGAGAACCAGGCCACGCTGCGCAGGTTGGTGGCGGTGTTGTCGAAGTTCTTGTAGCCCAGGATGTGGCAGGCGCCGTTGATGACGGCGTTCATGCCCACGTAGGCCACCGCCTGCACCAGGAAGGTAGCCACCCCGATGACGGGCGCGATCCAGCCGTGGTGAAACAGGTTGAAGCCGGCGGCGAACAGGGTCACGCCGAAAGCCAGGCCCAGCCAGCCGCGGTTCAGCATGCGGTCGCCGAAGCTGGCAGGGATGTCGCGGGTGTACTTCTCCACCACTTCCGGCTTGGCCGCCTCGCGCGCGTAGTAGTAGGCGTTCCACAGCAGGACGTTCCACAGGCCCTTCAGGTGCGGGCTGTGGGGATCGCCTTCCTGGTCGGCGAAGTGGTGGTGCTTGCGGTGCACCGCCACCCACTCCCGGGTCACGATCCCGGTGAACAGCCAGAGCTGGAACCGCATGAGGAAGGTCACCAGGGGATGCAGCCGCAGGCCCTTGTGCGCCATGGCGCGATGCAGGTAGATGGTGGTGTTCATGCTGGAGAGTTGCATGGAACAGAAGGCGACGATGATGGCGGCGGCGATGATGATCAGCATTCTCTGGTTCCTTTGTTAGCTTGAAGCCTGGATTGTAGCCGGCGATCGGGGAAGGCGTCGATCGAACTGGGTTCCGCGTTTCTTGAAAGTATACCGTTAAACCCGCACTTTGTCTCTTAATTAGATGTGCGCGGCCGGCGCCGGGTTTCATTCTTCATTCTGCATTCTTCATTCTTCATTCTTCATTCTGCATTCCTACTTGACCTCCACTCCCGCCCACTTCTCCAGCAGGGTGAGGGTGACGGCGTAGTCCAGGTCGCGCTGGCCCTCTTCTTCCGCGACCTCGTAGATCTCCTCCACCGTCTCCAGCGCGGGCAGCTTCACCCGCGCCTCCCGCGCCGCCTCCAGCATCAGGTGGATGTCCTTGTGCATCAGCCGCAGCGGGAAATTGGGCGAGAAGTCGCGCTTCAGCACAAAGGGCGCCTTGTAGTCCACCACGCCGCTGCGCACCATGGAGGCCTGCACCAGCTCGATCAGCTTCTCCGCCGGCACCCCCAGCTTGCTGGCCAGGGTGATGCCCTCGCCGAAGCCCTCGTAGGTGAGCGCGATCATCAGGTTCATGGCCAGCTTGGCGGCCTCCCCCAAGCCGCTCTCGCCCACGCGCACGTACTTCTTGCCCATGGCCGCGAACAGCGGCTCCAGGCGCGCCACCGACTCTTCCCTTCCGCCCACGATGAAGATGAGCTGCGCGCTCTCCGCCCCCACCTTGGAGCCGGTGATGGGAGCATCCACCAGGTCGGCGCCGCGCGCCCGCACCCGCTCGGCGAACTGCTGGGTGGCCGCCGGCAGGATGGTGGAGGAATCGGCGACGATCATGCCTTCGCGCAGCGCCTCTTCCACGCCGTTCTCCCCGAAGAGCACCTGCTCGACGGCGGCCGTGTCGGAGACGCAGATCCACACCACCTCGGCTCCCTCGGCGGCCTCCCGCGGCGTGCTCGCGACCCGCGCCCCCGCCGCTTCCCTGCCCGGCGTCCGGTTCCACGCCGTGACTTCGTGCCCCGCCTTGGCCAGGTTCTCCGCCATGGGACGTCCCATGATCCCCAATCCCAGGA
>Ga0335085_10005270_pt1 | contig 20914 bp, 18 predicted proteins | sample Lox_Sample_45_FD_206712 | JGI IMG/M metagenome (GOLD analysis project Ga0335085, IMG submission 206712) | Soil microbial communities from Loxahatchee National Wildlife Refuge, Florida, United States - Lox_Sample_4.5 | ecosystem: Environmental > Terrestrial > Soil > Wetlands | place: USA...
TCGTTGTTATTCCCCATCGTCTCGGCAAGGACGAGGCACTACGCCGTATCAAGGACGGGCTTGGCCGCGTCGGGACCGAATTCGCTTGGCTGCTGTGCATGCAAGAAGAGATCTGGACCGACGATCGTCTGACCTTCCGCGTTTCGGCACTCGGCCAGAACGCTTCGGGCTTCATCGACGTCTATGAGGCGGCCGTGCGCCTTGAAGTCACGCTACCATGGCTGCTCGCACGCTTCGCGCATGCTGCGCAGCGCGTGATTGGGCAGAAGGGCAACCTGATGCTCGAGAAGATGTGAACCGAACGCGAACTGTGCGCCTTAATTTCCCAATTCCAGCACCCAGTAACGGCGGCCATTGCCACCATCCGCTGAAGCGATGCCATAACTGGTGACGTCCCGCCGCAACATGTTGGCGCGGTGACGGCCCGATCGCGCCCACATGCGGATCACACAATCTTCCGTCGCGCATCCGTACGCGACATTTTCCGCCGCCGTACCGGATGTCATCTGCGCGCGCTGGCGAAAGCCGGCATGGTCGAGCCGCTGACGTCCGGCGAGGCTTTGCGCGTGACTATAGGCGGCGGCGCCAAGCGCACCGCTCGGAGACAGAGGGGCAAGGCCGTGCTGCGCTCGGAAGGAATTGAGATCGAGTGCGAGCACCGGCGCCGCAAACAGTATGCAGGCAATGTCCGCGACGGAAGCAGAAACGAAACTACGTTTCGTCATCGTACAACAGTGCTGGGACGGCGGTGCTTTTCAGCGGATATATCGGCGTGTGTGCGGTGGAGGCGACCACCAGCACGCATAGGAAATGTAATCGCCATATTCACGATGAATGCTTGTAATGTAGGCGTATTTATTGAAGCGGCCGCAATTGCTCTGCGCGATATCCAGTGCGCTTTGCTCGGCTTCCGGCGACCACGGAATAATGCCGCCGACGTCATTTCCCGTTGCGCCGTAAACGCCAACGCACGAGGTGAGGGCCAAGCCGAGCACCGTCAAAAGCACCGCTTGCCGTCTCATAACTTCCCCCTCCAGCCCCGGTATCGTCTGTTCGACACCGATTCAATCGAATCCTAAGATTTTAACAAGCCCCGTTGCCGGGCGCACGCCAGATAATTCGACTGCGGCCGCGGTCCAGTTCGCCTGGCCGAGCAATTATCTCACGCGCACGCTTGTGGCGAATGAAATTCGCCTACGCTGGTGCTTGCCCGGAGGTGCCGGCCAAGCCCGCCGGATAGAGGCTGCAAAACGGGCAAAAACTCTATTTCCAAGCAAGATCAATAACTTTGGGCAGCCACAGAGCATTTTCAGCGAACTTCTGCTAAAAAGTCTCCCGGGGGCGCGCCTTAAAGGTATTCCGCGCCGGATATGTAATGGTGTCGTCTTCGCGTCCTACTGACTTGTTATCGGATCTGCCGGAGCAGCTGTCGGCTGGCCTTCTTGCCAATGCCAAACCAGTCAAGCTGTCCGCCGACGAAATCCTGTTTCTTGCGGGCGATCCCGGTGACGGGTGTTACCGGTTGAATGAGGGTCTGCTCAAGGTGAGCATGGCCTCGCCGAAGGGCGCCGAGCGGATTCTTGCGATTTTGGGTCCTGGATCGATCGTCGGCGACATGGCGATGATCGACGGACGCCCGCGATCCGCTTCGGTCACCGCGCTGCGCGACTGCAAGCTGAGCTTTGTCAGCCGCACCTCGTTCGAGACGGTCGCCAACAAGAACCCCGAGATCTACAAGCATCTTCTCAGCCTGTTGGCGGCGCGCTTGCGCGATACCGATCAGGTGGTTGCCGCCGGAACGTTTCTGCCGGTCAAAGGCCGCGTGGCCCGGGCGCTGCTCGATCTGGCCAAGGCCTTCGGCAACGATGTCGGCGGCGGTCGCGTCGTGATCCGGCAGAAATTAAGCCAAAGCGACGTTGCCGCCATCGCCGGCATAGCGCGTGAAAATGTCAGCCGAATTCTCAACGAGTGGATGCGCCTGAAATTGGTCACCCGCCTGTCAGGCTACTATTGCATCGAGAGCAAGCCGAAGCTTGAAAAAGAGCTCAAGCTCTAGGTTTTTCACCCATGTCGGACGACGTTATCGGCTTCAGCTTTCTCACCGAATCCAACATCCCCGTGTGGTACCTCAAACCGGGTGAAACGATTTTCAAGGAAGGCGAAATAGCCAAAGAGCTTTATGTCATCCGGAGTGGACAGGTTGAAATCATGCTGGGCAACCGTCTGCTGGCAACGCTCGAGACCAATGACATTTTCGGAGAGATGGCGCTGATCGACTCTGCGCTACGCAGCGCCACCGCTATCGCCAAAACCGACGTCGCGCTGGTTCCGGTTTCGAAGAAGGATTTCCTGGCTCTGGTGAGCCGGGCACCGACTTTTGCCCTTGATATCATGGGCATGCTGGCCCGGCGGTTGCGGGCCGCCAATAGTGCAATCTGACAGTTGCAGGCTTCCTTTGGCGGTCTTCGGCGAAAAGCGCATTTATGTGATGCGGGTCACATCGCCGGGGAGCCCGTCGCCCTAGAGTTTTGGCTGTAGGGAGCAAGTTGCTTCCGCGTCATTCAGGGCCAACGGACATGCGTAAAACCATCATCCTCGCCATCGCCACCGCGTTCCTCGCGGGCGCATCTGTGGTGACCGGCCTGGCCCGGACCTTCCATAGCCCCAGCGACACGGTTTCGGCTCGTCCAGTGGTTCACCCCCTTACCACCGGAAGCCTGACGGCCAGAGTAGTCCCCAGCACCTGACCGTCTATCGGCCTGCCCCTTCCCCGGGGGCAGGCCCTGGATTTCTGAACTGACCTCCAAACTCCAAGCGGCCCTGACGGGCCGCTTTTTTCTTGCTTGCATTGGACCGTGGCAAAATGCGCACTTTTGTGACCCGGGTCACAGGAACCGATCCGACTCCCCTCTAGTTCTACTTTTGCCGGAGCCGAAATGCGCCGGCGGCACCGGGGAAACCCCGGGCAAAAATAAAGGGAGCTCCGTCATGATCCGTACCGCAATTATTTCCGTTACGGCGTCGTTTGTTGTCTTCGGCGTGTGGACCGCGAGTCTGGTCAGCTATCATCCTGCCAAGGACCTCAACCCGCTGGCTCCGCTCAACACGACGATTGACTGGAAGTAGCCGCCGGCGGGCTATGATCGGCAAGTCGGGTCTTTCGGGTCCATTGGGGTAGTTTGATTTGTAAGGAATAACGCGGGTAATTTTCTCAATCGATTGCTTATTCACGATGGTTCAGCGTGGCGGTAGACACACCTGCGATCGTTGACCCTCGCGCTGCGCGCGCGACCAGCGAATCAAGAATTCCGACGTGGTTGCGGGGCATCGGCGTGCGGCAGGTCCGGCTTGCCACCGGGCTTGTCATGTTCACGTACATCTTTTCGCATTTCTTCAATCATGCACTTGGCAATATCTCCTACCAGACGATGGAATCGTGGTTGCGATTTCACGTCTGGTGGTGGCGAATTCCGATCGTTAACTACACGCTCTACTCCGCCGCGTGCATTCATTTTTCGCTCGGCCTTTGGGCGCTCTATCAACGTCGGCATTTTCGCTACACTACAATTGAAATCACGCAGCTCCTGCTCGGCCTGAGCATTCCGCTTTGGCTCGCCAGTCACTTTGGCGCTGTGCGATTGACCGGCGCGCTATATGGGCTTGCGCCGCCAAGCTACGCAGGACCGCTATTCGCCTATTGGGTCTCGCGGCCGCACATGATCGCGGTGCAGTTCATCCTGCTGACAATTGCTTGGACGCACGCGTGCATCGGGCTCTATTTCTGGCTGCGACTGAAATCGTTCTTCAGCTGGGCGGGGCCCATTCTTCTCGCCATTGCGGTGCTGATGCCGCCGCTCGCGATGATTGGCGCGCATCACGGCGCACGTGAGGTTATTGAACTCGCCGATGATCCTGACTGGCGCAAGGTAAATCTGCGGGGGACCCCCGCCGCGCAACGCAGGGTCATCGATACCATTACGCTCTTTTGTTTTCCGATCGGCTATGCCGCCGCCATCGTGCTGGTCTTTGCCGCGCGCGGTGGGCGCACGCTGCGCGAACGCCGGCGTGGAGTGTTTACGATCACCTATCCCGATCGGGAGGTGCGCGTGCCGAAGGGGCTGAGCATTCTTGAGGCCAGCCTGCGCTATAAAATCCCGCATGCCAGCGTCTGCGGCGGCCGCGCACGTTGTTCGACGTGCCGCGTCCGCATCGTGAGCGACCGGTCTGCGCTGCCGCCGCCGTCAGGACGCGAGGCTTTTGTGCTGGATCGCATTGGCGTTTCCGCAAACCCGTCTATCCGCCTCGCTTGCCAGCTGCGGCCGCAATCGGACGTGTCTGTCATTCCGCTGTTGCCGCCGACCATGAACGCCGATCTGCTGCGCAAGGGCCGCCGTATGAATATCGGCAAAGAGCGCTACATCGTCAGCATGTTTGTCGACATGCGCGGTTCGACCAGGCTCGCCGAGGCAAGGTTGCCGTTCGATGTTGTGTTTCTCATCAATCGATTCCTCGGTGCCTGTTCGCAGGCGGCGCTCGATGCGGGCGGTCAGCCGAACCAGTTTGTTGGTGACGGCGTTCTCGCGCTGTTCGGGATCGATGTCGATGCAAAGACCGCTTGCCTTCAGGCATTGCGTGCGGCCGCAAACGTTGCGGCCAATGTGGACCACATGAACCGCCAGCTTGCGTCCGATCTGCCGGAGCCGATCCAGTATGGCCTCGGCGTTCATGGCGGCGAGGTCATCATCGGCGACATTGGCTTCCGCGATCATACCGTGTTCACGGCGCTCGGCGATCCCGTCAACGTGGCGGCGCGGCTGCAGGACATGACGAAGACACTTGATTGCAAGGCCATCGTTTCGGAAGAGGTTTTTGTGACCGCCGGCATCGCGTCCGATGCGCTTGCGCGCATGGAAATTGCAATTCGTGGCCGGGAAGAACCGATGATCGTGCGGACCGCGGCGGATCCGCGCGAATTTGCAAGTTTGCCCGAGAGGGCAAGCGCCCACAGTCCCGCAGAGGCCGCGATAGGCAACGCCTAGTCGGGATCCCGCCTTTGGCGCGATCGGCATTATCACCCTGTGCGTCAATGCGTCCCTGGGCCCCGGCACGCGGCTTGCTTCGTTCATGGCTTTGGGGGCGAAGACATGGATGCAAGAACACCCGCTGGTTCGGGTTTCCGCAGCGACAACGTCGCCAGGCCGCCACTGTCCCGGTTTCTGCAACGCTGTCATGCCGAGATTGCGGCCGATCGCAGCGGGGACGTGGCCGATTACATTCCCGAGCTCGCCAAGGCCAATCCCGATCATTTCGGCATCAGCGTCGCCACCACTGATGGCTATATTTATGAAGTCGGCGATAGCGCCATTCCCTTCACGATACAGTCGATCTCGAAGGCCTTTGTTTTCGCGCTTGCGCTCGAGACCGTTGGTGCGGAACGTGTCGAAGCCCTCATCGGTGTCGAGCCGAGCGGCGAGGCCTTCAATTCCATCCGTCTGCGCGCGGATAACCGCCCGTTCAATCCGATGGTCAACGCAGGCGCCATTGCCTGCTCAGGCCTCATTCATGGCGCGGAGGGCAGCAGTGCATTCGACCGCATCCTTGAAACTCTGGGCCGATTTGCCGGCCGGATACTCGGCGTCGACGAGGCCGTGTTTGCCTCGGAGCGCGCGACCGGCGATCGCAATCGGGCTATTGCCTATCTTTTACGCAACTATGGCGTTGTAAGCGGCGATGTCGATGCCGTACTGGATGTGTATTTCCGCCAGTGCTCGGTGCAGGTGACCGCGCGCGATATTGCCGTCATGGCAGCCACCTTGGCCAACCGGGGACGAAATCCTCTCACCGGCGAGCAAGTCGTCAGTCCCTATGCCGTTGCGCGCACTTTGTCCGTCATGACCAGCTCCGGCATGTACGACTATGCCGGCGAATGGATCTACCGGGTCGGCCTGCCGGCAAAGAGTGGTGTCGGGGGCGGCATCGTCGCGGCACTCCCTTCGCAACTTGGCCTGGGAACTTATGCGCCACGCCTCGACAGTCACGGCAACAGCGTACGAGGGCTGAAAATATGCGTGGCTTTGTCGTCGCATTTCGATCTGCACCTCTTCAATCGCAGCGGCGACGTGAGGAATGGCATCGTCGCCAACTATAATATTGGCGGCGTCTCGTCACGCCGAAATCGCCAACCCCACGAACAGCAAATTCTCGATGAGCATCACGAGGATTGCCACGTCTATGAACTGACCGGGGCGCTCACCTTCGCTGCCATCGAATATCTGTCGCGCCGGCTTGTAGAAAGGCGGCCAAATTTTCAGTTTGTCATTCTGGACCTTCATCGTGTTCCGACGATCACCAAGGCGGCTGGCCTGCTGCTCGCCGAAAGTCTGGGCGAGCTAGGCGCTGTCAATACGACGGTGATCTTATGCGGCGTCCAGCCGCAACTGTCGCTGGGTGCCGCGATGAACAAATTGCTTGAGCCGCCGTCGAAGTTGCGAAAATTTGCGATGCTCGATGAGGCGATCGAATGGGCCGAGGACCAGGTCATCTATCGTCATGGCGGCTATGGCCGGCTGCATGATCCGACCACGCTGCCCGAGCAGCAGTTGCTCGCTGGCTTGACCGAGCGGGAGATTGAGGTGCTTGCGACGCTCATGCAGCCCCGCACATACCAGGCCGGCCAGCGCATCATCGGCGCCGGGCAACCGGCATCGTCGGTTTTTTTCCTGCAAAGCGGCATGATCAGCGTCAAGGTGCCGAACGGTGTGCGTCTGGCCACGCTTGTCGCGGGCATGGTGTTCGGCGAAATGGCGCTGCTCGAAGACCAAAGGTCCGCCGATGTATGGGCGGATACGCTGGTCCAATGCCTCGAACTGCCGCTGGATGCCTATGCCGCATTTCGCGACAAGCATCCGCAGATCGGCGAGCGCATCATACGCAATCTCGCCGTGCTCTTGGCCAAGCGGCTGATCCTGGCCAATACGAAGATCGATCTGCTGACGTCGTCTTGAGAATCTCCTCGCGATGGCCTTACATCCCCGCCGCTTTGTGTTTCAGCGTGGGGACTTTGCGACCAATCAGCCCGGCATAGCTCTCGATGGGGTAGGGCCGGCCGGTGAGATAACCCTGCACCTCGTCACAGCCTTCCTGCTTGAGGAATGAAAGCTGGGTTTCCGTCTCGACGCCCTCGGCAAGGACCGGAATGCTCAGGCTGTGGCCCAGGGTGATAATCGCGCGAACGATCGCCATGGAATGGTGATTGTGTTCGAGATCGCCGATGAAGACGCGGTCGATCTTGATTTTTTCGAACGGGAACGCGTGCAGGTACGATAGCGACGAGAATCCAGACCCGAAATCATCCAGCGCGATGTGGATGCCGAGCGTTTTGAGCTTGCGCAGGATCGAGACCGCGCGCGCAAAATCATCGATCAGGACGCCTTCGGTGATCTCCAGTTCGAGCCGGTCGGGCTTCAGGCCGGTCTCGAGCAGGATCGAATGGACAAGGCTCGGCAGGTCGCCGTGATGGAACTGGACGGGCGAGATGTTGACCGCCACCTTGAGCGGCTTCGGCCAGGTCGCCGCCTCGAGGCAGGCTTCGCGCAGGATTCGCTCGCCTAGCGTGATAATGAAACTGCTCTGCTCAGCGATCGGGATGAAGGTATCGGGCGGAACCATGCCGCGCTTGGCACAGTCCCAGCGCGCCAGCGCTTCAAAGCCGAGGACTTTGCTGAATGCAATTGTTTTCTGTGGCTGGTAATGCAGCAGCAAATCGCCCTGGTCGAGCGCCGTCTGCAGATCGGTCTGGATTTCGCGCCGTTCCCGCAGGCGCAAGCCGAGTTTCTCCTCGAAGAACCGCACTGACCCGCGCACCTCGGATTTCGCCTGATACAGCGCGGCGTCCGCATTGGCGATCAGCGTTTTGACATCGGCGCCGTCGGCGGGGAACATCGCGACGCCGATGCTCAAGCTGACCTGCAACAGGTGACCATCGATCTCGAAATTGTCCTTGAACGCGTCGAGCATGCGATCGCCGACTTCTCTCGCGGCCTCCTCCGGATTCTTGCTCGCTAGAACGACGATGAACTCGTCGCCGCCGATACGTGCGAGATAGGCTCCCTTGGCCGCCGTTTGCAGCCGGCGGGCCGCCTCGCGCAGGAGACCGTCGCCGACCAGGTGTCCGTAGACGTCGTTTGCCTCCTTGAACCGGTCGAGATCCAGGCACATGACGGCGAATTGTTCCCCGTCTCTGGCCGATCGTTCGAGCGTCACGGCCAGATAATCAAGCAGCGAGGCGCGATTGGGCAGGCCGGTCAGCGAATCATTGTGCGCCAGATACCAGATGTCCTGTTCCGCACGGCGGCGCTCGGTGACGTCGTCAAGAACGGTCAGGATGTACTGCGGCTGGCCGTCATCATCCCTGATGGCGGTCTTTTTTGCCGTCACCCGGCGCGGCCCTTTGTACTCCGTGGGTATTTCATGTTCCGGGGTATGCACGATCCTGTCCGACAGGATCGTCTCTTCGTCGGAGCGCACGATCATGTCGGCGCGCCAGTGCGGAAATATTTCGTGCGCGGTCTTTCCGATCAGCTCCTTGCGGGAAGCGCCGGTCAGTTCTTCGTAGGCGCGGTTGAACAATGTAAACCGGTTTCCGCGCGTGTCCGTTCCCGACCCGGCGAGGTCTCTCACCACAATCGGAAGGGGAACATGCTCGATGACGGCATCGAGGAATATCTTTGTCCTGCGCAGCTCGCCTTCGGCGTATTTGGTCTTTGTGATGTCGTGCACAACAGCCAGGCGTGCGTCGTGCCCTTCATATGTCAGCGCTTTTGAATGAACCGCAACGTCGATCGTTGTTCCGTCGGCTTTCAGGTGCTGCCCGATCTTTTCCGTGAATTGGTCCTCCGGCAGGGAAAGGAGGAACGACGCGAAATGCTCGCGCTCTGCGGGAGGCCGCAGCTCGGTCGCGATCATCGACATGAATTTCGCGCGGCTATATCCGTAGTGCGCGATAGCCGCTTCGTTGATGGCAAGGAAACGCAAGGTTTTCCGGTCGGTGACCCACATCGGGACGGGGCTTCCTTCGAACAGCAGGCGGAACGACTCTTCCCGGCGCCTTGCCTCCGTGACGTCCTCGTGAGTCGACACCCACCCGCCATTGGCCAGCGGCCGATGAACTACTGCGATGTAACGCCCGTCGTGCAACCGGTTTATGGTTTGGTACGGCTGGTTGTTGGTTACTTCACTGATTCGGGTCTTGAGATAGGCCGTGTTGTCCTTTGAGGCATTACCCTTGGCAAATGTATGTTCGAGAATTGCCAGGAAGGGCGTACCCGGCTTGGTCAGCTCATTGCCCAGCTCGTAAATATCGGCATATTGCTTGTTGCAGATGATCAGACGCTGAGACGCATCGAACATGCAGAGGCCCTGCGAAATATTTTCGAGCGCCGCGTTGATCTGCTGATCCTGTTTGCGAATTGCGTTTTCCGCTTCGACCTTCTCTGTAATATCCTCGTGCGTCGCCACCCAGCCGCCATCCGGCATCGGCTGATTCACGATCTGCACGATACGGCCGGAAGGGGTCGGAACGTTCTGTTTCGTCAGCTTTCGCTTGGCGATCTGGTTCAGCAATTTGGCGTAGTATTCGTCCGGATCGCCGCTGAACGAGCCGCATTCCTTCCGGTGCTTGAGCAGGTCCAGCAGCGACAGCCCCGGCTTTACGACATCTCGAGATATTCCGTAGATTTCGATGAACCGCGAATTGCAGACGACAAGCTTCGATGATGCGTCGAACATCACCAGACCTTGCGACATATTGTTCAGGGCGACGTCGAACCGCAGACTTTGCTGGCGGAGTTCTTCGGCCCGGTTCCGCTCGGCGCGCGCTTGCACCAGCGCCTGGTAGTTGCGCAGCAGATACGTGAATAGGAGGGCGAAGGCGCTGATAAGGACGATGATCAAGGCTGCGCCGCCGGCAATATAGGACGATGTTTTTTTCCAGCCAGCGAGAACCGCGGCTGCGGATTTTGTCGCGGTGACCACAATCGGAAAATTATTGACCCGGCGGGCGGCAACCATGCGCACGACGCCGTCGATCACGCCGGCGCTCATCCCAACCCCGTGATCTGCATTGGCTGTAAGCTTCAGTGCAACCGCCGTCGGAAACCGGCGGCCGAGCTCTGCGTCGTTTTGCGGAAAACGGGCGAGCAATGCGCCATCATTCCGAAATAGGGCAAAGCTGCTGTCCGCGTCGGAACTGATGTCGCTGAAATAGGTCTGCAGATATTGGAGCTCGAATGCGGTCGAGATCACCCCGAGGAACTCTCCGCTCGGGCTGGAGACCCTGCGGACGAGATTCATCACCCAGCTTCCGGTGGCGCGATTGCGAACCGGCGGACTCAAGATGGGAGTCGAGATCGGATCAAGCTTGGCGGCGTTGAAGTAGTCGCGGTCGGCAATGTTGATGTTATCGGGAAGAGGCCATTGGCGCGAATAGTTGATCAACTTGCCATTGGCATTGTAGATGATGAGGGCGCCGACGTAGGGGACGCCGATGGCCTTGTCGTGCAATTTCGAATGAACATCGTAACGGCCAAGCTGGCTGTCGAATGTTTTCTTGCTGATGCCAGGCAAGCGCGAAATATCTTCGCTGAATTCCTTTTGCAGGGCTTCCATCGCGGTAAAAGTCTGCTCGATCTGCTTTGCGATGATGAGCGATGAGTTGGTCAGCGATTTTTCACTTTCGGAAATGACACGATTGCGCAGATTGTAAACGATGAAACCGGCGCTGCTCACAGTGATGATCGCCAGAGTGATGGCGCAGATGGCGATCAGGCGTTCCGGGTTGTGAAATCTGGATTGCGACGCCGACGTGCCGTATGCACGAGTGAATTTCGCTGACAACAATCTGGAAAGCCGTCCTGGCATGAGACTAGTCGTGCTTATGCAAATACCGCTTAATGGATCGAGCCGTTGTACTGGATAAAATTTAATCATCGGCTCTTGTTGATGGTTAACAGCCGCCTTCGGGATATCGGAAAAGATTTGTTATTTCAGCCGGAATGGTGAATGCACGCGCCGATGCAATGTGAACGCTCAGCTTAGGATTCCGACGGCGCGAGATGCCACAAGCGCGATGGTCGCAAGCGATATAGCAGATTCCGCCATCATCAAGAGCTTGGCCCTGACGGTCAGCGGAAACGTGTCGGCGGGTGAAAAGGCCGTCGCGTTGGTGAACGCCAAAAACAGATAGTCGATGAAGCCGGGGGACCAATCGGGATAGAGCGTTCCCTGACCGGTCTGCTGTTGTTGCGTGAATAAAAAATCTTTGCCCTTGTCGGTCCGGAATCCTTTTGTGGCCGGACCGCCGCGATCAAGCGCCCAGAACCACAACGCGAAAATGATGACATTCGTCACCCATATATTGACCGCATCGAGCAGTAGCGTGCGGCCGCTGCCGGCATGCCCCGCCAGGATTGCAATGATGAGTCGGATCAGGGCACCGAGGTTCATCAGCGTTACGATGGCTGTCAGCGCGATGGCCAGCCGGCGGACCATCAACCTGTCACGGCCAACAACATTCCATTGCTCGTCGGTCGCTGCACTGCGCGCGCGTCGTTGCGTCCATGCGGTCGCGATCGACAGCGGAATAAGAAGTGCGAGTTCCAGGGCCGGCGCCAGCCAGCGCGGTCCGATCATCAGGTCGTTCACGATGGCAATTTGCAGCGCGACAATGACCAGAACGGCGCCGCGTGCCAGCCAGAAATCCAAGGCGCGGTCGGCGAGTTGTTTGTGAGTCTGGGCCATGCGGAACAGTTGTGCGTGACTAGTGCTTCCGCGCATCGACGCGGTAGCCGACGATGTTGGCCTCGCCCAGTGCCTTGGCGGCCTCCAGCCGGTGCAGGCCCTCGACCATCACGAAGCGCGCGTCGTCGGCGCGCACCAGGATTGGTGTCTGCTGGCCCTCCGTGAGCATGCTCTGCGCGATCGCGTCGACGCGCTTTAAATCGAGTGTTTTGCGGCGCGCGGTCGGCACGTAAATGTTGGCGACCGGGAAGGTCTCACGTTTCAACATGGCCGATGGGCAAGGTTTGGCAAGGATAACATCGCCTCACACCGCATAAAATTTGGACATCATGGAACACGCGAAAGTGTACGGGCCCTTCGTTGTGGCTCATCGGTCACGTGATAACAATCAAGCTCCGCAATAGCGTCAACGCAGCGCGATATTCTTGCCATGTCAGCAGTCGCGGGTCCCTTCAGTCTTTTGCCAGAATTTCGGTCGGCCGCACAGACCGTGACGTTCTGTGACAATCAAAAATAGGATTAGCCATGAAGCGCAAGGGTAACCTCACAATTGCGATAGCCACGGCAGTGCTTGCCGTCCTCGGCGGCGCGGCGGTTTACGCGCAGGACAAGTACGCACTGAAATCGCCGGACGGAATCGCGTTTTCCGACTTCAAGGGATACGAGGATTGGGCGGTGGTCTCTTCCGCCAGGACCGACGAAGTGCTCAAGGTGATTGTCGCCAACGCAGCCATGATCAACGCGTTCAAGGCCGGTGTGCCGGGCAATGGTCAGCCTTTCCCTGACGGCGCGATGATCGCGAAGCTTCAATGGAAGCCGAAGAAAAGCACGGAGGCTCCCTTCGCTGTGGATGTGCCAGATGTGTTCACGCAGGCTTTTGTCATGGAAAAGGACAGCAAGAGATTTCCCAAAAGCGGCGGGTGGGGATACGCACTGTTCAACTACGACGCCGCATCCGACAATTTCGCGGCCGATCCCAGCCCTTCTGATTGCGGACACGCGTGTCATGTGGCCGTGAAGGCGAAGGACTACATCTTCCACCCGTACCAGAAGCGTTAAAGAGCAGCGCCCGCGATACGGCGTGCGGAAAGCAATCCAACGCAAAGCCGAATAGCGTCGGGTGCCTACGCGACCAAACATCGAGCTAGGGAGATATTTCGATGGAGACGGTCAGAATGTTCGAAGAGATCAACCATCATCGCCGCCGCCTCTTTGGCACCGCGGCCATGACAATCGCTGCTGCCCAACTCGGCATGATTGGCGCTGCGGCTGCGCAACCCGACAAGACCAAATTGACGCAGCTGCCCGCAATCAAGCCGGGCACGCACACCTCTTTCGCGCCGCTGAAACAGATCGACGCCGGCGTGCTGAACGTCGGCTACGCCGAAGCCGGCCCCGCCAATGGCCCTCCTGTCATTCTTCTGCACGGCTGGCCCTACGACATTTACAGCTTTGTCGATGTCGCACCTTTGCTGGCGTCGGCGGGCTATCGGGTGATCGTCCCGTTTGTGCGCGGCTATGGCACGACGCGGTTTCTTTCAAACGACGCATTCCGCAATGGCCAGCCTTTGGCGGTCGCCGCCGATGTTGTTGCCTTGATGGACGCTCTCAAGATCGAGAAAGCCATCCTTGCCGGTTTTGATTGGGGAGCGAGGTCGGCGAATATTGTCGCGGCGCTCTGGCCGGAGCGCTGCAAGGCCATGGTGTCGGTGAGCGGTTATCTGATCGGCAGCCAGGAAGCCGGCAAGATGCCGTTGCCGCCGAAGGCCGAGCTGCAGTGGTGGTACCAGTTTTATTTTGCCACGGAACGCGGCCGGGCCGGTTACGACAAATACCGGCACGACTTTGCCAAGCTCATCTGGCAGATCGCGTCGCCGAAGTGGAACTTCGACGATGCCACCTTCGATCGCAGCGCCGCTGCCTTCAACAATCCGGATCACGTCGCTATCGTCGTCCATAATTATCGCTGGCGCCTCGGGCTGGTTGAAGGCGAGGCGAAATATGACGATATGGAAAAGCGGCTTGCGGAGAGCCCGGTCATCACCGTGCCCACGATCACCCTCGAAGGCGACGCCAACGGTGCGCCGCACCCGGAGCCCAGTGCCTATGCCAAGAAATTCTCGGGCAAATATACGCACCGGGTGATCAAGGGCGGCATCGGGCACAATCTGCCGCAGGAAGCTCCGCTGGCCTTTGCCGAAGCCGTGGTCGAGGTATCCGCCGCCGCTGGCTAGCGATCGGTTGGTTCTTCGCCTTTTCACATCAGAGTGAACGAACACCCTGCGCCGGCGTCGTTCCGATTTCGTCCTTGACCGAGTGCCGCCCGGGTACCTCACGGAGGTATGAACTAAATGATGATTGACGAATAATGATTTTTATCATTAGTTATGCGTCAGGCTGGTAGTGGAGGCCACAAATGTCTCGCCTGACTAATTTGTCGAAGAATTACAGTGTGTTACCGATTTTGCTCGCGTTGGGATTGGCCGCCTGCGAGCCGACCACGGCCCAGCAGCCGGCTCCAGCAAGGCCGGTCCTGGTGGCCACGGTCCATTACCAGGCTCCGGTCGCCGACCGCAGTTTTGTCGGGACCATCCGGCCGAGGATCGAGAGCGACCTGGGCTTCCGGGTCGCCGGCAAGGTTTCGAAGCGGCTGGTTGAAGTCGGCGCCCATGTTGACGCCGGGCAAGCTTTGGCGACGCTGGATGAAGCCGACCTCAATCTGCAGGCGGAACAGGCCGAGGCCGAACTGAGCGCCGCGAAGGGAGTGCTTGCTCAGGCCGGCGCGGCGGAAACCCGCACCAGAGACCTCCGGTCGAAAGGCTGGTCCACCGATGCGCAGCTCGATCAGGCCAAGGCAGCGGCCGACGAGGCGCGGGCACGGCTAAACCGCGCCGAGCGATCTGTCGAGCTGACGAAAAACAGCCTGTCCTACGCGACGCTCGTCGCCGACGCGCCGGGTGTCGTGACGGCAACCCTGATTGAGCCCGGCCAAGTCATTGCTTTGGGCCAGGTCGCCATTCGCGTCGCACGGCTAGCCGAAAAAGAGGTCGTGGTGGCGATCCCGGAAACGCTGTTGACGCGCGCGAAGTCGGGCGAGGCGCGAGTCTCGATCTGGTCCGAACCGGACAAGCAAAAACAATATTTTGCCAAGCTCCGCGAACTTGCGCCCTCGGCCGATCCGGCGACGCGGACCTATCTCGCCAAGTTCTCGATGCCGGAGGCCGGCAACGAGGTACAGCTCGGTATGACGGCTACGCTGACCTTGTCCGACTCCGCTGGCGAGCGTGTCGCGCGTCTTCCTCTTTCATCCTTGCTCGACCAGGGCGGCGGACCGTCACTCTACGTCGTGGACAGCAAGACCGGTGCGATCACTCTCAAGCGCGTCACCGTGAAGTCTTTCGAACACAATGACGTACTGATCAGTGACGGAGTAGCAGAGGGCGCGGACGTCGTCGCGCTCGGCGTGCAGAAGCTCGACCCCGCGGAGAAGGTCAGGGTCGTCTCGTCCTTGTCGTTCTGATTGAAAGGAACAAGCCATGCGTCGCTTCAATCTTTCAGCATGGGCGGTCGCTCATCCCGCCTTGATCCTGTTCCTGATCGTGATGTTCGGGGCGGCGGGTCTGCTTTCCTACCGGATTCTGGGACGCGCCGAAGATCCATCGTTTACAATCAAGGTGGCTGTGGTCACCGCCATGTGGCCGGGTGCGACCGCCGCCGAAATGCAGGCTCAGGTCGCTGATCCGGTCGAGAAGAAGCTCCAGGAGCTGCCTTATTTCGACAAGGTGACGACTTACACCAAGCCAGCATTTACTGCGATGCAAGTCGCCTTCAAGGACAACACCCCGGCGCGTGAGGTGCCGGAGCTGTTTTATCAGCTGCGCAAGAAAATCAGCGACATCAAGGACGATCTCCCCGCGGGGCTGGTCGGCCCGTCGGTGAACGATGAATACGGCGATGTTGATTCGATCCTCTACATGCTGACCGGGCAGGGTGCCGACTATGCCCAGATGAAAAAGGTGGCGGAAGCGCTTCGCCAGCGCCTGCTGAAGGTGAAGGACGTCACCAAGGTCAATCTCTACGGCACGCAGGACGAGAAGATCTACGTCGAGTTTTCCAACGCCAAGCTCGCGACGCTTGGCATCACGACCGAGCAGATTTTCCAGTCGCTGGCCAGGCAAAACGCGGTGGTGCCTGCGGGTATCGTGGAGTCCGCGGCGCAGCGTGTGCCGTTGCGCGTCACCGGTGCTCTCGATGGCGCCAGGGCGGTCGCCGAGACGCCGGTTGAGGCGAACGGGCGGGTGTTTCGCCTTGGCGATATTGCGACCGTGAGCCATGGTTACGTTGATCCGCCCGATTTTCAGGTGCGGCAGGAAGGCAAGGCGGCCATCGGCATCGGCGTTGTGATGGCGAAGGGCGCCAACATCCTCGAGCTTGGCCCCGCGGTCAGTACCGCGACGGCCGAGCTCATGGCGGCGGTGCCCCAAGGATTCGATCTCGAGCAAATCGCCGATCAGCCCGCCGTCGTCGATCATGCGGTCGGAGAGTTCGTCCATTCGTTTATCGAGGCGCTGGCGATCGTGTTGTTCGTCAGTTTCCTGGCGCTTGGCTGGCGCACCGGCGTGGTCGTCGCGCTGTCGGTGCCGCTGGTTCTCGCCATTGTGTTCATTGTCATGAATGCCATAGGCCTCGACCTGCACCGGATCACGCTCGGCGCGTTGATTATCGCGCTCGGTCTGCTTGTCGACGATGCCATCATCGCCGTCGAGATGATGGTCGTGAAAATGGAGCAGGGCTGGGACCGGATCCGGGCGGCATCGTTTGCATGGGAATCCACCGCGTTCCCCATGCTGACGGGGACGCTGGTGACGGCGGCCGGTTTCCTTCCCATCGGCTTCGCCAATTCCTCGGTCGGCGAATATGCCGGCGGCATCTTCTGGGTCGTGGCGATCGCGCTGGTCGCCTCGTGGGTGGTGGCCGTCGTATTCACCCCGTATATCGGCGTGAAACTGCTCGGCAACCTCAAGCGCAGCGGCGCCAGGCACGACCCACATGCGATCTACGAGACCCGCACGTATCGCGCGCTGCGGCGCGTGATCGAATGGTGCGTCGAGCGGCGCGTCACCGTGGTGCTGGCGACGGTCGGCATTTTTGCTCTCTCGATCGTCGGGTTTGGCCACGTGCAGCAGCAATTCTTCCCGCTGTCAGAGCGGCCGGAACTCTTTTTCCAGCTGCGCCTGCCGGAAGGCACGGCGTTCGGCACGACGCTGGAGTCGGTCAAGAAGGCCGAATCCCTACTCAAGGGCGATCAGGATATTTCAACCTACACCGCCTATGTCGGCCGCGGTTCGCCGCGGTTCTGGCTTGGGCTTAACCCGCAACTGCCCAATGAATCGTTTGCCGAGATCGTCATTGTGTCGAAGGACGTCGAGGCGCGCGAACGGATCAAGGCGCGGCTCGAGAAGGCGGTTGCCGACGGCGCGTTGTCCGAAGCCCGCGTCCGCGTGGACCGCTTTAATTTCGGCCCTCCGGTCGGCTTCCCCGTGCAGTTTCGCGTCATCGGTCCCGACACGAAGAAAGTGCGCGAGATCGCCTACCGGGTGCGCGATGTGATGCGCGCGGACCGCCAGCTGATCGATCCGCATCTCGACTGGAATGAGCAATCGCCGTACCTGAAGCTCGTCGTTGATCAGGATCGCGTGCGAGCTTTGGGGATGACGCCGCAGGATATTTCGAAATCGCTGAGTATGCTGCTCTCCGGCGTTTCGATCACCACCGTGCGCGACGGAATCGAGAAGGTTGCGGTTGTGGCGCGTGCCGTTCCCGCGGAGCGGCTGGACCTTGCGCACATCGATAACCTGTCGATCTATTCGCGCAACGGCGTTGCCGTCCCGCTGTCGCAGATCGCGAAGGTCGAATATTCACACGAGGAGCCGATCCTCTGGCGTATCAATCGCGATATGGCGATCACGGTGCGCGGTGACGTCGTCGATGGCGTCCAGCCGCCGGATGTCACCAATACAATTTGGCCGAAGTTGAAGCCCATCCGCGACAGTCTCGGAGCCGGCTACCGGATCGAGATCGGCGGCGCCATCGAGGAATCGGAGAAGGGCAATGCGTCGATCTTCGCGCTGTTTCCCGTGATGATCGCCGCCATGCTCACCTTGCTAATGATACAGCTGCAGAGCATTTCCCGGCTTGTTCTGGTCTTCCTGACGGCACCGCTCGGTATCATTGGGGCCTCGTTGGGCCTCAACGTTGCCGACAAGCCGTTCGGCTTTGTTGCGCTGCTTGGTTTGATAGCGCTCGCCGGCATGATCATGCGCAACGCGGTGATTCTCGTCGACCAGATCGAATCGGATGTCAGCCACGGGCTGACCCGCCGCGAGGCGATTGTCGAAGCGACCGTGCGGCGGGCGCGGCCCGTCATCCTGACGGCCATGGCCGCGATTCTCGCCATGATCCCCCTGTCGCGCTCGGCGTTCTGGGGGCCGATGGCAATTACCATCATGGGCGGCCTGTTCGTCGCAACGTTTTTGACGCTGCTGTTCCTGCCCAGCCTGTATGCATTGTGGTATCGTAAGCGCCTCGGCGAGCATGGCGCCGGCGATCCCGCCGGAGTGCCGGCCGCCCCGGCGGACATGCAACCGTCCGCTGCAGCCCCGTTGACCGCCGCGGCCAAATGAGGACGACACGAAAGACTTTTGAATGAGCGACGTCACCGACCATACTGAAACGGATGTGCGAGCCAGGATTCTCGTCACGGCGGAACGGCTGTTTCGCGAAATCGGCTATCAGAAAACGACCGTGGCCGACATCGCCAAGGTTCTGCAGATGAGTCCGGCGAACGTCTACCGGTTCTTTGATTCAAAAAAGTCGATCAATGCCGGCGTCGCGTGCCGCTTGATGGGGGAGGTCGAGGAGGCCGCGAAAGCCATTGCTGTCAGGCGAGGCGGCGCTGCCGGACGCTTGCGCGAGCTGTTGGTGACGGTGCACCGGATGAATTCGGATCGCTATGTCGCCGATTCAAAAATGCATGAAATGGTCGCGGTCGCGATGGAAGAAAACTGGGATGTCTGCAAGGCGCATATGCAGGGCATCATCGATGAAATCGGCAAGGTCATCGCATCGGGAGTTGCATCGGGTGAATTTCATGTGCCCGATGTCGGCGTTGCCGCCAATTGCATTTGCGCGGGGATGGTCAAGTTTTTCCACCCGCTGCTGATTGCCGAGTCGGCCGGCAAGCCTGGCCCGACGCTGGACCAGATGATCGACTTCGTCATCGCGGCCCTGAAGGGATCGAAGTAGCCGGCCGCGTCGTTCAGCGGCCGGCGCTGACAGCCCGGGCGCGCTGCGGCGACAGGCGATAGGCCATGCGGGCATGGCCCGCGCAATAAGACATCGCGTCGGCAGTCACATTGCCGCAGAACCTGAACTCGGCCGTGCCTGCGCCGGCGACCGGCCAGCGGCACTTGCGCGGCTCGAGATTGAGCAGCGAGCACGGCTGCGTGCTCACGACATCGTCGGCGACGGGCTCCGATGCAAACAGCGCCTTGAGCACCAGGCGCTGGGTGAGGACCTGCGGCCGCCGCATCGAGGCGCCCCCGCGCGGGCGCGGCGCGGCCGGGCTGCGGCCGCGCGACAGGCCGAGGCGGTTGATCTTGCCGATCACCGCGTTGCGCGAAACACCGATCTCGCCGGCGATCTGGGCGCAGGAGAGGCCGGCATCGAAGCAGGTCCTGAGCCGGGCCAGGCGCTCCGCGGTCCAGGTCTTTCGGAAGGAGGTCTTTCGCAGGGAGGTGTCGGGAAAACACGCCTTGTGCGGGTCTTCGCTGGCGATTCCGGTATCGGTCATGGTGGCCTCGGGACCGGTTGACGCGGCCGAACTGGGCCGCCGGCAGGACGAGGTCACGCGCAGAACGGGGCGAATTCCCTCGCCGAATCAAGCCTTCCATGATTCGATTCGCGTAACAAGGGTTATAATGTCATAATAACTGGGTTGTAATTAGTGAGGTTCAGTCCCGATGGCGCGACCAGAAAACCGCTCGGAAGCGCGAGCCCTCAGCCTGACGCTGCCAATCGAAACATTTAATTACCTCGCCTTGCTTGCGACGCTCGGCAAGCTTGGCCGCACCGAAAATGAAGTGGCTACGCATATTCTCGTTCGCGAGGCTTACGCGATGTACGAGCGCCGTTTCCACGAACAGCGCGTCCCGCCTGCCGATATCGAGTGAGGCGCAGCGCGCGCGCTCACGCCTTGTCGACGAAGGAATCCACCACGCGCTTTTCGCCCGCCTTGTCGAAGGCGATGGTGAGCTTGTTGCCATCGACGGCCACCACGTTGCCGTTGCCGAATTTCTGGTGAAATACGCGCTCGCCGACCGTGAACGATGACACGGTGCCGGTGGATTTGGCGATCAGCTCGCCTTCGATCGTCAGCGGCGTCTTGCGCCGCCGCGTGGCGCCAGCCCGTCCGACTTTGCCGGCCGCCTTGCCCTTGAAGGGAGGGATGTCCTCCGCATCGGCATCATCGTCGAACACGCCATCCGGCACGTAGCGCGGCTGGCCGTCGTCGGAGAAACCACCCTTTCCCTTGCGCGCCTGCGCGCGTTGCCAGCCGGGCGTGGTGTAGCTGGAGCCGAATGAATTCATCTCGTCGAAACGCGAGGCGCCATAGCCGGACATGCCGAAGCCGCCAGCGCCGCCCGCGGCCTCCTTCACCTCAACATGCGCTTCCGGCAGCTCGTCGAGGAAGCGCGAGGGCACCGTCGAGGTCCACAGGCCGTGGATGCGCCGGTTGGTGGCGAAATAAATCTTGGCGAGCTTGCGCGCGCGCGTGAGGCCGACATGCGCGAGGCGGCGCTCTTCCTCCAGCCCCGCGCGCCCGCTCTCGTCGAGCGAACGCTGATGCGGGAACAGGCCTTCCTCCCAGCCGGGCAGGAACACGCAATCGAATTCGAGACCCTTGGCCGAGTGCAGCGTCATGATGTTGACGGCCTGCTCGGCCTCGGCGCCTTCGCGGTCCATCACCAGCGAGATGTGTTCGAGGAAGCCTTGCAGATTCTCGAATTCCTCCATGGAGCGCACCAGCTCCTTGAGGTTTTCCAGTCGGCCGGCGGCG
>Ga0335085_10005271_pt1 | contig 20913 bp, 28 predicted proteins | sample Lox_Sample_45_FD_206712 | JGI IMG/M metagenome (GOLD analysis project Ga0335085, IMG submission 206712) | Soil microbial communities from Loxahatchee National Wildlife Refuge, Florida, United States - Lox_Sample_4.5 | ecosystem: Environmental > Terrestrial > Soil > Wetlands | place: USA...
GCTCGTCGGCGTCCCAACCGCCGTCGAGCAGGCCACCGACGAGCGCGGCGCCCATCTTCCCGCCGCCGAGCAACGCAACGCGTGACATCGCCGCGAGGGTAATCGTCGTGCTCCAACCCGGAACCGACCCGATCGGGGACGAGCTCGGGCCCGAGGAACCTTTGGAAGACTCCGCACTTCCCCGAACGGAGTCGTTCCTCGCGCACCTCGGGCCCGTCGACAAACGCACGGTAGCACGGCGGCTCAGCGCACTACAACACAACTTGCGACAATCTTCGACAATCTCAGCGTTTCCCGTACGCGATGCGCACGGCGGGCTGGAACCACCGCTCCACGAGCTCGTAGAGGCTGCCGATGATGCGGTCGAGCTCGTCGACATCGAGGTGCTCGAGCAGGACGCGACCGACGAGATAGAGGTCGCCGTCGGGACCGATCGAGAAGTGCGCGGCATACGACTGGTGATTGCGTTCGAGCACGAAGCGATAGAGCTCGAACTGGTTCGACGGCGGATCGGGAAGGAAGTACACCTCGTAGCGCAGCGTCCGCTGGTGCAGATCGAAGTAGATCGTCGCCGCGTCGCGGCCGTCGCAGCCGAAGCGCACGTACCAGCGCGGGATCTCGGGGTCGTATTCGACTGTCTGCACCCATTCCTCGCGCGCGACGGACCCTTCGAGATGCGCGGCGACGAGGTCGTGGATCGCCCGGCGGGACTCCGGGTCGAGCGGCTCGTCGGACACCCGCGTCGCTTCGGCTAGTCGCAGCGCACGAGCCCGCGCGCGACGAGGTCGCCGTACAGCCGCCGCAGGCGCCCTGCGGTCATGCTCCACGAGTACTGCTGCGAGCGCGCCCAGGCGTTGACGCCCATCTCGGCGGCGAGGATGTCGTCGGCGAGCAGCCGTTCGACCGGCGCCGCGAAGTCGACGGGATCGCGGCCGTCGACGAGAAAGCCCGTCTCCTCGTGGTGCACGAGGTACTGCAGACCGCCGACCGACGCGGCGACGACCGGCGTTCCGCACGCGGCCGCCTCGAGCGCGACGAGTCCGAACGACTCGGAGCGCGAGGGCACGACACACACGTCGGCCGCTCGGTAGTAGTCGGCGAGACGCTCGTGACGCCGGGCGCTCACCCAGCGGATCCGGCGCGCGACGTCGAGTTCGGCGGCGAGGGCGTGCAGCCGCGCTTGTTCGGCGTGGCCGTCGGCGCCGCTCGGCCCACCCACGATCACCAGGGCGCACTTCGGGTCGTCGAGCGCGGCGAGCGCGCGGATCGCGAGGTCGGCCCCCTTCAAACGTTGAATCCGACCGACGAAGAGCAGCACGCGCGGCGCGTCGATACCGAGCCGCCTGCGCGCGACACCGCGATCGCCGGGCACGAAAACCGTGTGGTCGACACCCGGCGGCACGACCTCGATGCGCTCGGGGTCAGCGTCGTAGAGCGAAGCAAGCTGCGCGCGTTCGTCAGCCGTTGACGCGAGCATGAGATCCGCGCACGCGACGACCTCGTGCTCGACGCGCGTGCGGTGATCGCAGTCGTCGTCGACACCGGCTTCGGCCTTCACGCGCGCGAGCGTGTGGAAGGTCGCGACCATCGGCCGGTCGAGGCGATGCTTCAGGCGGTGCGCGACCGCGCCCGACAGCCAGTAGTTCGCGTGGAGGACGTCGACGGGTTCACGTTCGAGCATGCGTTCTGACGACGATTCGATGAACGGCTCGACGAGCTCGGCGAGCTCGTGCTTCGGCAGCGGCGCTCGCGGACCGGCTTCGATGTGCAGCACGCGAAAGCCGGGCTCGACCTGCACGATCGCGGGCTCATTGCGGCGCTCGGCGCGCGTGTACACGTCGCACTCGACGCCGGCGCGCGCGAGCGCCGTCGCGAGGGCCCGGACGTAGACGTTCATCCCGCCGCCGTCACCGGTGCCCGGCTGCGCAAGGGGCGACGTGTGCATGGAGAACACGGCGATCCGGCGTACGGACATCGGGGCGGCATCGTAGCGAAACCGTCCGGCGGCTCGGTTCGGGTCAGCCGCCTCGGACGTCAGCCCGCCTCGGCGTCGCGGGGGAGATTCTCGGCCTGGAACGAGCGGTAGATCTCGACGAGCGCCTGCTTCTGGCGTTCGTTGATACTCGGGTCGGCGATGATCGCGTCGACGGGGTCGACCGCCGCGCGAGCGCCTTCGGGCGACGCATCGAGGATCCCGGCCCGCACATACAGGGTCTCGGCGGAGATGCGCAGCCCGCGCGCGATGGCCTGGAGGATCTCGGCCGAAGGCTTGCGCAGCCCGCGTTCGATCTGGCTGAGATACGGATTCGAGATGCCGGCCTGCTCGCTCAGCTTGCGGAGCGACAGGCGGGCGTTGCGGCGCTGGTCGCGGATGAAACCGCCGAGGTCGTGGAGTCGCGTCTCGAGCGACTCGAACGACTCCGGCATCAGCCCGCGGTCCCCGCCACCTGTCGCGACGCGATCTCGCGTTCGAGTGTGTCGATGACGCCGTGTATGTCGCGGCGCAGATCGGAGAGCTCGCGTTCGAACGCTCGCAGTCGTTCGAGCGTCGACTCGAGCTCGGGGGCGGGCAACACGGGCAGGTGCGCGAGCGTCGTGTCGGCAACGAGCTCCTCGCGCGCATCGGGCCAGTGGAGCTCCAGCGCGGGCGAGTCGGGCGGCGGGACGCGCGTGTCCGTGATCGACGACCGGCCCGATTCGTTGCTCAGGATGCGCGGCAGGTCCTTCACGAGGTCCTCGACCGTACCGCCGCGCGCGCGGCGCTCGTGTTCGGCCTCGAGGATCTCGACGCGCGCCTGCGCGAGCCGCCGGTAGTACGACAGGGCATTCTCGACCTCGTTGCAGTCGGCCTTCATGGCGCGCAGCTCGTCGAGCGAGCGGGCGTCGATCGCCGAGACATAGGCGGGGTCGATGAGTCGCTGGATGCGTTCCGTCGGAATCACCTCTCTCGCGGGCCGAGCGAACACCCTACCCGTGCCGTCCGCAGTGAGCCGCCAACACCGGGGACGCGGGTGTCGGGCGTACCGGTCTCAACCGCCGCTGACGGGAGGGAGCACCGCCACTTCGTCGTCGGCGGCGAGCACGGTCGCGAGCGACTTGGGTGGCTCGTCGCCGTTGATCCACACCCGTGACGACGCGAGCACCGCCGCGAACGCATCGCCGTAGCGTTCGACTGCTTCGTCGAGGAACCCGCCCAGCCGCACGCCGGGCTCGAGGTCGTACTCGTCGCAGCCGCACCCGGCCGCTTCACGCGCGCCGGCGAACAACAGCAGCCGCACGATCACGAAGGTAAAGGCGGAACGTTCGTGCGCGCGGTCGGGAACGCCTCGAGGCGCTCGGGGTCGATCGGTTGGCCGGTGACCTCGTCGACGCCGTACGTGCCGTCGTCGAGACGCTGCAACGCGGCCTCGATCTCCGCGAGGTCGTTCTCGAGGCCTTCGAGAATCGCGAGGTCCTTCTCGCGCTCGAACACTTCGGAGCCCTGGTCGGCCGGATGCTGGTCGTAGTGCGTGATGTCGCCCGAATTCGCGGCCTCTTCCTCGTCGAGGCCCTCGTTGCGCAGGCCTTCGATCAGTGAACCGACGCGGTCGCGTTCCCGCTCGAGTCGCTCGCGCGCCGCACCTTCGTCGACCTCGCTCATGCCGAGCAGGGTACCCATTCGCGTCGGTTGATCACAGAGGGCGAGTCAGCCGTCGAGGTCGAGGCGCGCCTGCAAGTCGACCGCGCGTTCGTCGAGCATGCCCGCGAGGACCACGAGCCGCGTCGCCGCGTCGTCGATCGAGAGGAGATGTTGCGCGTCGAGCGGACCGATCGGCGCCACGGCGGCAGCTTCGTACGACGCGCGCGCGGGATCGGAGTCGAACGCGGGCAGGTCTCCGACCCGGGCGTCGATGCGGCGCGCGAGTTCGGCGACGCGCTCGAACGCATCGATCATGCGCCGCCGGGCGTCGTCGCCACTGGGCGCGGCGGGCGGATCGGCGATCGTCTCCACCTCGGCGCGCGGGTACGGATCGTCGTCGAGCCATCGTTGCACCCGTATGCGTCGCAGCCCGACCGCCGAGACCGCGTAGCGACCGTCGTCGAGCTCCGCGGCCTGCACGACGCGCGCCGTCGTGCCGATGTCGAAGCGGCTGTCGCCGCCGCCCACCTCGCTCCCCCGTTCGATGAGCACCACGCCGAACTCCTGGTCGCCTTCGAGCACGTGCCGCATCATCATGCGGTAGCGGGGCTCGAACACGTGGAGTGGCAGGAGGGCGTAGGGAAAGAGCACGGTGCCGAGCGGGAACATCGGCACGGCGTCGCGACCGGGCGCCGCATCGCCCGTCAATTCCATCGCGCGCGCACGCCGCGCTGCGCCGCGGCGATGCGGTCACGCTGCTCGGGTGGGAGGTCGGGTATCTGCAGGTGCAATTCGCAGAGCCAGCTGAGCGCGACCGGTTCCGCGGCAAGGCGGCTGCCCTCGAGGTTCGCGAGGATGCGCGAAACGATGGCGCGCGAGTCGGTGGGCGCGAGCAGCGCGCGCGAGAACCCGCGCGCGTTGCCGTGCACCTGTGCGAAGAGCCGGCGGCAACCCTCGCTGTCGTAGAGCGCGCCGCCGTGGAACGGGTCGCACCACACGCCGTCTCGCGCCGCGTCCATCACGAGGAAATGACCGGGCATGCCGACGCCGTGAACCGTGACACCGATGCGGCGGCCGATCTCGATCATCAGCACCGAGAGCGTGATGGGAATCCCGACCCGCCGTTCGACCACGGCATCGAGGAACGAGTTCTCGGGATCCTCGTAGTCGCGACGGTTCCCTCGGAAACCGAGCTCCTCGAAGAGAAAGGTCCGCAAGCCGTCGAACGTCGGCTGCGGGCAGTCGCCCGCGAGCGTGTCGAGACCGGCGCACGCGGCGTCGATGTCGAGGCCGCGGTGCGCGTGCGCCGCGAGCGCGAACGCGGCGACGTCGAGACGCATCTCCGTCGCGGGCGCGGCGACAGCCGCCGCGAACCGTTCGGTGGCGTCCATAGTCGACGACCGTACCCGTACACTCGATCGCGATGGCGGCGAACGCCGCGCGCTCGACGCGTCTGCACGAGACGGTCTCGGTGCTGTTGCACACCCAGCAACAGCGACTCACGACCGCGCGCCGGCTCATCGTCGACGTGCTCGAGGCGGCCGACCGGCCGCTCACGATCCCGGAGATCCTCGACCGGCAACCCGACCTCGCGCAGAGCTCCGCCTACCGCAACCTCGTCGTGCTCGAACAGGCCCACGTGGTGCACCGGCTCGTGACCCACGCCGACTTCGCGCGCTACGAGCTCGCCGAGGATTTCACCGGCCACCATCACCATCTGGTGTGCTCGCACTGCGGACGCATCGAGGATCTCCCCGCTACTCCTGCGGTCGAGCGATCGGTCGCGCTCGCGATCGACGAGGCGTCGAAGCACGCGGGCTTCCGTACCCAGCACCACCGCCTCGATCTCGTCGGGCTGTGCGCCGACTGCAGCGACTGAACCGCGAGATCTAGCGGAGCCGGCGCGCGAGATACGTCGAGAACCAGCCGTCGTAGCGATCGCGCAGCTCGGGCTGTTTCCAGTCGTCGCCGGTGATGACACCCCGGCACCGGTCGGTGCCGCACTGGCACCGGAACATGTCGTAGTCGTCCGAGTCGCTCATCGCGTAGTCGAAGCAGAGCTCCTCGCCGTCGACGACGTCTCGCATCGTCACGAGGAGCACCGAGCCGACGATGCCACAGTTCGGATCACACGAGTGGTTGACGTAGTCGGCGGGGTCGAACGGCGGCGTGCTCGCGAGGAACAAGTCGTCGTCGATCTGCAGCGCGTGGATACGGACAGCCTCACCGAGGTCGGAGAGCTCCTTGCCGTCGACGACGCGGCCGCCGAACCCGGCGACCGTCGTGTTCGCCGGGATCGGGGCGGTCGCGAACACGCCGATACCCTTGGTTGCGGTCGGCCGGGTTTCCGCGTTCGGGTGGAGCCATTGCTGCCGCACGAAGAGGGAATGTTATCGGTCGTGACCCAGACAACCGTCTTCGAGGTCGTCGGCGGTCAGCCGTTCTTCAATGCACTCGTCGAACGCTTCTCGGCGCGAGTGGAGGCCGACTCGGCGCTACGCCGCATCTACCCCGACGAGCTCGCCGAAGGGATGCGGTCGCTCGCGCTGTTCCTCGGCCAGTACTGGGGTGGAGCCGCGATCTACAGCGAAGAGAAGGGTCACCCCCGGCTGCGCATGCGGCATGCGCCGTTTCCCATCGGGCAGGCCGAGCGCGACGCCTGGCTCGCGGCGATGCTCGCCGCGCTCGACGAGTCGGACGCGCCCGAGGTCGCGAGGGAGATGATGCGCGACTACTTCGTCAATGCGTCGACCGCCATGATGAACGTTCCGTAGCCCGGCGACCGACGCGCGGCCCCGACGCGCCAAACTGGAGAAGCATGAACAAGCGGCAGGAGAAGGAGAAGCGGGCCCGGCGCCGGGTGGCGTCGGAGCGTCGCATCCGTTCCGGTCACCGCCCGCCGGTCCGGGCCGGGCGGCTGTCGCCGGATCGGGAGGTGCCCCCGTCGATCCCGCGTCCGCCGTATGCGCCCGACGCACCGCCGTTGCTCCCGGCGGTCCCGCCCGACGAGTTCGCCGATCGCATGCGCGCCGCCGGGCACGCGGCGCGCCAGGTGCTGCTCGAGTTGCAGGACGCGGTGAAGATCGGCCTCACGACCGATGAGCTCGACCGCATCTGTCACGAAGCGTGCATCGCGCGCGGCGGCTATCCGAGCCCGCTGCACTACAAGGGCTTCCCGAAATCACTGTGCACGTCGGTGAACGAGGTGATCTGTCATGGGATCCCCGACGACCGCGCGCTCGTCGACGGCGACATCGTGAATTGCGACGTGACGATCTACCTGCACGGTGTCCACGGTGACTGCAACGCGACGTTCTGCGTCGGCGATGTCGACGACGAGGGGCGCCGGCTCGTACAGGTCACGCACGAAGCGCTGTGGAAGGGTATCGAGCAAGTGCGCCCCGGTGCGCGGCTCTACGAGATCGGGCGCGCGATCCAGACGCACGCGGAAGCGGCCGGTTTCGGCGTGGTGCGGTCGTTCGTGGGACACGGGGTCGGCGAGGAGTTCCACACCGCGCCCGCGGTGCTGCACTACTACGACCCTTCCGCCGACCTCGTCCTCACGCCCGGGCTCACGTTCACGATCGAGCCGATGATCAACGAAGGGTCATGGGAGCTCGGCCGGATCTGGGCCGACGGCTGGACCGCTCCGACGCGCGACGGTTCGCGTTCCGCGCAGTTCGAGCACAGCCTCCTCGTCACGAACAGCGGCGCCGAGGTGCTGACGCTCCTGCCGGACGAGCCCCGCCGCGCCTGAACGCGGGCCGAAACATCGAAGGAATCCGCGGCCGAACTACTAGCGTCGTCGGGGCCATGGCCCCACCCGACGAACCGCCGCAACCGCGGGTCGGCGCGATTGCAGGTGCCCGGCACGTCTTCCGGTCGCTCGACTCCTACAACTACCGGTTGTACTTCTCGGGCGACCTCGTCTCCCACATCGGGTCGTGGATGCAGACGATGGCGGAGGCATGGCTCGTCGGGCAGCTCACGCACAGCGGGGTCGCCGTCGGCGCCACGTTCGCGTTCCGGTTCCTGCCGGTGCTGCTGTTCGGGCTCTGGGGTGGCGCGATCGCCGACCGGTTCGACCGGCGCAAGGTGCTCCTCGTCACCCAGACGCTCGCCGCCGTGCTCGCGGTCGCGCTCTGGTTGATCGTCCTGCTCGGCGTGGTGCAGGTGTGGATGGTGTTCGCGCTCGCGGTCGGCCTGGGATTCGTCACCGTCGTCGACGAGCCCGCGCGCCAGGCGTTCGTCGAGGAGATGGTCGGCCCCGACCGCGTGCCCAACGCCGTCGCGTTGACGAGCGCGGTCGGAAACTCGGCGCGCATCACCGGACCGGCGATCGCGGGCCTGCTCATCGCGACCGTCGGCACCGCGTGGGTCTTCTTCGTGAACGCGGCTTCGTTCTTCGCGGTGATCGCGGCGCTGCTTGCGATGCACACCGCCGAACTGCACCGGCCGCACCACGTGCACGCGGAGCGGCCGCGGGTACGTGAGGGACTCAGGTACACGTGGAGCATCACCGAGATCCGCGCCACGATCCTGCTGGTCGTCGTCGTGGGCACGCTCGTCTACAACTTCCCGACGTACCTCACGCTGATGGCGCGCGACACGTTCCACGGCGGCGCCGGCCTGGCCGGCTTCCTGATGGCGCTGTTGGGCGTGGGGACGGTGTGCGGCGCGCTGTACGCGGCAGCGCGGGCGCGGCCCACCCGGCGAACCGTCATCACGACCGCGGCGCTGCTCGGGACCGCGCTCGTCGTCACGGCCGCCATGCCGAACAAACTTCAGACGGAGCTCGCGTTGATCCCGCTCGGCGCGATCGCGGTCTTCTTCGGTTCGACCGCGAACGCGCACATGCAGATCTGGTCCGCGCCGCAGATGCGGGGCCGAGTGATGGCGATCTACACGCTGTCGACGCTCGGGACGACCGTTGTCGGCGGACCGTTCGTCGGTTGGGTCTGCCAGGAGTGGACGCCTCGCGTCGCGCTCGCGGTCGCCGGGTGCGCGACCTTCGGCGCGGCGGCGCTGCTTGCGATCCCGCTCGTCACCGCGCGCCGCCGGGCGTTGAGCTTCGCCGCGGTTCCGAGTCCGGCGACCGGGGACTGAGCGTTCGCTACGCGAGCGACCCGAACCGGCGCAGAACCTTTTCGATCTCGGAGTTGCGGTATCGGCGGTGGCCGCCGATCGTCTGGATCGCCGAGATCTTGCCGGCCCGCGACCAGCGGGTGACCGTGTTGGGCGTGACGCCGAGCCGCCGGGCCGCCTCCGCCGGTGTCAGCAGTTCGTCGGCATCAGGTTCGTCGGCGTGTGCCTCACCGATGTCGACCTCGGCTTCGAGGTCGACATCGCCACCGACCTTGATCGGAGCCGGGGGACCCGCCTCCCCCGGCACCCGCCCGTCCGCCTCTGCCGCCGGCCGCACACCGGCGGATGGGTCGGCCGCGGTCGGAGGTTCCCCCTCGGTTCGCGGCGTCGAGTCGACAGTCGATCCCGTACGCGCCGCCCGCCGGAGGGACGCTCGCTCGGAAGGCGTCGTGGCCGCCCAGATCCCGAGGAGCTCGGGACGGGAGAGCGCGAACTCGAGGCAACGCGACTGCACGGCACAGCCGCCACAGAGCGCCTTGGCCGTCGCGATGTCGCGCGGGCCGGCTGCGAACCAGAGCTGGGTGGGATGTTCCCGGCAGACCGAGTCCACTCTCCAAGCGAGGTCGTCCTTGGCTGCCCGCTCGGAGCCTGTCGAGATGTCCAACACCATGGGGGGAGAATTCTTGGGACGTCGGCGCGGAATTGCTCCACCCGTTCGAGTGATTCACGTACGGCGCGAACGGCGCGGCGTCATCCGGGAGGCTTCGACCGTGCCGCCCGATGGGAAGATGCACAGCCGATGACGTCCGCACTCGTCTCTTTGTGTATCGACGCGACCGACCCGCTCCGCCTGGCGCGCTTTTGGGCCGACGTCCTCGGTTGGGACGTCGGCGACGAAAACCCGGACGAGGTCGAGCTCCGCCCCACGGACGGAAACCGGTTCGTGCTCGTGTTCCTGCGCGCGCCGTCGCCGAAGGTCGGGAAGAACCGCATCCACCTCGATCTCACGACGTCGTCGCTCGACGATCAGCACGAAACCGTCGAGCGGTTGGTCGTGCTCGGCGCCCGGCATGTCGACGTCGGGCAGACGGCGGACGATCCGCACGTCGTGCTCGCAGATCCTGAAGGCAACGAGCTCTGCATCATCGAGCCGGGGAACTCGTTCCTCGCCGGTTGCGGACGGCTCGGGTCGATCACGTGCGACGGCACGCCCGCGGCGGGCTACTTCTGGAGCGCCGCGCTCGGATGGCCGCTGGTGTGGGACCAGGACGAGGAAACCGCGATCCGCGCTCCCGACGGCACCGGTCCGTTCATCACCTGGGGGCCGCCGGTGACCGACAAGCTTCGCAAGAACCGGCTCCATCTCGACGTCGCTCCACCCGCGGGCGGCGACCAGCAGGCGGAGGTCGCCCGCCTGGCATCGCTCGGAGCCACAACCATCGACATCGGACAGGGCGACGTCAGTTGGGTCGTCATGGCCGACCCCGACGGCAACGAGTTCTGCGTGTTGACGCCGCGCTGAGCCGGCCGCGCCCGCCGCGCGACCGATTAGCGTCCGCGCCGTGCGGATGGTCGGCGAGAAGGCGGTGGTGACCGGTTCGACCGCCGGTATCGGCCGGGCGGTCGCGATCGCGTTCGCGGCCGAGGGCGCGGCCGTCGTCGTCACCGGGCGCGACAAGGCGCGCGGCGACGCAACGGTCTCGGAGATCACCGCCGCGGGCGGCACCGCGCACTTCGTCGCGGCCGACCTGCGCGACGAGGAAGCGTGCACCGCGCTCGTCGACGGGGCCGCGCAGCGCCTCGGCGGGCTGACGGTGCTGGTCAACAACGCCGCGGGCGGCGACGTGAAGGATGCGACGGTGGCGACCATGGACACCGCCGCCTGGGACGCGATCCTGCGCGTCGACCTGACCGCGCCGATGTGGTGCGCCCGGGTCGCGATCGCGCACATGCGCGTGGCGGGCGGCGGCGCGATCGTGAACATCGGAAGCCGTCAAGGCGAGCGCGCCAGCGCCGGCCTCGCGGCGTACGTCGCCGCCAAGGCGGGCATGAACGGACTCACGCGCGCGATCGCCGTCGAAGAAGCGGCGAACGGCATCCGCTGCAACACCGTGAGTCCCGGCTACGTGCTCAACGACCGGCGCGACGCGCAGCTCTCCGACGAGCGCCGCGCCGCGCTGCAGGGCATGCATCTGACCCGGCTCGGTCTCGCAGACGACGTCGCGAGCGCGTGCGTGTATCTCGCGAGCCGGGAATCGGGATTCGTGACGGGAATCAACCTGCAACTCGACGGCGGCAGCTCGATCGCGCGTGCCCGCACGCTCGGCTGAACGTGCATACGCGCGCGTGCGTCAGCGCGATCAGCACGTTCAAGCTGTCGCTGCCCGAAGACCTCGCCTTCTGGCGGGCGCACGGCGTCACGAACGCCGGCGTCTCTGTGGCCAAGCTCGAGGCGTACGGATGGGACGAAGGGGCGAAGCTCGTCGCCGACGCGGTCGCCGGCGGGCTCGACGTCGTCGACCTCATCGGGCTTGGTCCCTTCCATCTGGCCGACTCCAGCCGTTGGGAGGCGAAACAGGAGCGCCTGCTGCGCGCGATCGAGGCGGCGGTCGCGGTCGGCGCGCCCACCGTTGTGTTCACGACGGGCCCGTTTGCGCCCCTCACGTGGGACGAGGCCGCGGACGCGCTGGAGCAGGCGCTCGCGCCCGTTCTCGCCGAGGCCCGCGCCCGCGGCGTCGACTTCGCCTTCGAGCACACGAACTCGCTGCGCGTCGACGTCGGATTTGTGCACACGCTGCGGGACGCGATCGATCTCGCCGAAAGACTCGGCACCGGCGTCTGCATGGAGCTGAACGCGTGCTGGGCCGAGCGCGGGCTCGAAACGACTGTCCGCGAACACGTCGATCGCATACGACTCGTTCAAGTGAGCGACTTCAAGGTCGGCACGATCGTGTCTTCGCAACGGCTCGTACCGGGCGATGGCGACATCCCCCTCCGACGCATCATCGGGATGCTCGTCGACGCGGGCTACCCGGGCATGTTCGAGCTCGAGCTCATCGGCGACGCGATCGCGGCCGAGGGTTACGACTCGGCGGTACCGCGCGCCGTGGCCGCACTCGACGCGCTGTTAGACGACGTCGGCGTCTAACACGTCGAGCACCTGCGGCGGCCCCCAAGGCGCGGCGGCGGACCGCGCGCGCGGCGCGATCACGCGGCCCTCGATCTCGGCGACGCGGTCGAAGAAGCGATCGGGCCAGTCCACAACGGTCCCTTCCTGCACGAGGAGCTGCACGACCCACGCCCGCGCGATCGGACGGGCCGACGCCGCCTCGACGATCCGCTGCTCGAGCACCGCACCCTTGCCGTCCCGCGCGACGTATTTCATGCCGCCGACGAACGACTCGCCCGGCAAGCCTTCACTCTCGTACAGGACGTGCAGTTCCCGCGCCGCGATCACGTAACCGTTCGCTCGGATCGCGTCGGGCCACCACGCCCCGACTTCTTGGTACACGTACGCGACGCGCAGGTCGTTGAACAGCCGGACCGTTGCCGCGTTGTTCAGATGGCTCTGCGCGTCGAAGTCGTCCGCGGTGGGTTCGACGGGACACACGAACCGGTAGCCGTCCGCGGCGAGCGCCGGCGCGCCCCGTTCGCTCAGGCCCACATGAACGCTCCGCCGTCGGCCATGAACGTGTGCCCGGTGAGATACCGGCATGCGTCGGAGCACAGGAACCATGCGATCGGTCCGATGTCGAGCTCCGGATCCCCCTGGCGACCCATGGGGCAGTTCTCGATGAACTGCCGGTAGCCCTCGCTCTGCTTGCCCGCGTCGCCGTGGTGAGTCGCGGCCGCGGGCGCGATCGCGTTCACGACGATGCCGTCGGGGGCCCACTCACGCGCCGCGGTGCGGGTGATGGCGCGGATGGCTTCCTTCGACGCGTTGTACGCGGCGAAGCCACGACCGCCGGTGATGCCCATCGACGACGCGAAATTCACGATGCGGCCCCATCCCTGGTCGCGCATGTGCGGGTACACGGCTTGCATCGCCCACAGCGTGCCTTTCACACCTGATCGGTAGAAGACGTCGAGGTCGTCCTCGGTCACGTCGGCGACGGCCGCAAGCGGCCGGAACGTCTGCGCGTTGTTGATCAGCGCATCGACGCGCCCGAAGCGCTCGACCGCCTGCACCACCATCGCGTCGATCTGGTCGCGCTCTTGGATGTCGCAGACCACACCGAGGTTCTCCACGCCCAGGGCCGTGAGCTCCTCGCACGTCTCCGAGAGCAGATGCGGCTTCCACTCCGCGACGACGACGCGCGCGCCGCCGCGGCCGAGGTGGAGCGCCATGCCGCGGCCGACGCCACGCCCGGAACCGGTCACGACGATCACCTTGCCCTCGACCGCGTGCATGTCCCGCGCGTTTCCTGACATGCGCGTCACAGTACGCGGGGCCTAGGTTGCGCGGCCAAGACGGCCGGGCGAGCCGGCCGCACGAGACGGCGGTCGGCGATGCTCAACGGGACAGTGCTCGTGACGGGGGGCGGGAGCGGGATCGGGCGGGCGACAGCCGTTCGGGCCGCCGCGGACGGGGCCGTGGTCGCGGTCGTCGACCGCGCGGCCGAGAATGCCGAGGAGACGGCCCTGATCGTCAGCGCCAACGGGGGCCGGGCCGTCGCCTACCCCTGCGACGTCGGCGACGAGGCGGAAGTCGCGGACGCCGTTGCCCGGATCGGCCGGGAACTCGGACGCGTGACCGGGGTCGTGACCGCGGCCGGGATCTTCCACGGCCCCGATCTCCAACCCGCGCATCAAGTGACAGTCGACACGTTCGTCCACGTCTTGCGCGTCAACCTCGTCGGCACGTTCGCAGTGATCAAGTACGCGCTCCCGATGCTCGTCGACGGCGGCGGCGCGATCGTCACCATCGCGTCGACAGCCGCGATACGCGGGCACGGTTACGGCGCGGGGTACACCGCGAGCAAAGGTGGCGTCGACGCGTTGACGCGTTTGCTCGCCGTGCAGTACGGCGCGAACAACGTGCGCGCGAATTGCATCTGCCCCGGCGGTGTGGACACACCGATGACCGGCGGCGTGTTCGCGAGTGACGAGGCCAAGGAACGCGCGCGCACGCGCGTCCCGATCGGTCGTTACGCACAAGCGCGCGATATCGGCGACGTCGCAATCTTCCTGTTGAGTGACGACGCGCGGTACGTGACCGGACAGACGTTTCCGGTCGAGGGCGGCGCAACGATCGCGTAATCGTCCGTGCGTCCGACGAATTGGACGAAAAAATTTGGTTGCCGCTGAGCAGGACCTTCTTGCAGCGGGTACGGCGATCGCCACGAAGCGTGATCTGTGATGCAGAGTTCGGACGCAGTGGCTTGTTATGTTCGACCCCCATGCGCCGACCCGGTCGCCTTCGGGTGGACGTCGAGCGCAGCACCGGTGTGGCGGAGCACCACAGACGCACCGTGCTGACGCGTTCCTCACGGAACCGCCTCGCCGCGGTTGCGTGCGTCGCCGCGATCGCGATCGTGCCGGCGCAGGCTGCTCACGCGGCGTCACCGGGTGAGCGGATCGCGTCGACTCGCACCGCCATCGAATCCGCCGCCGAACGCTGGTTCTCGGCGCAGAACGAGGCGGCGGGAATCGATGCGAGCATCGTCGACGTCCAACACCGGATGGACGTCGCGCAGGCCACGATCGCGCGGACTCGGACGCTCGCGACGGCGCGGGCGGTCATGATCTACAAGAGCTCCGACGTCGGGATCACGGCAATGATCGGCGACACAGCCCTCGACTCCGCTCGCCGCGCGCATCTCGTCGACGACGCGAACGCCAGCGGCGACCAGGCGATCGCCGCTCTCACGATCGCGGTCGACAACCTGAACTCCGAGCGTCAGAGCCTCGAGGTCGAGCGCGCTCAGCAGCAGAAGATCCTGAGCGACGTGCAGGCCGAACGCGGTGAGCTCGATTCCGAGCTCGGCAAACTGCGGGACGAGGCGCGCAGCGAGGCGCGGATCGCGCTCGCCGCGGCCCACGATCGCGGCGCGCGGGCGCGCGCCGGGGTGCGCGTGCACGACCTCGCGGCCACCGTCATGTCGTCGAACGACACCGCCCCGCCGACCGCGACGCCGTCGAACGCGCCGGTCGAAGTCGTCGACACGTCCAGCGACTCCGGACGCGTCAGCCCGCACCACAACGATCCGTTCCTCGTGTGCACGCGCGCGCGTGAGAGCGGCGGCGATTACGGCGCGGTGAGCCCTTCCGGCTATTACGGCGCGTATCAGTTCCTGCCATCCACCTGGGACGTGACGGTGCTGCACGAAGGTCGCTCCGACCTCGTCGGTGTGCTCCCTTCGCACGCGTCGGAGTACGACCAGGACGAAGCGGCGTGGACGCTGTACCAATGGCAGGGCAATGGGCCCTGGGGCGGCCGCTGCTGACGACGGGCGTCAGTCCCCGACGGCCGTTCGGGCCCGCGCCCGCAACACTTCGTGCAGCGGCACGTCCGCGAGCGATCGCAACACGACGTCGGCCTGCGACAGGTCGAGACGCTCGGTGATCGCGTGCGGAACCGCGACACACCAGAGCCCCGCCGCTTTCGCCGCCGCGATCCCGTGCGGGGAGTCCTCGAGCGCTACCGCGGCGCCCGGCTCGACACCGAGCGCCGCGCACGCGGCCCGGTAGAGGTCGGGCGCGGGCTTCGCCGGCGCCGGCGGGTGTCCGTCACCGAAGCACACGACGTGCCCGAAGCGGTCGCGGATGCCCAAGCGGTCGAGCAGCGGCTCCACCCAGTCGCGGGTGGAGCTCGACGCGACTCCGAGCCGAAGGCCGAGCGCGTCGGCCGCGTCGAGCCAGGCGTGCACGCCGGGCCGCGCCTGCTCCGTCGCGAGAAGCTCGTCGCGCCGGTCTCGCCGGCGTCGGTGCAGCGTTTCCTCGTCGACCGGCCGCGTCGCTCGCGCTCGGATGAGCGCGACGAGATCGAGACCGCCGGCGGTACCGATCTCCTTCGACCATTCGTCGAGCGTGAGCGGCGAACAGCCGTGCGCGGCGAACTCCTCCTGCCAGGCGGTGAACACGGGCCCTTCGGTGTCGAGGATCAGTCCGTCGAAGTCGAAGACGAGCGCTGCGGCCGCCGGTCTCGCGCGGTCAGCGGTGCGGCTCACTCGAGCGACTCCTGCGGGTCGATGGGGCTGTGCAGGGACACGCCGCCGTCGACGGCGACGACCTGGCCGGTCACCCATTCCAGTGTGCAGAGCGCGACTGCCGCCTGCGCGACCTCGGCGGCGGTACCGAGCCGGCCGAGCGCGGCCCGCCTCGCGACTCGGTCTCGATAGCCCGGCAGGCGATCGGTCGCCTCGAACATCGGCGTGTCCGTCGTGCCGGGCGCGACCGCGTTCACGCGGATGCCGACGGCGCCGAGCTCGCGGGCCGCCGAACGCACGAGCTGAGCGAGACCGGCCTTCGACGCGGCGTAGTGCGCCATCAACCGGTCGCTCAGGAACCCCGAGATGCTCGTCACCGCGACGATTGCGCCCCCGCTCCGGGGCGCGGTCGGGGTCATCGCCCGCGCGCATTCGCGCAGGCACACGAACGCGCCGCGCAGATTGACCCCGACGACACGGTCCCATTCCTGCGTCGTGAGATCGAGCAGCGGCGCGCTTCCACCGACCCCGGCGCTCAGGATCGCGACGTCGAGACCGCCGAAGCGTTGCGCGACGTCCGCCACCGCGGCCACGACCGCCGCCTCGTCAGCAACGTCGACCGTGAACGACGCTTCGGCCGCGGGCGCGGCGGCGAGATCGAGGACCGCGACGCGCGCGCCCGCCGTACGCAGTTGCTCGACGCACGCGGCGCCGATACCGCCCGCGCCGCCTGTCACGAGCGCGCGGGCGCCGTGGAGCTCCATCGGACGCCGACGTTAGTGTCCGCCGTCTATGGCGGATCTGTGGTTCGGCCTCTATCTCCCGCAGCTGCGCATGGGCTTCGATCGGATGCTCGAGCGCACGCTCGCGGCCGAGGCCGCGGGATTCGATTCCGTCTGGTTGATGGACCACTTCACGGCACCGATGGCACCCGAGGTCGACACGTTCGAGGCCTGGACCGTCGCGACTGCACTCGCCGCGCACACGTCCACGATCCGCATCGGCCACCTCGTGTTGTGCGACCCGTTTCGCCACCCCGTGCTGCTGGCGAAGACGGCGGCGTCGTTCGATGTGATCTCGGGCGGGCGGCTCGAGCTCGGGATCGGCTGGGGATCGGTACCCGCGGAACTGGAGACATTCGGCTTCGGTCCCGAGCCGCCGGCGACGCGCGCGGCTCGGCTGAGGGAGACCCTCGAGATCGTCGACCTGATGTTCGCGGGCGACGCATTCGACTACGACGGCGCGTTCCACACGTTGCGCGGCGCGACGGGAAGGCCCGTTCCGGTGCAGGCCCGCGTCCCGGTGCACATCGGCGGCGGCGGCCCCAAACTCACGATGCCGCTCGTCGAGCAGTTCGCCGACTGGTGGAACTGTCCCGGCTACGCGCTCGACCGCATCGACGAGCTGCGACCGCTCGCCGGAAACGCGCGCGTCTCCGCGCAACACCCGATCGGCCTCGCCGCGAGCGCGGCGGATCGCGACGACGTGATCGAGACCGCGAATCGCCGGTTCGGATCGTGGGGCGCGGTGATCGCAGGCACCGCGGACGAAGTCGCGGCCGCGCTTGTCGCCGACGTCGAACGCGGCGTCGAAGGGTTTGTGTGCCAGTTCTCCGACTTCGGCACGCCCGACACCGTCAGCCGGTTCATGCGCGATGTGGTTCCGAGCGTCCGGAGTGCGGCTACGTTGAAGTCGTGACCGCCCCGCTGGTCGTCGGCGTTCCGCGTGAGATCAAGCCCGACGAGCACCGTGTCGCGATCACACCCGACGGTGTGCTCGAGATGCGCCACCACGGCGTCCGCGTGCTCGTCGAAGCCGATGCGGGCGCCGACTCGGGGATCACCGACGGCGACTACGGAGCTGCGGGCGCCGAGATCGTCGGCGCGGCCGAAGACGTGTGGGCGCGCTCCGGCCTCGTGCTCAAAGTGAAGGAACCGCAGCCCTCCGAGCTCGCCCACCTGCGCCGCGACCTGGTGCTGTTCACGTATCTGCACCTCGCCGCGTACCCCGACATCGGTCGCGCGCTGATCGACGCCGCGACGACCGGCGTGGCGTACGAGACGGTGCAGCTGCCCAACGGGCAGTTACCCCTGCTCGCTCCGATGAGCGAGGTCGCCGGGCGCATGGCGCCGCAGATCGGCGCGCACTTCCTCGAGCGCCGACAGGGCGGGCGAGGCGTGCTCCTGGGCGGCGCGCCCGGCGTGCGGCCGGCGCGCGTCGTCGTGCTCGGCGCAGGCAACGTCGGGTGGAACGCGGCTTGGATCGCGCAGGGCATGGAGGCCGAGGTGCTCCTCCTCGACAGGAACATCGACCGCCTCCGGTGGGTCGACCAGATCCACAAGGGCCGGATCCAGACGCTCGCCAGCAACCGAGCCGCGGTCGCACGCGCGGTACGCGACGCGGACCTCGTGATCGGCGCGGTGCTACTGCCCGGCGGCCGCGCCCCGGTGCTCGTCACCGACGAGATGGTCGCGTCGATGCGATCGGGCGCGGTGATCATCGACTGTGCGATCGACCAGGGCGGAACAATCGAGGGCATCCACGAGACCACACATTCCGACCCCGTGTTCCTGCGCCACGAAGTGCTGCATTACGCGGTCGGGAACGTGCCGGGAGCGGTCCCGAACACGTCGACGTACGCCCTCACCAACGCAACCCTGCCGTACGCGGTCGAGATCGCGACTGGCGGTGTGGACGCCGCGCTCGGCGACCCCGTCCTCGCGACCGGCGTCAACACGCTGAACGGCTCGGTCACGAATTCCGCCGTCGCCGACGCCCTCTCGGTCGACGCAGTGACGATCGCCGTCGCCCGCTGAAGAATTCGCAGGCGCGTTCTCGCGTCAGCCGCCGACGCGCCGTTCGCCGTCGCCAGCCTTGGTGAATTCCTCGATCGACTCGATCGGCTGCTTGGGCGCCTGCGCCGCGTCACGGTTGGCCTGTTGCAGCTGGGCGAAGATCTCTTCGCGGTGCACGTCGATCGAGCGCGGCGCCTTGATGCCGAGCCGAACCTGGTCGCCGCGCACTTCGAGGACCGTCACGACGATCTCGTGCCCGATCATGATGCTCTGGTTCGCACGTCGCGTGAGCACGAGCACGATGTATCCCCCCTCCGTGGCGGCCGCCGTAGGCGCCGGGCGAAGCATACGCGCAATGTGCGCGCACGCGCTCGGCAAACGCGCGGCCGGTTCAGTCTCAACACGTTCCGTGGCGATGTCGCGGCGACGTCGTGCTCTTAGTTCGTGACCGCAAGCGGTGCGCGCACGCTGTAACCCGCGCTCGGGAGCACGACCTGAGCGGCTTCATGCGTGAACCGATTGACGACGATCGGCCCGAGCAGGTTCAAAGTCGAATCTTCGGGGCGTTCGCGCAGCGTGACGACTGCGAACACCACCGCGTCCTCCGCCGCGTTCAGTCCGAGTCGTTCCGCGGTGCCGGTGTCGAGCTCGAACTCGTAGTCCGGATAGAAGACCCACGGCGGCACGACGACGAAACCGATCTCCGAGTCCTCGGTCGAGGAAAGGAGCAGGAAAGGACTGCCGGCCGGGCCCCAGGGCGCGAGCACGAACTGATGCGCCTGCGGGAAACCCGGCAAACCCGCCGGGAACGTGATCTCCGCGATGTCGGTTGCGGTGTGCATCTCGAGCATTGGGGTCCTACTTCAAGAAGTCCGTAAGCGATGGTGTGATCGCCTGGGCGGTCGCGGAAAGCGCAGCTTGGTAAGCGACCGACTGGGCCTGGAGATTCACCATCACCTCGGCAACGTCGGCGTCCTCGATGCTGGACAGGTTCTGTTTCATCGTCAGCCCATCGGAAGTGTTTTGGTTCTGCACGCTCTGAACACGAGAAAACTGTGATCCGACCAGCGCGAGCTGGCCCTGGACCTGCGTCGTCTGTGTACCCAGTTGGGTCTGAAGGGTGTTCAACTGGGACGGATCGTTTCGCACCGCGTTCGAGATCTGGCTCAGCGTGGTGAAGAGGTCGGATCCGGGCTGCCCGAAGACGGTGTCGCCGTTGACGTTCACCTGGATCCGCTGCCCGGGTGCGATGTTGCGGTCGACCGGGGCCGAGACCCCGACGTACTGGCCGTTCGCGTCGTAGGCGACGGTGCCCGACGCGGTGCCGGCGAAGATCGGGCGGCCTGCGTACGTCGTGTTGGCGAGCCCGATGATCTGGGAGCGGATGGAATCGATCTGAGCGGCGATCCCGGCCCGGGCATTGGCGTCGAGCGAGGAGTTGCTCGCTTGCACGACCAGGTCGTTCACCTGTTGCAGCTGCGTGACGGTCGATGTCAGCGCGTTGTCGGCGTTGCCGAGCCAGCCCTGCGCGTCGCTGAGATTGCGGGTGTACTGGTCGTTGCGGTCGAGGCCGGCGTGCAATTGCATCGCCGACACCGTGTCGGCCGGCGCGTCGGACGGCTTGGTGATCCGCTTCAGTGACGACGCCTCGTTCTGCAGGTCGGCGAGCTTGGAGAACGACTTCTGCAAGGCGTTCACCGAGTTCGTCGTCAGCATCGAGTTCGGGATGCGGAAATCGGAGGATGACATCGTTGCGCTCCGCTACACGAGTCCGGTGTGGTTGATCAGGGTGTCGAGCATCGTGTCGATGGTCGTCATCAGACGCGCGGCTGCGTCGTAGCCGTGCTGGAACTGGATGAGGTTCGTCATCTCCTCGTCGATGCTCACGCCCGACTCCTGTGAGCGGGCGTTGTCGAGGCTCTGGGTCGCGCTCTGTTGGATCTGGTCGCGATTCGTGGCCGTCTGCGTGTCGACGCCGAGCTGAACGATCATCTGCCGGTAGACGGCATCGGCGCCGGTCTGGCTCGATCCCATGTCGGCGAGGTCGAGCGCGACGCTGCCGTCGAGCGGACCGCCGCCCGCGGTGCCGGCCGCGATCCCCGCGGGATTGCCCTCGACCCCGGCCGCGACCTGCAGCGTCGCCGCGTCGGTACCGGTGAAGAACTGTCGGCCACCGACGCCGTCGGTACCCACCGGCGTCGAGCCGAGGAGCGTGGAGAACCCGGTCGTCGAACCCGTCGTCGCGCGGACCTGGAGTTGGTGCGTG